>Ga0209430_1000697_pt1 | contig 31108 bp, 26 predicted proteins | sample BarGraIncub1133A_FD_184504 | JGI IMG/M metagenome (GOLD analysis project Ga0209430, IMG submission 184504) | Arctic peat soil microbial communities from Barrow, Alaska - Barrow Graham LP Incubations 11-33A (SPAdes) (version 2) | ecosystem: Environmental > Terrestrial > Soil > Wetlands > Peat... | reverse complement strand
GTGTTGGAGAGCTTCTTGAAAAGCAGAAGGCTTTATATAATGCTCTGGGAGTCGAACTGCCCTCCTCGTTATGAGTGGGCGGGAATCCAGGATGTATTGAGACCCATTTAAATCAATTGTTTCAAAGCTGTTCTCCAGAAGGAGACACCGCTAATTTTTCTTCAAAAGATTCGATACTCCGTACGTTTGAATATTTGGAGCAGCATGCTTTTTTCTATTCTTCCATACTAACAAATAAAGGAATCCCTGCTTTTAGAAACCGTCTACTAGATATGACTTTGAATAGTCTTCGGGAACAAATTGACATGAGTGGCATCAATCAAAACATGAACAAGGAGTTACTCGTGCAATTTCTGGCTTCAGCTGCTGTTGGCGTAATAGAATGGTGGATTACTCACTCTATGCTTTATCCAGCTAAAGATATGGTGGACCAATTCTGGTCACTGCTGGAACGTGTTCAAATGGTTCTCCAACCGTAAGATTACGTGGAGTCAAAAAATCTTTAATTTTTTTAAATGTGAAATACAGACATAACTGCTCCACACCAAAACTCCTAAGATTCGCTTTATTGCTCAATCTTTTCTGCTAAAAATTTCATATAGGTGAGAATAACGGTCCTGTTTATGACTGAAATTTTATCCCTAAAAACAACAAAAGCCTGTGATAATGTGTCTAATAAACATTTACTAATAAAAGCAATTAAGCTATATATTCAAAGTAATCACAAATGTAGTACCTCCACCAGGAGTTTCGCTGACAGTCAGCAAGCCTTTATGAAGCTTGATAATTTCGTATGCAATACAAAGTCCTAATCCAAAATGTTCTTTGCTCTTGTGTGCAGAGTCAACTCTATAGAATCTATCAAAAATATGCTCTTTATCAGTATCGGATATTCCTATACCTGTATCAATTACATGTATTTCAAGATTATGTGGTTTCTGTCTAAAAGTTAGAGTGACACTCCCACCCATCTCGGTATAACTTAAGGCGTTATCAATTAAAATAGTGAGCACTTGTTCTAATCGTTGTTTGTCGCATTTGCAGTTAGTCAATACGTCGTCTGGTAAATCAATGTTTAGGTTAATACCTTTCATTGTTGCTAATGGTTGAAAAGCCTCATAAGTATTTAATAAAAGCAAATCTAAGTCTATATTTTCTAGATTGATCGTCCACGAGTGATTATCGACACTGGCAAGCGATAACATATCGTTTATTAAACGAGACATTCGCTTTATTTCTGATGCTATTATTTCCTCAAATCTTTCAGCTTTAATGGAATCTGCTTTTTTCATTGCGGAAATACTTGATGTTATTACGGTGAGGGGGGAACGTAATTCGTGTGAAGCAGAGGCAATAAACTCTACCTGCTTTTTTCTATTTTTCTCTATTGGTCTTAGCACCCTCTGTGTAAAAAAATATGAAAACAAACCGAGAATGATAATTGCTGCAATGATAATTCCTCCAAATAATAACCGTTGAGAAAGAATTACATTTCGATACTGCTCCAATGAATATATAGCGAGAACACCTAATCCTCCGCCTTTTTTAGGGATATATGCGGCGGAAGCATAATATTCTTCATTTTCATGATCCCGAAATTTAAAATCTATTTGCTTTGTAACAATCTTGGAAGTGAGACTATCTGAAATATCAATCTTATAATCATGCGCAGCAATAGTCTTTGCCTCTTTAATAAGTTTGATGATAGTGTTGTTTGAAGTTTGATTTACATTCTTTATTGGTATTCCATTGTCTTCTATATATACGGTTATTTTACCGTTATTTTCTGTTTGGGCTAACCATTCTGTAGTAATATTGATATCTGATTCTAAATGAGAATAAATAGCGTTAATACTCGTAAGAAACGTCCCATATTCATTTGTAGTTAATCCATCTTCAGAAATATAAAGACAAAAACAGGTCATTACGATCATAATAATTCCTGTAATAAGAGTACATATAACCGTTAGTTGTATATGTAGCTTTCTAAACATCTTTTTCCTCCAAGCGGTAACCGACTCCACGCACTGTTTTTAGAGATAAATTACTTCCAACTGAGTTTAAGCGTTTTCTTAAAAAATGAATATAATTATCTAAATTGCCTTCTTCAACCTCAAAATAAGGACCCCATACACGAGAAAGTATCATTTTTCTAGGCAGTGTTTTAGTGGGATACTTAAGAAACAATTCTAACAAATCTCCTTCTTTTTTAGATAAGGAACATAAGAATTCATTTTTAGCTAATGATTTTTCATTGCCATCGTATGTAATGTCTCCATATTTTAGGGTATGTATGCTTTCAAAATGCTTTGGCCTTCGTGTAATGCTTCTAATTCTAGCCATTAATTCTTGAAAAGCAAAAGGCTTTACGATATAATCGTCAGCTCCTGCATCAAGGCCTTTTATCTTATCAGATACTTCACCTAATGCAGTAACTAGGATAACCGGAATAGATATTTTGGCCTCTCTCATTCTATTTAATATTTGTAGTCCTGTTAAAGATGGAAGCATCCAATCAAGTAAGATTAAATCATGAGCTTGTTGATTGATATAACTGAGGCCATCTTCACCATCGTTGCAAATATCAACTTCAAAGCCTTCATTAGTTAGTTCAAAACCTAAGCTTTCACAAAGCTCTAAGTCGTCTTCTATTAATAATACTCTCATTAATTTCTCCATTTCATGTAAAAAAATTTTTATTGAGTAATTTAATTTTAGCATATTTATCTCTAAAATATCTTTAAATTTAGAGATAAATTAGAGATTGTTTAGAGAAAGATTAGAGGTTAATACGGTATTATTATATCAAAATAGAAAATGGAGGTAACAGAATGAACAAAATATTTATTAGAACTATTGTCCTTTCATTGCTATGTGCTATTATACTTTCACTTACAGCATGTGGGAAAGTCAAAACAGCAGAGGTTCCAAAAGGTCGTTATGTCGAAGAAGACTTAAGCTCTAATCTTGACTTAGGAAAAGATGGTTATATTTACGATTTAGTAAGACTAGAGGATAATACTCTTGAAATTATTGCGGATAAAAAGGATGTTCCATTGGAAGTTTATATCTCGAAAGATAGTGGGAAAACATGGAGCAAGAAGAATATTAGTAATTCAATTATACCTACAGATAATAAGATAAGCTCTGCGACTGCTGATGAAAAAGGAAATATAATAATTGCTTATGGTCTTCCTAAGGTATATAAAGGCAACATTGAGTACCATACATTTGATAGTAAGATTTCTTATGCTAAAGTCGATGCGGTTGGCAAAAGTACTCCTTTGAGTATTACTTTGCCTAAAATAACGGATATTACTGTCTACAATAGCCTGCATTCCATAAAGGTTGCTGCTAATGGTGACTTATTTGGAGTGGATGGCAGTGGAAGTGTATATCAAATAGATTTAGCTAACGGTAAAATAAAAAATAAGTATACTTCCAATAGTGGAATATCATTATATACCATCGTAGGCACTACATTAATAGCAGCGACAAGCTCTAAAATGGCGCAATACGATATTACAACAGGAAAAGCGCTAGCTGACTTAACGATACTAAAAGATTATATTCCAATTACTGAATCCGGCGATTTCATTATGACTAATGGAATTGCAAAAAATGAACTCTGCTTTAGTAATAAGAAAGGCTTATATAGATATATATTGGGTGGCAATCTAGTTGAACGAATGGTGGATGGTTCTTTGAGCTCTTTTAGTTCACTAGATATGTTTAATGTAGATGTTGTAGAGATAACTGATGGACAATATTTAGCACTATACAGAGATAAAGAAAACAAATTTTCTTTTATGAATTATGAATATTCAAAAACTATTGCCTCAGTTCCGTCTAATGAGTTGACCGTTTATTCATTAAAAGACAATGCAACAATTAAACAAGAAATTCTCCTGTTCCAAAAATCAAATCCAGATATTCGTGTTATTTTTGAAACTGGACTAACAGAAAAAGATGCAGTAACAGCAGAAGATGCTCGTAAAACATTGAATACAGAAATATTGGCAGGGAAAGGCCCTGACTTAATAGTATTGGATGAAATGCCACTTAATTCGTATATTGATAAGGGCATATTAGCTGATATCAGCGATATAATGGGAGCTTACATACCAAAAGGTGAGCTGTTTGAGAATATCGCAAATGCTTATAAGAAAAACGATAAGTTTTATGCCACGCCGCTACGATTTGATGTTCCAGTTATGTTTGGCGGACAGGAAACGCTTAATAAAATAACAGACTTAAAGTCGTTCGGAGATTATATCGTTGATTTTCGTAAAAGCAAACCCAATGCGACTATATTTGGGTTCAACGATGGCGCACAACTGGTCAGAGAACTGTTTGCTGTAAATGCAGATTCATGGATAAATGAAGATGGAACAGTAGATAAAAACAAACTTACTGACTTTATAAGTTTGACAAAGTACATATATAAAGATGCCATCAAGGTGGCAAATCCTAAAGTATTATTTTCTATGCAGACAAGATTAGCGTCTGGACAGTCAAGTAAAAATAGTAAGGTAAAGGCTTTTGATTCATTTTGGCCTCTTAGTGTTAACAACGGCACTGACCAATTGAGTATTGGTAGTATATCATGGAAGAGTGATTTGATGCATATAACTTCAGCGATAAGTAATAAAAGTTCGCTAAACTATAAAATGTTTAATGAAGAAAAAAAGTATTTTGAGCCATTGACTGTAGTCGGAATCAACTCTAAAACTGCAAATGTAGAGAATGCAAAGAAATTTCTAACCTATTTGTTGAGTGAAGAAGGTCAAAAGGTAGATCTTTTAGGTGGCTTTCCAATAAATAAAAATGTATTTAGCGAAGTAATGAAAGCAAAAGATTTAACTGAAGAAATTGGGTCTGTCAATAATGGTATAAAAATGGTAATGCCTAGTGAAAAACAGTTCACAGATTTTACTGCAATGATGGAACAGCTAAAAACACCTATATTTCAAAATAGCATTATTCTAGATGCAGTCCTAGAAGCATCAGATAAATGTTTGAATGATGAGATATCTGTTGATGAAGCTGTAAATTCGATAATAGCAAAAATCAATTTATATCTTTCTGAATAAGAGCATGGGGGGTATTTATGAACAAAAACAGAAATTGGAAGCAACATACAGATGTTCTTTTTATTCTGCCAAGTCTATTAGGAGTCAGTATCTTTGTACTTATCCCCTTCCTTGACGTAATTAAGCGTTCCTTTCAAAATGTAACTGGAGAAAATTTTGTTGCAATTAAGAATTATTCAACCATATTTCATAATAGAGCCTTTTTACTTGCTAGTGGTAATACGTTGAAATTTATTGCGATATGCATACCTTTACTAATACTATTTTCCCTAATACTAGCGGTTGTATTAAAAGAGAAAATTCCAGGAGCGAAGCTGCTAAAGCGTGTTTTTCTTATACCCATGGCTATCCCAGTAGCATCTATTGTTCTATTGTGGAGATTAGTATTTCATGAACATGGAATTCTGAACGGAGTACTTGCAGGGTTTTCTGTGCAGGGGCAGGATTGGATGAACACTAACGCGGCTTTTACAATATTAGTGGGGAGTTACATATGGAAGAACATTGGGTACAATATTATACTTTGGTTGGCTGGACTTGGGGCAATCCCTGAAGCGATTTATGAGGCGGCTAGAGTAGATGGAGCTGGTTGGTGGAAGAGTTTTGTTTACATAACGCTGCCTATACTAAAACCTACTTTGTATAGGATTACTACATTGGCATTCTTAAACTCATTTAAGGTATTTAGAGAAGCCTATTTAGTTGCTGGAAGTTATCCTCACGATAGTATTTACTTACTACAACATTTGTTTAATAATTGGTTTAGGGAGCTATCCCTTGATAAGATGTCTGCAGCTGCAGTGGTAGTTGCTATTGTTATTTTCATATTCATTATAATAATGAAAAAAGCATTAGATAAGCAGGAAGAATAAGGAGCTGATGAAAAGTGAAAAAAATAATTATTTTAGTATTGCTTATTATATTGGCAATACTCATATGTTCTCCTATTCTTTTTATGCTAGGTGGCTCCATAATGGGAAACAGTGAGCTGAGCAGTTACTTATCACCAGTGCTGGATAATAAATCAGGCTTTGTACACTGGAGTTTAATCCCTAATTACCCCACCTTGCGGTCATTTGTAGCACTACTACTTGATAGTCCAGAATTTTTTGTCATGTTTTGGAATTCAATAAAAATGACGTTAATTATACTGATAGGTCAGCTTATTATCAGTGTGCCAGCCGCATGGGGATTTGCGAGGCTAAAAATTCCTTATAAAAATACATTGTTTAATTTATATGTTATTCTTATGCTTATGCCTTTTCAAGTCACAATGCTATCAAATTATTTGACTTTGGATAAGCTTAATTTAATGAATACTCAATATAGCATTATCTTACCGGCGATATTTTCAACTTTTCCGGTGTTCATAATACATCGTTTCTTTTGCAGCATTCCAGTATCAATAATCGAAGCCTCAAAGCTTGATGGGGCAAATAAGTTTCAAGTGTTCTTAATGATTGGAATTCCACTTGGTTCTGCTGGAATAGTATCTGCCATGATTTTGGGTTTTTTAGAATCTTGGAATTTAATTGAGCAACCTTTAGCCTTCTTAGAAGATAAGACTTTGTGGCCGTTATCGCTTTATTTGCCCAATATAGGGTTGGAACTGGCTGGAATTGCGTTTGCAGCATCGATTGTAGCAATTGTACCGTCATTACTAATTTTCTTTGGAGGACAGGAACACTTAGAGGCCGGAATAGCAGCATCAGCACTTAAAGAATAAACTAGGAGGTTAATATGAATTTATCTAAAATTGTAAATTTTGAAATAAATAAGAAAGGCTTAAAGACAGTACAAGGAAAAGCAATTAAATTATTAGCTGGTTTCCTTGCTTTGATGCTTTTGTTTACTATTCTTTCACGGAGTGCGTATTCGTTTACTACACCCAAAGTAACTACAACGACCATTAGTTCTATGTCAATTGAACATGATATGAATATTAGCGGACAAATATATGCCAACAGAGATGTATTAATAACTACTCAACCCAATATATTGATTTTATCAGTAGATGTGGCTGAAGGAGCGCCTGTTAAAACTGGGGATGTATTATTTCGTTTGGATTTAAACGATTTAGATAAACAGTTACAATTAGCAAAAGATCAACTAAAAAAGATGGAACTACAGCAAACAGATGAAACGTCAGGCAAGGAGATAATTGCAAATGATAAGAAAAAAACAGTAGACCGTGCCATAGAGGACTATTATAGGGTGCTTTCTACTGAGAATAATAATGTCCAAAAGGCCCTAGATGAGCTTAATGATTTGGGAAGTAGTATTGATGCTCAAAAAGCTAAAATTCTTGAGGAAAATACGCTTGATATCCAAAAAAGGCAAAAGGCAATAGACAGAGCTACAGAAGATTATAACAATGTACTTGCATCTTCAAATCAAATCATTCAGAGTGCTCTGGATGAGATGAATGGGTATAAAAATATTACACAGCAGCAACGAGCCAAAATTTTATCAAACCAGGGTGTTAATGTTATTAATAAGCAGACACAAGTAAATCGAGCAATAGAAGATTATAATAATACTCTCGCAGTGGCAAATATAAGTGTTCAGAGGGCTTATGACACAATGACGGGTGCTAAAAGCAAATTGGATAAATACTTAAAAACTGGCTCGGACGAAGAAATAATAGCCGAATTAGAAACCGACTACAATATAAAAAAGCAAACCTATGCTGATGCCTTAGTTAACAAAGAGAACAGTTTATTAAGTGCACAGCGAGCAAAAGATGATGCCAATTCTATTATAATAACGGATATTAGTGAGCAGTTAGCGGCACTCGATACAGCCAATAATGCCAAGAAGCAGGCATATGATGATGCTTTGAAAAACAAAGCGAGCAATCTAGTAAGTGCTCAACGAGCTATTGACGATGCAAATGCAATAGCAATTCCAAATTATAGCGAACAAATAACAGCAATAGATATAAACTATAAGGCTAAAAAAGATACATATAATCAAGCAGTAATAGACAAAGAGTACAATATATTATCTGCCCAAAGAATAATCGATGATGCCAATGGCCCATTAGCGTCCGATCATGGCGCAGAATTAGCATTAATAGATATGAAAGCCGTAAAGGACAACATTGAGCAAATGGAATTGCTTAATGTTAATAATGGAGAGATTAAAACGCCTAAAAATGGTACTGTTAAAAAACTAAATGTTACCGAAGGTACTCAAACTAGTGTTGGAGTTGCTGTATTATTAACTGATGCCTCTTTAGGTTATTGTTTTAAAGCAAAAGTTGACAGAGATATGGCTATGGACTTAAGTAAAGATGATGCTGTTAAGTTAAAGCTTAATGGTGAGGACAGTGCATTGGAAAACCTGAAAATTGATTCCGTGTATGTAACGATAGAAGACAGTAATTTCTTTCAGATTATCGTAAATATCCCTCCTAATTTAGAAAATCTGGGATCAACTGCGAATATTGAGATAAAGAAACAATCGGAGATGTATAGTAGCTGTGTCCCCCTAGATGCGGTGCATGCAGATGGTATAAAAACTTATGTATTGGCTATAGCTGACAAAAAAACAGTGTTAGGAAGTGAGACAACTGCAGAGCGCATTGATATTGTAGTAGAGGATAAGAATGATACTACAGCGGCTATTAATAGTGATTTTGCATCAGAACAGAAATTAATCATAAGTACAACCAAACCAATCCAACCAGGTGATCGTGTTCGTGTGGAGGAGGAGTGATAGCTATGGTAAAGTATATTCGTCGCCTAGTATTGGTTTTTCTTATGCTTGTATTCTTTGCGTTATCTTTGAGTTCTTCATATCAGTTATTAAAATTAAAGAATGTTTCTACTATTTATTTATATGGGGCTAATTTAACAGTTTCTGATATAACAGATATGCAAACTAAAGAGGGGAAGAATGATTTGCCGGTTTCTTTTAGCGGATGGGTTCAAAAAGATGAGCAGGATTTATACTATCCAACCTTTAACAGGTATGCGCAAGCGGATGTGGTTTATGTCTGTGGCGATTCTAATCTTGTACTTGATAGCATTGCTTCACTTAGAACTGATGACAAAGACGGCTGCTTAATATCGGAAGATGTTGCGTACTCGCTATTTGGAAATGTAAACGTTAAGAACAATAAATTGCTTTTGGGAAATAGAGAACTAACTGTAAGGGGAATGCTAAAAGGAGAAACAACCTTAGTTGTTCAAGCAATAGAGACCATCCAGGGAAGTGCTGGAAATCAGAATTCGATTGGTACAGCTAATACACCCAGTACACAAAGCGATAACGATAACAATCAAGAGTTAGTTTTCAGAGCAATAGCAGTTGATACAAGTGGCATGGACAATGAGGAAAAAGATAATATCATTAGTAGCTTTGAGGAGCGTCACGGAATAGCTTATAAAAATTATAGTAATGTAATATATACGAGCTGGGCAAATTTCTTTAGTTCTATTTTGCCAATAGTTTCTACATTGATAATTTTCTTTTCAATCCTGAAAAAAGGTGTGAAAACTAGTAATAAGCCATTCATTTGCCTCACATACCTCTCAACAGGTGTAATCTCATTAATTATAGCAATGTATATATATAAGGTTCACATAGGCCTTCCACCTAATTTAATTCCTAATCTCTGGTCAGATTTTGATTTTTGGAGTAAGCATTATGAGGATTATGTCAAGGATGTTACTTATTTATTTTATATTCTAAAGCAAAAGCCGGAAATCAGTTATATTGTTCCTTTAGTTAAAACAATAGGCTATAGCTTAATAACAATATCCCTATTCTTTATATTGAATTTTAAACTTAAGATAGACTCGGCGGTGAAATTATTTAGTTTCTTATGCATGTGCTTAGTTATCGAATACCTTATTATTATCGTTATAAATACTAACGGTTTACAGCTTGGCAATATTCTAATGTTTTGGTTTATGTATCCGTTCTATTTAGTCGGGAATTACTTTATTGGTATAAAAAGCTTTAGTAGAGCTCCAGTAAATTCTTGTAAGTCAGATGAAATAAAGTAAGGATATTAATTGCATTTTATTTTTAAATAGTTTGAAATCATATCGGAATGATCAGCTTAATAAATAAAAAAATTAATTTACAAATTGCCTATTCACGAACATGATGATATCAGATTTCCGCAAGGATAATTCAGCAGGATTTTAAATTAAAACTCTACAAAAAAAACGCCTTACGGCGTTTCTTTATTTTGGTGGAGGCGAGGGGACGTTTATTCAATTGTTTCCAATTGCACTGACTATATCTTGAGCTCATTTATTCAACGAGTTCCCTGGCGTATTATGAAAGCGAAGTATTGTTTATAGCTTCCATCCTAGTATTGCATAGTTCAGTTTTACTGAACCTTAGCATTCTATAAGTCGATACGAGGCTGTTGAGTTTCCTCACATACCTCTCGGTATTGCCGCCGCCATCGCGCGATGCGGTTTCACCGATAAAGCCAAGTTTTCACTTGCAGGTCACCCTACAAGGCGATTCTATTTTACTGAGTCGAACCCCTGTCCGAAACAATTTCCTCAAGAACTTCTACGGGTGTAGTCTATGCTTTATGCGAAGCCACGTTTCCCTTGCGGGACGATGACCTAACGTTTCCCTACAGCGAACCCCCATAGGCTGGGTTCCGCTCTCGGTAGCCTTAAAATTCCGATTCGGCTCAAGGCTACGGCCAAATCAGTGCTAGCATTTAACCTTCCTATGCAAAAGGCCTGACTTAATGACGCCAGCACTCCAAGGTGCAGAAACCTCGGACCGACGGATTAGCAACGGTTAGGCTGCTAACGCGTAATTTAAATTATTGTTTTTAGCGTTTAATTTTTTTTCTCGTTTTTTAAGAGGCCTACGAGAATCCTCTACCCGCTATCCAAGTCTCAACAATCCCGTCGAAACCATTACGCCCCCATGTATATAACAAAATTACTACAGCAAATATCGTATTTGTATACAAAGTTGCTTTTGTAATTGTTGTATCAATTTGGACTTTTAAGCTTTTTTACCTATATTAAATTATCAAAATACAGTTAGCAGCAGCATTTGCTCAGTTATACTTAAAACACAAATCTCTGGTATCTATTTGAACTGTTCTTTCATGTTGCGATCGATTTCTCTTTTCGCATCGCGATCCGCTGCATCATCTCGCTTGTCATACAGCTTTTTGCCTCGTGCAACTCCCAGCTCTATTTTAACAATACCTCGCTTAAGATATGCTTGAATAGGAACCAAAGTGAGTCCTTTTTGCTGAGTTTGGCCAATCATTCTACTTATCTGTGCCTTATGCAGCAAAAGCTTTCTATCTCGTAAAGGATCTTTATTAAATATGTTGCCCTGCTCATATGGGCTAATATGCATCCCACTTAATATTACTTCGCCGCCCACTATAGAAGCGTAGCTTTCCTTCAAGTTTAGCTTGCCCTGTCTTATAGACTTAACCTCTGTTCCAGACAACACAACACCAACCTCGATAGTTTCCTCAATGAAGTAATCATGACGAGCTTTTTTATTTTGTGCAACAATTTTAACTGCTTCCTTATCCATTTTTACCGCCTACTGCAAATAATATAATTCAGATAAATATAGTTTTAGGTTCAGTATGAGTTTTTATCCCTCTGAATCTTAGAAATTAGGATAAAAATAACCCTCTAAATAAAGGGCTCTCAAAAAGTATTTATCTGACATATCCAATTATAACACCGCAAAGCTTTAAGGTCAAGTTGCTCAAAGAAGACTCAGTTAAGCAGGAGTATTAGTAACGTCACTGAGATAACTTTAAACATTTCTAAGCTTTTCTAGCAATTCATATGGTACCTTTAGGTTGCCTCTTCCTCTTCCCAATTCGATCCCATTCTTGTAGGTTCCATGAAAATCACTCCCACCAGTAACAAGTAGCTCATGCTTTATCGCAAGCCTTAAAAAGTTGCCAGTATCTTCTTTTGAATTTTCACTGTAAATTGCCTCAATACCAGCCAACCCATACTCTTTTAGCTCCTTTAGCAACTTATCCATTTCAACATAGCTCTTTCTTAAAAAAACAGGATGCGCAATAACAGGTATTCCTCCTGCCTTAATTATTACTTTAATACCATCAATTGGCTGCAATTCAAACCTTTTAAAATACGCCAAACCATCCTTACTTAAGTACTTGTCAAATGCCTCATTGATTGTTTTTACATATCCTTTTGAAACCAATATCCTTGCAATATGTGGACGACCCGTTATATCACCTAATGCAACGCTTTTCACTTCATCAGTTGTGATATTCACACCTAATTTATTTAACTTACTGATTATTTTCTTATTCCGTTCCTCTCTACCTTGCTGTATTGCCCCAAGCTCACGACTTATATTTGTATAATCTTTTATATCTAGAAAGAATCCCAGGATATGCATCTCTGGCTTATAATCAACACTAATTTCAATACCAGGTATAACTTCTATGCCTATTCGTTCTCCCTCTTCTAATGCCTCTTTGACACCATCAACAGTATCGTGATCGGTTAAAGCTATTGCTGCAAGTCCTTTCCCTTTTGCATTGCGAACAATCTCAGCCGGGCTCATGCTCCCATCCGAAGCTATGCTATGTGTGTGCAAATCAATAATTTTATCCATTAATTTATCTCCGAGTTCTGTTTATTGGCAAGTCTATATTTATCTCTTTCAAATTATTATTCCATTATTAATCATTAACTATGATTCTACACTTCCCAATATTTCTCATCTAGGCATATTGAAGGAGGGAAGCTATTCTTGTATATTTTTTGAAGTATCGTGTCCATTTTCTTCAGCGCGCTACATGCCTGTTCTTGCGTAATCAAGCCTTCTTCAAGTGCTATCGCAAGCTCGTTAGCATCTAAAACCTTCATCGTGCCATCTGGCATAAGCTTCACATCAAGCAGCAAGTCTATCAAAGTATACTGATCAATAACGCTGTCATACTTTACATCAATTATGTCACAATACCAATATACAAATTTTTTGTAAGCATCATAAAATCTACTGATTTTTATGCCTTCCTTTAGGAATGTGTATGAAATTCCAACTGAAATATCTGCTCTAGGTTTTATAACATTCCATCTCGTTATTAAAAGCTCATCGTCTCTAAATAAAAGTTCATCACTTGAAATATCAACAGTTTCAAATGGAATGTATCTAGTTCTTAAAATATTAGGCTTTTTCATAATCTCCCCTATATTACATTAGAATTCGCTTATGGTTATTATACATTAGTTTTTTTTATTTATGAAGTTAAAATTTACTCGTATATTTCCCATTTTTTAACTATTAATGCGGTAAATGTTATAATGTAAGAAACTTCTAAAGAAAAAGGGTGGTAAATATGAAGCAGACAAAGCGTTGTGGTAATTGCGAGCGGGGGTTAGCTCTCCATTTAACAAAGGACATTTTGTGTAACTATCATGGAGTAGTTACTCCTGACTATGTATGCTTCAAGTATAAGGATGTTTCTGAGTCATCCTCCACAAAGCAAGTAAATTTTAAATGTATACATTGCGAATATTTCTTGGTACGCTTAGACTCGCCAAATGAAGAAGTCGGGCAATGTAAGCTATTCTCTGCAAGAGATTTTAATGGAACTACTAGAAATGTCTGTTCAAAATTTTCAAAGAAACTGCTTATTGAGGTTTGTTAGGAACAAGCAAATATTCCTGTAATCCTTCCATGTTCTCCTGCCGATAAATACATAACGATTTATAACTATTATTCCTTAGTGTCTTGTATTATAATGGTTATATAACATTTTTCGCACACCATGCGGTTCGTATTGGAGGTTAACATGAATTATGATATTAATGCTATTTTCAGCCAAAAGTTGGCAGATATTGAAAGTAGGCTATCCAGCTCTTTTCCAGGTTTAACTAGTAATAGCTCAGCTACATCTGATATACCCTTTGAGAAATACTTATCAGATGCCTCTTTGTCGGGCTTAGATGATTCTCTTGGCACTTTAGCTGGAGATAGTACTTCAACTTTATCTGATACAACCCCTTTGTCCAATTTACTGGGCGCACTTGGAAATGGGGATGCTGCAACCTCAAACGTTTTGAATGCACGTTCTGCACTTGCTAGCTCCACCGCTTACATTCCAAGCGATAACACAGAATTAATGAATTTAATAAATTCTAACATAGATAGTGCATCTCAGAAATATGCTGTGGACAAAGATTTGATTCGAGCTGTAATGAAGCAGGAATCCTCATTTAACCCTACTTCTATTTCAAAATCAGGTGCTCAAGGTCTAATGCAATTAATGCCTGACACGGCAGATGCGCTAAGTGTTAAAAATCCATTTGATATTTATCAAAACATAAATGGTGGAGTACAGTATCTAAAGGACCAATTAACCACTTTCAAAGGTGATGTCAGTTTGGCTCTGGCCGCTTACAATGCCGGCCCTAATAGTGTAGAAAAGTATGGTGGTATCCCGCCATATGCCGAAACTCAAGATTATGTACAAAAAGTCAACGAATATTATAATCAATACAAGCAGTTATCAAACAGGTGAACAGTTATCTAAACTCGAAGAGAGACAAGTCCTTTAAATAAGGACTTGTCTCTCTGTTTATTTTCAAATTTAATCTAAATCTAGGCATAATCATATTTCATGAAAACTGAACGCATTATATTCTATTTCCAAGTTAATATTACTAAAGTACAAACTTTTGTTCACACTATCCACATATTTATCCACAGCTTTGAAATACTTATTTCCCTATGTTCTGAGGATATTTCCACACAAATCACAAAAGTATCCACAGAAATCTATTCACAATCTTAGCTACTGCCCTTTATAAGTGGTCATTTCAAGGCTTTTCAGGTTTATCTACATATTATGCAAATATAGCGTATGTCCTTGTACCCTCTTATATCACAGTGAAACAGGGATTTTAAAAATTCCACCTCTACCTGTGGATAACAATGTTAAAATTCACAGAATAAATCAAGACAATTTTAATCCTGGTACTGCATTTAAATCCATGCCTGCTTTTTCACCCTTAATAAACTCATAGTATGCAGCACATCCAATCATCGCTGCATTATCTGTGCATAGAACTAAATCTGGATACATTACCTCAATATTCTGCTTTGCAGCAATATTTTTCATATCATTTCTTAGCTGTGTATTTGCCGCCACACCTCCAGCTAACGCTATCTTATTTATATTTTTCATCTTTGCTGCACATATAGTATTTTTCACTAGCACATCCACAACAGCCTGCTGAAAACTAGCCGCAACATCTGGAATATTTATTTCCTCTCCATTTTGCTCCATTTTATTTAGATAATTCAAGACAGAGGTTTTAACACCACTAAAGCTGAAGTCCAACGAACCATCATTGAAGTGTACTCTAGGAAATGAAATAGCTTTACTATTGCCTTTTAATGCATACTTATCAATTAGTGGACCACCTGGATAGCCCAATCCTATAGCCCTTGAAATTTTATCGAAGGCCTCACCTGCGGCGTCATCTCTTGTCTGTCCAAGTACTTCAAACTGGTTGTAGTTCTTTACATGGACAATATGACTATGACCACCCGATGCCACAAGGCATATAAATGGTGGCTCTAGTTCAGGATATTGCAAATAGTTAGCAGCGATATGACCTTCAATGTGATGAACCCCTACTAAAGGTTTGTTAACGGTGAATGCAATTGCCTTTGCTGCAGTGAGCCCAACTAATAGTGCTCCAACGAGACCGGGTCCATATGTTACTCCTATAGCATCTATATCTGAAAGCTGTACCCCAGCCTCATCAAGTGCTTGTTTAATAACTGGTATTATTAGCTCCACGTGCTTTCTTGATGCTATTTCAGGAACTACTCCACCATATTTTTTATGCAAGTCGATCTGAGATGATATTACATTTGACATAATATATCTACCATTTTTAATAACCGAAGCAGCTGTCTCATCACAACTACTTTCTATTCCAAGAATAAGTGTATCCATTGTCCCTCCAGCAACCACCAAGACTTTATATTGATAAAGGTGGCTTGTATTATTTCTACACTTTATCATAGCCTAATGTTTCTAATTTTTCAAGGACAAACAGAGTTCTTAGATTTATTGAGCGTTATTATACCTCTGAATTTTAAAACTCATATTTTTAAAAAAGACAACAAAAAAACATGGAACCTGTGGGTTCCATGCCTCCAAAAGGAGAAATGCTAATGTTCAACCTAATATTACCAAATACTTTATAATCATTCTATAGAAAATAATTACCATTACCGTTAGTTCTAAAGTCCTAATTTTGAAATTCTATACATTATTATGCAGCTTTAGCTTTTAATTTGTAAGCTGCTACAAATTTTCCTTTGCTATCCTCTATAAATGGTCGTTCATCTTCAGGTAACTGCCAAAATCCTTTTCCATTCTCTATCGCCTTACTTTGGAGCTCAGAAAAATACTCTTTTAGTAAGGTATTAGGACTATAAAAGCCAGCTATAGCATAACCGTTTTGCACCATCAAAGCATTGTAATATGTACCATCTTCTAATATGATGTGGGCAAGTAGCCTTCCATATTGGTCTGTTATATCCTTTTCAAATACCAGTTTAATCTTTTTCCCTGTAAGTGTTTTCTTTGTAAAATCAGAAGACTTCACTGCATAAGGTTGTGGGTCAACACCTGATTTTACTGACTCTGGAGTGTCAATATCAAGCATTCTCACTTTGTAATCTTCATTATCATATTTTATGTGGAACGTATCGCCATCAATAACTTTTGTGACACTTGCATTAATGTATCCAAAAGGGGCGATACCTGCCTTTCCTATTTTTACGATGGACTCAGGAAATGTCATTTTTTCTAGCTGCTCAGTACTTGTCGTTGGACTGCTCTGTTTAGCAGCACTTTGTTCTGAACTATGTATAGTGGCATTACTTTGTGTGGCACTGTACTGCGAAGAAACATCTTCTGGCAGTTTATTACTCACGTCTTTAGAAACATAACTACCAATAAGGATTACTGCGGCAGTAGCTAATGTGGCTAAGGTTGTTATGGTCTTTTTCCTCATTGATCTCACCTTTTCTAGTACTATTGTTGATCTGTTAAAACTAATTACTTTTATCTTGGTATGAATGCAGGCTTTTGCACGACTATTATATCATATAAAAAAATACCCCACTTCACTTTAACGTGAAACGAGGTATATCTTTTATAAGTGTATTGGCCTATCACTTAAGCATATTTTAGGGTGTTTCCAGTTAGTTCTGTCTATGTTCCCTGTGCTGTCAGCACTGTGATTGGAACAACATTATTTATGACCGCCTCTTCCTCTATTTCAACTATATCTACATCAAATATCATCTTCATTACCTCACTTATATTGTCTACAGGAATTACTTCGATATCCATATCTTCGAATAATTCTTGATAATTTTCTTTTGGGATAAATACTTTCTTTATTCCTGCAGCTCTTGCCGCGTCAACCTTGGCTACAACTCCACCAACAGGCCTTATTTTCCCTTTTATAGATATTTCCCCTGTCATAGCTATATCACCACTTACAGGAATATTTTTAATAGCTGAGTACACCGCCGTAGCTATTGTAATTCCTGCTGAGGGTCCATCAATAGGCATCCCACCCGGAAAATTCAAATGTATCTCATAGTCTTTAAAATCAATATTCATATATCGTTTCAATACGGTCAACACATTTTCCACTGAAGCCTTTGCTGAGCTTGTTCTTTTGAGCTTGTGACCTCTATTATCTATCTCCTCTTCCTCTACTATACCAGTTATTTTTATACCACCATTTCCACGAATTACTGGCATAGCTGTTACTTCTACATCAATGAGCATACCTGTGCTGTTTCCAAACACAGCCAAACCATTTATGCAACCAACCTGCTCAGCTGAACTTACCTTCTTCTCAATTCTTGGGCTATAATGGCCAAACTCCACTACCCATTCTATATCCTTTATTTCAATACTATTTCTATCTTCTACTAATGATACTCCCCCTGCTATCTGAACAATGTTAACCGCATCTCTACCATTCTGAGCATACTTAGCCACCAAATCACTGCATCCCTTTTGGAGAATGTATTCTCCTTTTCTGGAGGCATTCTCACATATTTTGCGTATTTCATCGGCTCTGAGTGGTCTAAAATATATCTCAACGCATCTTGATCTAATTGCTGCTGGTATTTCATCTGGTGTTCGAGTTGTTGCACCTACCAAGCGAAAATCTGCAGGCAGCCCCTTTTGAAAGACATCATGTATATATGATGGTATATTTGCATCTTCTGAGCTGTAGTATGCACTCTCAAAAAACACTCTTCTATCCTCAAGCACCTTTAATAGCTTATTCATTTGAATTGGATGTAGTTCCCCTATTTCGTCAATAAATAGTATTCCACCATGCGCTTTCGTTACAGCCCCCGCTTTAGGTTGTGGCACCCCCGCTACGCCATATGCTCCCGCACCTTGATATATTGGGTCATGCACAGAACCAATTAGCGGGTCCGCAATTCCCCTTTCATCAAATCTCAGTGTGGTTGCATCTATTTCGATAAATTTAGCATCTTTTTTAAAGGGTGAATACCCATTTTTCTTTGCTTCTTCAAGGATAACTCTAGCCGCAGCTGTTTTGCCAACTCCAGGAGGTCCATATATTATTACATGCTGTGGATTCGTACCACACAGTGAAGCCCTCAAGGCTTTTATACCTTGTTCCTGACCTACTATGTCCTTTAATGTAGCTGGCCGAGTTTTCTCTGATAATGGCTCAGTTAAATGTATTTCTCTTAATTTTCTTAATTTCTCTAGTTCTCTTTTCGACTCTCTTTCAATGGCACTTTTATTACCCTGCTGATTTTTAAGCATTGAAAAGAAATATAGTCCAATAACTATCGAGAAGAAAAACTGTACAATAAACATTATAGTTGTAAACATTCTCTACCTCCTTAAAGCTTTTTTATAACTTGCTATGTGTATAAACATATTATTGGCAATGATAATTATTTTATCCAATTGAAACGTAATAAAATTCACATAATTAATCGAAAAATTGGAAAACTGCGAAATAAAAAGGCTCTATCTCCATAGAATCGAAATCCTACTTTGATGCAGCCTTAATTATTCAAATATTTAATTATGATACAGATTCTTTTTTAACTCTAGCTTTCTTGGAACCTGCTTTTTTTAAAGATTTACGGTTTTCATTCAAAATCAGCTCCGGTTCAGAACCATTTTCTATTGCAGCCTTAGTAATGATGCATTTTTCTACATTGGTCATAGATGGAATATCATACATTACTCCAAGCATTATGTCTTCAAGTATAGCTCGCAAACCTCTAGCACCAGTGTTTCTAGCTATTGCTTTCTCAGCAATAATATCTAAAGCATCTTCCTGTATTTCAAGCAAAACATCATCCATTTCAAAAAGCTTTTGATACTGTTTAAGCAGAGCATTCTTTGGTTCTGTCAATATTTGAATAAGAGCATTTTTGTCAAGAGACTGCAGTGTAACTACTATTGGAAGTCTTCCAACAAACTCAGGTATAAGTCCAAATTTCAACAAATCCTGTGGAAGTATGTTCTTAAGTAGCTCTCCTACATCCTTTTCTTTAGTGCTTTCTATCCTTGCACCAAAGCCAAGAGACTTCTTGCCTATTCTATTTTGTATTATTTTATCAACGCCATCAAATGCACCGCCACATATGAATAATATGTTCGTGGTATCAATTTGAATAAACTCTTGATGAGGATGTTTTCTTCCTCCTTGTGGTGGGACTGAAGCTACAGTTCCTTCAAGAATCTTCAAAAGGGCTTGTTGTACACCTTCACCACTAACATCTCTAGTTATAGATGGATTTTCTGACTTACGGGCTATTTTATCAATTTCATCAATATAGATAATACCTTTTTCAGCTTTTTCAATATCGTAATCTGCAGCTTGAATCAGTCTGAGAAGTATATTTTCTACATCTTCTCCTACATAGCCTGCTTCAGTGAGAGAAGTAGCATCAGCAATAGCAAAAGGAACATTTAGTATTCTTGCAAGTGTCTGTGCTAGAAAAGTCTTACCGCTACCAGTAGGTCCAAGCATAACTATATTGCTCTTTTGGAGCTCTATGTCTGAATTTTTAATATCGCTGTTTATTCGCTTATAATGATTGTAAACAGCTACAGAAAGAGATTTTTTAGCGAATTCCTGACCCACTACATACTGGTCAAGAATTTCCTTTATCTCTCTAGGTTTTGGTATTTCGTTGACTTCTGTATCAATTTTTGTATCTTCAAATTCCTCTTCAATAATCTCTGAACATAGCTCAATACACTCGTCGCAAATGTATACACCAGGTCCTGCAACTAACCGCTTTACCTGTTCTTGAGATTTACCACAAAAAGAGCATTTTAATTGCTTCTTCTCATCATATCTGGTCATCAATGCACCTCAACTATTTTCTTCTCACCATAATATCGTCAACAAGCCCATATGCCTTAGCTTCCTCTGAAGACATATAGAAATCTCTTTCAGTATCTGCCCGAATCTTTTCTAAAGGCTGACCTGTTCTCTCGCATAATATCTTGTTCAATTTGTCTTTTATCTTCAAAATCTGCTCTGCCTGGATTTTAATGTCGGTTGCCTGCCCTTTAGCGCCACCTAGAGGCTGATGGATCATGATTTCACTGTTTGGAAGAACAAATCTTTTTCCCTTTGCCCCTGCAGCTAATAGGAAAGCACCCATACTTGCAGCCATTCCTATACATATAGTTGATACATCACATTTAACATACTGCATTGTATCATATATAGCAAAACCAGAGGATACAGATCCTCCTGGGCTGTTTATATAAAACTGAATGTCTTTATCAGGATCTTGTGACTCCAAGTATAGCATTTGTGCTACGACTAAGCTAGCGGTGACATCGTTAACCTCATCGCTTAAAACAATAATCCTATCATTTAACAGTCTAGAAAAAATATCATAAGACCTCTCACCACGACTCGTCTGTTCAACAACCATAGGTACCAAACTCATGACCATACCTCCCTTATTAATATATGTTCCTTTTTTATTCGTGGAACTTTAATTACCTACATTTATATAATGTTACCAATTTCCCCGTAAAATATAAACAAAAATAACTAATTAAACCAATTTAGCATTTTCAACCAAGATTTTTATTGTCTTTTTAAATGCTATATCCTTCTTAACGTATTCCATATCTTCTGGTTTTAATGACTTCTTGAGATCTTCTGCTGATTGCTTGTAAGCCTCAGCCATGCTGTTAATTTCGTCCTCAACCTCTTCATCAGAAACCTCAGTGTTTTCTACTTCGCTGATTTTCTCAACTACTAACTGAACCTTAACTGCATTTTCAGCTCTCTGTGCAAACTGTCCTCTGAAGCCTTCAGAATCCATACCCATTATTTCCAAATATTTTTGAAGATCCATGCCCTGATAACGAAGTCTCATATCAAAATCCTTAGCCATAGCGTCTATCTGCTTCTCGATCATAATCTTAGGAATCTCAATAGTAGCATTTTCTGTTATCTTCTGGATAACATTATCTTCGTTTTCATGTTCTGCTTTATGTTTAGCAGTTTCTTCTAACTTATTTCTCAAATCCTTTTTGTATTCCTCAAGAGTGTCAAATTCACTGATATCCTTAACAAATTCATCATCTATAGCAGGCAATTCTTTAACTTTTATTTCCTTTATAGCAACCTTAAATGATGCTGGTTTACCATTTAAATCTTCCTTGCCATAGTCTTCAGGGAAGCTAACATCAACATCTACATCTTCTCCAATGTTCATTCCAATCAACTGCTCTTCAAACCCTGGTATAAATGATCCTGAACCTATTACTAGGCTGTAATCTGTGCCTTTTCCACCTTCGAATGGAACTGAATCAATAAATCCTTCAAAATCAATTACTGTAGTATCTCCAGTTTGCACTGGCCTGTCGGAAATAGAAATTAAACGAGAATTCTTTTCAACAACCTTTTGGAATTCTTTTTCTAAGTCTTCGTCGGCAACAGTAGCTTCTGCTTTTTTAGCTTCTACTCCCATATATGCACCCAACTCAACCTCAGGCTTAACTGTAACTTTTGCAGTAAATATTAAATTTTCATTATTTCCTATTTTAATTATATCTAGCTCTGGTCTATCCACTGGATGTATGTTTTTTTCATCAATAGCAAGGTCATATGCCTCAGCACATACAATGTTTATAGCGTCATCATATAATGCTTGCTCTCCGTAATAGCGTTGAACGATATTTCTTGGAGCCTTACCTTTTCTAAAACCCGGTATATTAAATTTCGACACATTTTTTAGATATGATTTTTGCATACCCTCTTCAAATTTAGCTGCATCAACTTCTATCTCAAGCTGCACAACATTTTTTTCAATATTTTCAATTTTTACGTTCATATTGTAAATTTCCTCCCAGTATTTTGTTTTTTTTATTAATTTTACCTCAGCGGCGTTACTAATTCCCCCGCTTTATAATCGAGAGAGTAGTGCCGCCAAGCTTCGAAATAAGTGCAACTAGAGTTCAGATGGGGTTAAACTCCATCTCCACTAAGTCTTCTTTATCTTCGCGGAGCTACTAACCTCCCGCTTTCCAAGCAGGAGTCAAGTATCTCCAAGCTCGAAATAAGGGCGACTAGAGCTCAGAAAACTTCATCTGAGCTAAGTCTTCTTTATAAATCATTAGCTTTTAGCTGAATTTTTCGTTTTTCTAATCTTTCATTAAAAAATTAGGAAAGATTTAATATTTAAAAATTAACCATTCAATTATATCATATTATAATCACATTTCAAGTTAATATATACCATTACCCCAACAAAGTAAACAGCGTTATTAGGTTCAGTGTATGTTTACTTCATCTGAGCTAAGTCTTCTTTATCTTCGCGGCGTTACTAACCTCCCGCTTTCCAAGCAGGAGTCAAGTATCGCCAAGCTCGAAATAAGGGCGACTAGAGCTCAGAAAACTTCATCTGAGCTAAGTCTTCTTTACCAACATCGGCATAAAATCCAGGTGATCTGCTGATACAAGCCTCAAATTTATACCCTCATATTCGCCCTCAATAGCTCCTTTAATTCCCTCACCATGCAAATGTCCGTAAAAGCAATCACAAATATTGTGTTTTTTCATTACATCAATAAAGCCTGAAGTCTGGCTTCTTACAGTCACTGGAGGATAATGCATAAAAACAAGCTTTCTATTATGCTCTGTGGCTTGCGCCGCCTTTATAGATAATTCTAGTCTGTCAACTTCCCTATTATATATCTTCTCATCATCCTTCTTAAAATCGTCCTCACCTGGGCATTTCCAGCCTCTGGTACCACATATGGCCATGCCTTCTATGCTAAATGCATTATTATGCATAAATGAAATGGTCTTAAATTCATTTGCTTCCAAATACTTATTTAGCTTCGATGAAGTTGTCCACCAGTAATCATGATTTCCTTTGGAAATAATCTTCTTGCCTGGCAACTTATCAATATATTTAAAATCCTCAAATGCATTTTCTATATACGTTGCCCAAGAAATGTCTCCTGGAATTATAACACTATCTCCTTCTTGTACAGTGCTTATCCAGTTGCTTCTGAGCTTACCCATATAATTTGACCAGCGACCCCCAAAAACATCCATTGGCTTATCTATTCCCAATGCCAGGTGTAGATCTGCTATTGCAAAGATTGACATAAAATTTAGCACCCATTCCTTACTTCACTCTGTTATCTTCTAAAATAACCATATATTCTTTTCGCCATCTTGTCATTTACGCCGTCTACCTCTTGAAGCTGCGTAATATCAGCTTTCTTAATAGCTGCTATTGATTTAAAATGCCTAATTAATGCTTTCTTTCTTGCCTCTCCAATACCATCAATCTCTTCCAACTCAGAATGGGTATATCTCTGAGCTCTAAGTTTTCTATTATATTCCACAGCAACACGATGTGTTTCATCCTGTATTTCAGTAATCAGCCTTAAGAGCGGAATATTGGCAGACAAATCATATTCATTTCCTTTGTATACAAGGGATTTTGTGCGATGGCGATTATCTTTTGCCATGCCTGCTATAACCAATTCAAAACCCAACTCATTTACCACCTGTTGTGCTGCACTAACATGAGCTGTACCCCCATCCACCAAAATTAAATCTGGCAAATCAGAAAATTTTGGCTCAGCCACGTTCTCCTCCTTTTCTTTTCTTGCATGAGAAAGCCTTCTAAACAAGGTTTCCTGCATACTTCCAAAATCATTTTGCTGATTTATAGACTTAATCTTAAATTTCCTGTATTCGTGCCTATTCGGTCTTCCATTTTCAAAAACAACCATTGATGCAACTATTTCAGATGCCCCAGTGTTTGAAACATCATAGGCTTCAATTCTTCTTGGCTCTTTCTCAAACTGGAGAACCTTGACCAATTGGTTAATACCGTCTATATGCGAAGTGCCCTCTCTTTTAACTCGCTCGCTATGTAGCTTTAATGATATCTGTGCATTTTGTGATACCATTTTCACTAGCTTAACAAGCTCTCCCCTTTGTGGAATTCTTACGTTTACCTTAAGGCCTCTTTTGTTAGTAAGCCACAGAGAAATTATTTCCATGTCTTCTATTTTTTGTTGAAGTATTATTTCAGAGGGTACATACTGTACTGTATTATAAAATTGTTTTATAAACGTCGAAAGAGAATAACTTATGTCCTCATTTCCTTCACCCTCAAAAACAAAATGCTCTCGTCCTATAACTCGTCCATTTCTTACAAAAAATACCTGAATACACAGATCAGTAACATCCTGCGAGAATCCAATTATATCTCTATCCTGCCCATCTGGAGATAGTACCTTCTGTGTTTCAGAAAGCTGTACAATACTGGATATCTTATTTCTCAGTTGGGCAGCTTTTTCAAATTCTAATTGCTCTGAGGCATTCCCCATTTGAGACTTCAAATCATTAAGTATTTCCTCATATTGTCCCCCCAAAAACGAACAAATCTTTTTCATCATATCTCGATATTCATCTTTGTTTACTTCACCTTGGCAAGGAGCAAGACATTGTTTCATATGATAATTTAGGCAGGTACGTGATTTTCCAATATCTCTCGGCAGATTCTTATTGCAAGTTTTTAAAGGAAATAGTTTTTTAAGTGTATCTATTGAATCATTAACAGCAAAAACATTAGAATATGGGCCAAAATATTTCGCCCCATCCTTTTCTACACGCCTTGTTTTGAGCAATCTGGGGTATTGTTCATTCATAGTTACTTTTATATATGGATATTGTTTATCATCTTTTAACAGAATGTTGTATCTAGGCTTGTATTTTTTAATAAAATTGCATTCTAGCATCAACGCTTCAACTTCAGAATCTGTAACTATGTATTCAAATTCACTTATTTTTGAAACCATCGCTTGAACTTTAGGAGGGTGATTTGAGGACTGCTGGAAATATTGCCTTACCCGATTTTTTAAAACTACTGCTTTCCCAACATATATAACAACTCCATTAATATCTCTCATTATATATACACCTGGTTTATCGGGTAATTTTTTTAGTTCTTCATGTATATCAAACAAATAATTCACCTCTTAGATTCAATAGAAAAACTGAATTTCCCATAATTTCCATAACCTTAACAAAATTGCTGTGGCGCAAATACTCCCGCCTATAGAAGCGGGAGTATTTGCGACGGTAGACATAGAGCAAAGCCACTGCTATTTTTGAAACAACTATGGAAATATCAATCAAAACTTTTATATTAAAATCCTGTAGAAAAATACTCAGAAATCTCTCTTGATGCTTTTTCTTCATCTTCACCATCAGTTATAATAGTAATGGTTGCTTGCCTCTCAACTCCTAGAGAAAGCAGACCTAACAGACTTTTTGCATTAGCTCTTCTCTCACCCTTTTCCAGCCAAATGTTTGAGCTGTATTTGGATACCTTTTGTACAAGTAAAGCTGCCGCTTTGGAATCCAACCCCGATGGACAGTTTATAACAACTTTATTCGAAATCATATTTTGCTCCCCCATTTTCTATACTCGTAATATCTATATACTATTATACCAAAAAAAATATGAACAAATCACATTATGAAAATATTATATTTTTATTTTTATTATAATATTCAAGTAAATTATTGAGGTCTCTCCTTTTTAATTAATTCTGTATTCTTGCCAAAGCCTGTATCAATTATTGTGCCTATGCCAAAAGACGCCATAGAGAGTTCAAGTACTATCAAGCAAATTCCATAAATCATTAAAGCCATATAAGATCCTGCAGGTAATATAATTAATGGCACTATTTTCAAAATACTAATTATAATGTGTCCTACAAAGAATTCCAAGTATATCGCTGACCTTTCATAATTATTTTTGAATATAATAGTACCAAAGTATATACTTCCAATAATTTCAGTAAACATAACAAGCAATATATACAATACTGGTGCTATTATTAAAAATATTAAGAACGCCAAAACTATAGTAAAGCTAATTACCACTAAGCCTCCCAGTAGCATTCGTCTAGGCACACCAGACTCCATAGAATATGACATAACCCTATATCTGACTGTAAATATACTAATTAGGATAAGACCTACAATCAATGTTATCAAAGACCATATTATTAACGTATTTATAAGAATACCATTTGATTTAAATAATGAAATAAAATCCACGTCAATTATCAGTTTGGTTCCCTTTATTGAAACTCCATCAGCTTTTTCCAAGCTGCCTACTGAAACTAAATTGCCCTCTACCTGAGAATCACCTTGAATATACACCTCACCAAAGGCAGATACTACATCCCCACTTACATTTCCATTAATAGTTGTCTTTCCAAATATAACTATTATACTTCCATCTATATCTGTTTGTATATCCGCAGTACCAAACACTACAGTTACATCTCCTGAAATTTTTTCGTCTATTTTTTTATCTTCTAAAATAACAAGGTTACTTGTCGCTAAGTCATTTCGTGTAGCTGAAACCGCACATGGTACAAATAATATGAACATAAGAGAAATTAACATAACCTTTATAATTTTATTCATTGAGTCCCTCCATTACCCTCTCTAACCATTCCAAAAAAGATTCTTTGAATTACGAGTAATAGAATGCCAAGAATAATATATGCATAGTAATAAGTTTTGTAGAGTGATGCAGTAACACCCACTACTGCAATGATCAGGCCTCTACCCATGCTAATTGCTGCTGAAAATAAACCTTTTGAAATTTCAAATATTGACTGAACGTTTTGTATTAAATCAATAGGTGTTCTCAAGGCTTCCCAAAGTATGCCCCCAAACAATATAACAAATATGAAAGATACAGCAACCAACAAAATATTATATACAAATAAACTCTCCGCACTGGACTTTTTGTACATAGTTACTTCATTTTCAATTCTATTCATTACTTGAAATTCGAAATCCTCAGGAGGCTCAATTTCTAAGTCTTTTTCAATATCAGCAAAAATCTCTTTTAAACTAACAAATTCTATTGAACAGTTTGTGCAGGTTCTAAGATGTTGCTTTAGCTTTGCTTCTTCAAGATCATTCATTCCCTTATCAAAGAATTTCATCATATAGTTTTCCGAATCATTACATTTCATAATATCTCCTCCTTCCTCGAACTTTCAAGCTTTTCTTTTAACATTAGTCTTGCTCTGTAAAGCCTATTTTTTATAATTGACATCGGCTCATTCAATACTTTTGTCATCTCTTCATATGACATACCATTGTTATGAAAGAGAATTATCAATATCTTATATTTTTCTGGTAATTCATTAATTGCATTTTTTATTAATAGTGTCCTTTGACTTTTCATAAAGGTCTCTTCAGGTGTATCAACATCACTTGAAACTCCAATTGCATCATCTAGTGTAACAGTGTCTTGCTTTCTTTTTCGAAGGGTATCTAAACACAAATTTGAAGTGATTTTTACAATCCAAGTTGACATCTTATATTCTGGATTATATTTTTCAAGAGATTTATAAAGCCTTATAAAAACCTCTTGAGATACATCATTCACTTCTTCTCTATCTGATATCATTTTATAAACTACACTATATACTAGTTTTTTATATTTAGTTACTATTTCTTCAAACGCACTACTATCACCTTCTATACATTGCGATACTAGTTCTGCATCTGTAAGTACCAACGCGAGATACACCCCCTTTACAACTATATTATATTAAATCGAAATTTGCATTAAAAGCATATCTCTAATAAATAATTAGAATGTAGTAACAGCAGAATATGGATTTTATTATATAATAGTTACGTTAATAATTATAAATTGTCTGAATTAAGTTATCCTCTATATTAATTGCCTTGTTTTTTTCGTTTTCCAGCGTTCAACACTGTAATCGCAAATCTTTCTAACTTTTGGCTTACTAGATAATTTATTGTTGATTTCTCGTATTCCCCATCAGTTCCCTTTTCCCCAGCCTCCATATCTGTTATAAGTTCTATTCCCTCATCAATTGTTTTGACAGGATATATGTGAAAAAGCTTTTTGCGTACTGCATTTATAACTTCATCATTTAGTACAAGATTTCTGATGTTTTGGTAAGGTATTATTACTCCTTGCTCACCATTTAGACCCCTCAGCTTGCATAGCTCAAAAAACCCTTCAATTTTATTCGTTACTCCACCTACTGGCTGTATTTCTCCCTTTTGATTAACAGAGCCAGTTACAGCTATATATTGTTTTATTGGCACCTCTGAAAGACTTGACAATATGGCATAAAGCTCTGCACTTGACGCGCTATCGCCATCAACTCCGCCATACAATTGTTCAAAGCAGAGACTCGCCGATAATGATAGTGGAAAATCCTGTGCGTATTTTTGACCAATATATCCACTTAAAATTAAAACACCTTTGCTATGAGATGTTCCACTCATATCAACTTCTCTTTCAATATTTACTATGCCACTTTCACCTATATATGTTGACGCAGTTATTCTTGTAGGTTTCCCAAAAGAGTAATCTCCCATTTCCATGACAGTTAGTGCATTTATTTGCCCAACCTGTTTGCCTTGCGTATCTACCATTAGCGTGCCTTCATTTAACATATCTAACAGCTTTTTATCAAGTCTATCACATCTTGATATTTTTTCCGTAATTGCCTGTTTTACATGTTTCGCCTTTACAAGTTTTGCGCCGTCATTATCAGCCCACATACAAGCTTCACACAAAATCTCAACAATATCATTAAATCTCGTTGAAAGCTTTTGCTTATCCTCAACTAGCCAAGATGCGTATTCAACAACCTTTGCTACACCAGTTTTATCATAATGAAGCGTCTTTTCTTTATTACAAAAGCCACTAATAAAAGAGGCTAACTTTAATACATTCCCATCATTTCTATCCATCTCTTCGTCAAAATCAGCTTTTACCTTAAAAAACTTTCTAAAATCCTCTTCATATTCATACAAAAGCTGATATAATGACGTACTTCCAACTAGTATAATCTTAATATCTATAGGTATTGGCTGAGGCTTGATGGCAGGTACAGCTACTACACCTGTTTGGTCTTTCACATTTTCAATAATAATTTTCTTGGTTTTAAGCACTCTATTAATTGCCTCATATGCCTGTGGATTATTTAATACATCCTTTGCCTGAAGTATCATGTAACCGCCATTTGCCAAATGGAATAGTCCTGGCTTTATTTTTGTATAATCTGTAGAAACTGAGCCAAATTCATTTTCATATTCTATTTTACCAATCAAATTTGGGTATGTCGGGTTAAAGTCAATAATAACAGGTGCACCTTTTAGGTTACTATTATCAACTAGGACATTTACTTTATATTTGTGTACTGGCGTCTCTTCCTTCTGCATCCATGGAATAATAATTGGAGGTTGTTCCTCGCTAACTTCTTCTTCTCTAAAGTCGTCTAAATTATTTACAATATCCTTTAGAACTTTTTCTAAATAATCCTCTATTATATCAAATTTCTTATACTTTTCCTTTAGATCATTTATCTGAACTCTTAGTGCCAATAGTGCTATCTTATTTTCCCACTCAGATACCCTTTGACTGGTGTCCTTATCATTGTTTTTCAGCTTACGAACTATATCTAAAGTATCTTTCTGGAGGATATCTGTTTTTTCGTTTATTTGGTCTTTTATATCTTCATCAAGCTTGTTGAAGTCCTCTTCACTTATGGATTTGCCCTCAATTATAGGTAAAAAATAAATTCCTGAGCTTCCTGTGTGAACCTTAAAGCCATGAGCTTCTGCATCTTCACCTAATTTCCCCAAGAGTTCATTCTTCTTACTTACAAATCCCTTTAAAATTTCTTCCTTTTCTTTTTCATATTGATCGTTATCAAAAGCGTTTGCAATTTCCTGTTTAATTATCTTAACAAACCCTTCCATATCCTTTTGAAATATTTTCCCCGAACCCGCCGGTAGATTAATTGCCACAGGCTGATTTGGTTTGATAAAATTATAAATATAGCACCAATCATCTGGTACGCTTTGACTTGCTGCGACCTCGTTTGTCACCTGCTTAGCAAAGCTGGTTTTGCCTGTTCCAGTGGGTCCAGACATATAAATATTGTAGCCTCTCATTTTCATTTTGAGGCCAAACTTCATAGCATTAGAGGCTCTTTCCTGCCCTATTATTCCATCATATATATCTAATTTTAATGTGTTTTTAAAAGGTAATGAGGCTTCATTACACTTATTATCCAAGTCCTGATATAAAAGCTCCTTTGGTCTAGACATATGTTCCCTCCATTATATTAATTTATATTCATCGTAAGTCGTCTAACACCTATAGAGTTCATTAGAAGACATAAACCAATCACTCTTCATTTTCCACTATTAATCATTCACTAAGATTTTATAAACTCTATCGGCAAAGCCGATACCATAACTTTTCACCATTCACCATTCACCATTCACTATTGTCGAGTAGGTGCACCTCGCGGTACTTACCCCTCACAGATCCGGACGTGCCCAATTAAGGCATCCGGCTCTTCACTCCGCCATTCACAT
>Ga0209430_1000696_pt1 | contig 31171 bp, 25 predicted proteins | sample BarGraIncub1133A_FD_184504 | JGI IMG/M metagenome (GOLD analysis project Ga0209430, IMG submission 184504) | Arctic peat soil microbial communities from Barrow, Alaska - Barrow Graham LP Incubations 11-33A (SPAdes) (version 2) | ecosystem: Environmental > Terrestrial > Soil > Wetlands > Peat... | reverse complement strand
GAGCTGGGAATAGGCGGATTCCTGATGAAGGGAAATTTCGGCGCTTTTACGACTACTTTTGAGGATCTGCACGGACTGAAACAGTTGCCCGGACTCGCATCCCAGCGACTGATGGCAGCCGGATACGGATTTGGCGCTGAGGGCGACTGGAAACATGCCGCCATGGTTCGCGCCTGCAAGGTGATGGGCCAGGGACTCGAAGGGGGATGCTCCTTCATGGAAGATTATACTTACCACCTGAATCCTTCCGGCATGAAAGTGCTTGGTGCTCACATGCTCGAAATTTGTCCAACCATCGCCGAAGGAAAATCGAACCTTGAAGTGCACCCGCTGGGTATTGGCGGTAAGGATGCTCCTGCACGGCTGGTCTTCAATGTTCCTGCAGGTCCGGCGATCAATACCAGTCTGATCGACATGGGTAACCGATTTCGCATGATCGTCAACTCGGTGGATGTTGTGAAACCGGATGCTGACCTTCCAAAATTGCCCGTTGCCCGTGCCTTATGGGTCCCGCAACCGGATCTGAAAGTCGGCGCAGGAGCGTGGATCTATGCCGGAGGCGCTCACCATACTGCTTTCAGTCAGGCCATTGATGCCAGATATGTGGAAGATTTCTGCGAAATGGCCGGAATTGAATTTCTACATATTTGCAAAGAGACCAATATTTCAGACTTCAGAAAAGAGCTGAAACTGAATGAGATATATTATCAGTTGTCAGCAGGATTGAAATTCTAAATAATATGCTTGAAGATTTAAAAATTGCTGTTTATCACGCCAATCTTAAATTGGTCAGACAAAAGCTGGTCGTCTATACCTGGGGCAATGTAAGTGGGATAGACCGAAGCTCCAACTTGCTGGTTATCAAGCCGAGCGGAGTCACCTATGACGAGCTGAAACCAGAAGATATGGTGGTAGTGGATCTCGAGGGGAATGTCGTGGAGGGAAATCTGAAGCCTTCCTCCGATACCCTTACCCATATCGAGTTGTACAAGGCATTTCCCGGTATCGGCGGGATCGTTCACACGCACTCGACCCATGCCGTTGCCTGGGCGCAGGCGTTGAAGGCCATCCCGGCTATGGGAACAACTCATGCCGATCATTTCTACGGCGAAATTCCGTGCACCAGGATACTGACTAAAAAAGAGGTTGAGAGGGGCTATGAAAAGGAGACCGGACTGGTTATTGTGGAAACATTCAGAAAGCTTGATCCGGAGCATACGCCGGGTGTGCTGGTGGGTAACCACGGACCATTTACCTGGGGAAGTACGCCGGAAAAGGCAGTCTATCATGCCGTTGTTCTCGAAGAAGTAGCCAGGATGGCCCTTTACACATCACAGTTAGGCAATGAAGATCCCATTAAACAGTATCTACTGGACAAGCATTTTTACCGCAAACACGGCAAGGATGCCTATTATGGTCAGGAATAAATAATCTTAAAAATTGAAGGAAATGTCAAAATATACTTTAGGTGTAGATTACGGGACCGATTCGGTCCGCACAGTTCTGGTGGATGCTTCGAATGGCCATGAAATTTCAAGCAGTGTATTTTATTATCCGCGTTGGAAGGCAGGAAAATACTGCGATGCCGCCAACAATCGGTTTCGCCAGCATCCGCTGGATTACCTGGAAGGGATCGAACGAACTATCACAGAAGCTGTTGCCAAAGCGCCGCAAGGAGTGGCAGCCAATGTGGTGGCGATCTCGATCGATACTACAGGCTCAACGCTTGCGGCTGTCGATAATAACGGCACTCCGCTGGCGCTTAATCCCGAGTTTGCGGAGAATCCCAATGCCATGTTCGTGCTGTGGAAGGATCATACCGGTACTGCCGAAGCGGATGAAATCAACAAACTTGCCAGAAGCTGGGGAGGGGTCGATTTCACTAAATTTGAAGGAGGCATCTATTCCTCGGAGTGGTTCTGGGCCAAGATCCTGCACGTTTTGCGCGCAGATGGAAAGGTTCGTGCGGCAGCCTTTTCCTGGGTCGAGCATTGCGACTGGATACCGGCGCTGCTGACGGGCAACACCGATCCGCTGAAGATGAAAAGAAGCCGTTGCGCGGCCGGGCACAAGGCCATGTGGCATGCCGATTTTAACGGTCTGCCGGCAGAAGAATTTCTGGTAAAACTCGATCCACTATTGGCCGGACTCCGCGACAGGCTCTATAAAGACACCTTCACCTGCGAGGTCAAGGCAGGTAATCTATCGGCCGAGTGGGCCAAACGCCTGGGTTTAAGCGAACAGGTAGCAGTGGGAGTCGGATCCTTCGATGCGCACATTGGCGCCCTTGGAGGAGAGATCAAGCCCTATTACCTCAGTAAGATCATGGGGACTTCCACTTGCGATATCCTGATAGCCCCGTCCGAAGAGGTTGGTGGAAAATTTGTTAAAGGCATCTGCGGTCAGGTAGATGGGTCTGTCGTACCCGGAATGCTCGGTCTGGAAGCTGGTCAATCGGCCTTTGGCGATGTTTATGCCTGGTTTAAGAACCTGCTGATGGGTCCGGTGGAAGCCCTGGTGAATCAGTCAAAATCCATGGATGCAGCTGCCAAAGATGCCCTTCTTGCCGAGATGGAGAGTAATATGATTCCCTGGCTGACGCAGGAAGCCGAAAAAATTGAGATAGGGGAGACCGGCATCCTGGCCCTCGACTGGTTGAACGGACGCCGCACGCCGGATGCCAACCAACTGTTGAAGGGGGCCATCTTCGGACTGAATCTGGGATCGGATGCGCCAGGAATTTTTCGTGCCCTGGTGGAGGCCACGGCTTTCGGCTCCAGGAAGATCATCGACCGTTTCGTTGAAGAGGGCATCCATATTGAGGGGGTGATAGCGCTTGGCGGGGTGGCTAAAAAATCGCCTTTTGTGATGCAGGTGGTAGCGGATGTAATCAATAAACCGATTCTGGTGGCGCGCAGCGAACAGGCCTGTGCACTGGGTTCTGCCATGGCTGCAGCGGTGGTCGGAGGCATTTATGCAACGATTTCAGAGGCACAGCAAGCCATGGGCAGCGGGTTCGAGACAGAATTCGTTCCTATTCCAGCTAATGTGCAGAAATATAGTCAGTTATACGAGAGATATTCAAAATTCGGTACGTTAGTTGAAAATGACGCTGGACGCATGACGCGGGATGCATGACGGTGGTATTTGTCATATTTCGTGTTGGGAAGAAACACTAATTTTAGCGCTTTCCTGGTAAACCAAACACAACACTATTCATCAACGGCAGTATTTCCTGATCACATCAAACAAAATTTCTTTCTTTACCGGTTTGGAAATGAAGTCGTCACAGCCTGCCAACCTTGCATTTTCCATATCTTCTGTCGTAGAATAGGCGGTTAGCAAGATAATAGGCGTTTCCGGAAAATCCTTCTTAAAGGCTCTTGTCGTTTCGAGACCATCCATCCCGGGCATTTTCATATCCATCAGAATCAGGTCATACTTATGCTTATGAGCCATTTCTATCGCTATTTTCCCATTGATGGCATGATCAATCTTCTTAACGCTGTTTTTCAGCAGAATTTCCAGGTAAAGAAAATTTATCATTTCGTCATCTGCTATTAACAGTGAAATTTCATTCAATATCTGAGGCAGGTGTAAATGATTTTTTGTTGAATTTGGATCACTGGCATATTGAATGGGGATGGTGAACGAGAAAACAGAACCTTTATTTACTTCGGATTCAACTTCGATTTTGCCATCCAGGGAGTTAACCATTTCTTTTGCAATTGGCAGACCCAGACCAGTTCCTCCAATAACAAGCGATACGGCTTTTTCACCCCTGAAAAACGTTTCGAATATTATTTGTTGTTCCTTCCGTGGGATTCCAATACCATCATCTTTCACATAAAAAGTCATCTCCCCGGAAGAAGCCAAAATTCCAAATCTGATATCGCCCTCAAAAGTATATTTGATCGCATTGGAGGCGAGATTCATCAGGATATGCTTGACTTTCTCCATATCTGCGATCACAGACAAATGCCGGAATTTCTCCGGAATTTCCGATGTCAGCGTATTACTGTTCAATGATTCGTTGGATCTGAAATTTCTGATCACGTTGTCAATCAGTTCAGACGGATTAAATACCTGCTTTTCCTGCCGAATCTTTTCACTCTGAAACCTCGACAACAGTATTACATTCTCTATCAGGGAAAGCAGCTGGTTCGAACTTTTCAAAATACTCTCTGCATAGGCGTCTTTTTCTTCCGGGTCGGCTTCCTGCATCAGACTGGCAAATCCCATAATATGATTCATCGGAGTCCTGATTTCATGCCTCATATTGTTAAGAAAGGCCGTCTTCAAATTGTTGCTTTCTTCTGCCTTTTCTTTGGCCTCCATGAGCGCCTCTTGTACTTTCTTCATCTCGGTGATATCCCGAAAAATTTCGAGCATGGCTTTCCTGCCCTGGTACATCATACCGGCATGGCTGATCTGAAAGGTTTTTCCTCCCAATACTCCCTGCGATTCGTAAATACTGGTTTCTCCTAAATTGATGCCCTTTAGTAATGGACAGGCTTCACACTGAAGCTTGTCATCACGATAAAGATTCCAACATTTATGTCCAAGTACTTCGCCTTTGAAAAGTTTTCGGAGGTTATCACTCATAAAAAGAATGTTGCCATTTTCATCGACGATATCCATTCCAAAGGGAATTGTTTGCAGTAAAGAATTGTTAAGATCATTGCTTTGGCGGAGCATCCTTTCAACTAGTTTTCTCTCTTTAAGCTCCTTTTCGAGTTCTTCAGTACGTTCGGCAATCAGGGAAGTTAGATACTCTTTTTCAAGAAGAATCACATCCGGATCGTTGGCAATGGCTAGTTCCGTACGCCGCATCCTATTCGATTCCATCAATAATGGGAAATTATCAGTTTAAATTACTGTATTATTTTACTTAACAATCTTGGTTCAGAAATGTTTAGTCGAAAATTTTTTTCTGACAGGCACAAGTCGATAAGATGCTGCGGCAGCCCCCGCTATAATTTGAATTCGTCAGATAATTCCAGGATATCATCTGTCGTAAAAAACAATTAAAAACTTAACTTTGCGGCAGTTTTTAAAATACTACAAAAAGATAAATATGACAGATATAAAACGTACATTACTGATGATCCTTGACGGTTGGGGAATCGGCGATAAAAGCAAATCTGATGCGATCTTTTCAACACATCCCACTTTCATAGATCATCTTTGGAACACCTACCCACATAGTCAATTACTGACCTCCGGAGAGGATGTTGGCCTGCCCAACGGTCAAATGGGAAATTCGGAAGTGGGTCATCTGAACATTGGCGCCGGACGGGTCTTATACCAGGATCTTGTTAAAATCAACAAGGCCATTCGCGAAAATAAATTGAAGGATAATCCGCAGGTTATTAAGGCGTTCACTTATGCAAAAGAGAACAAAAAACCTGTCCACCTGATTGGTCTGATTGGCTCCGGCGGCGTTCATGCCCTGAGCCTTCACATGGTAGCGCTTGCACAGATAGCCACTGATAGGGGTCTCGAAAATATTTTCATTCACGGTTTAACTGACGGTCGGGATACAGATCCCCGTTCAGGTTATGGTTTTGTAGAAGAAGATTTGAAAGGCCTGGCGAAGACCAAAGCTAAATTTGCAACGCTCATCGGTCGGTATTATGGAATGGACCGCGACAACAACTGGAACCGCGTGAAACTGGCTTACGATATGCTGACCAAAAGTGTTGGACAAAAAAGCAAAGACCTGCTCGCTTCAATCCAGGCTTCCTACGACGAAGGAGTTACCGACGAATTCATCAAACCGATCGTTATGACGGATGAAAATGATCGGCCACTTACAATCATTCAGGAAGGTGATGTAGTGATCTGTTTCAATTACCGGACAGATCGTCTGCGCGAGATGACGATTGCTTTTACGCAAGAAAACCATCCGGATCAGGAGATGAAAACAATACCGTTGGAGTGGTATACTATGACCAATTATAAGTCATCATTCAAAAATGTCCATGTCATTTTTGATAAGGATAACGTAATAAATACGCTTGGTGAAATCGTATCCAAAGCTGGTCTGAAGCAAATCAGGATCGCCGAGACCGAGAAATACGCACATGTCACCTTCTTTTTCTCTGGAGGAAGAGAAACAGAATTCGAAGGTGAAAAGCGGATTCTCATTCCTTCACCAAAGGTAGCCACTTACGATCTTCAGCCTGAAATGTCGGCGCCGATTGTAAAAGATGCCATCGTTGCTGAATTGAATAAAAAGAGTGCGGATTTTGTCTGTCTCAATTTTGCCAATGGCGATATGGTTGGCCATACCGGCGTCTACAGCGCAATCCAGACGGCCATTAAGGCTGTCGACCAATGTGTTAAAGAGGTCGTGGAAGCCGCCAGTGCTAATGGCTACGATGTGATATTAATAGCAGATCATGGTAATGCAGATTTCGCTATAAACGAAGATGGAAGCGCCAATACGGCACACTCACTCAATCCTGTTCCCTGTATCTGGGTAACAGATCAGAAAAATGCTTCAATTCAGAATGGTATTCTGGCCGATGTTGCTCCTACAATCCTTACTATCATGGGGTTGGATGTTCCAACCGAAATGACCGGAAAGGTTCTGGTATGATCGAGATAGGGAAAACGATCGTTAGCATGGATGTGCTGGAATCGAACTTCTGTTGCGACCTGGATCAATGCAAAGGGGCTTGTTGTGTGGATGGAGACAGTGGCGCTCCATTGATTCCTGAGGAGGCAGAAACGATTGAAAGGTTGTATCCAATTATTAAAGAATACCTTTCAGAAGAAAATAAAGCTGAAATTGCCAGACAGGGTTTTTCACTGATTGATCACGATGGCGACCTGGTTACTCCAATCATCGGCAAGAATGAATGCGTTTTCACTTTTGTGGATGAAAAGGGCGTCAGCTTTTGTGCCATTGAAAAGGCTTTTTTTGAAAAGAAAACAGGGTTCCGGAAACCGATTTCCTGTCAACTTTTCCCGATCAGAATAACTGAATACAAACGTTTTGACGGGGTGAACTACGAGAAATTGAAGATCTGCAAGCCCGGCAGGGTATGTGGAAAATCCAATAATCAGCCGCTTTGGAAATACCTAAAGGAACCATTGATCCGCAAATATGGTGAAGCGTGGTACGACGAATTAAGAATCGTTGTCGAGCATCTTCCCACAAAACAATAAAAGCCGCTTAGCGGCTTTTATTGTTTTGTGGGAGGTTATCTACGCACCTTTTTAATCGTTCGGTAATCTCTTCCACACTACCGGTGCCATTGATCGATTCATATTTTCCCGCATTCTTGTAATATTTGATCAGAGGCTCAGTCTTTTCAATATAGACCTGAATCCTGTTTTCAATCACTGCCCGGTTGGCATCATCACTTCTTCCGGAAGTGATACCCCTATTTAACAAGCGGAGGATAAGCTCTTCTTTTTCAACTTCCAGCGATAGCATGGCGCTGACATTTCTTCCATAATGAACGAGCAGTTTATCCAGTTCTTTTGCTTGTGGAACCGTCCGGGGAAACCCATCGAAGAGAAAGCCGTTCGATTCAGGATTCTTTTCCAGTTTCTCCCGTATAAGTTCAATAACCATCTCATCTGGAACTAGTTCACCTCTACTAATAATTTTGTTGACCATCAGTCCGAGAGGTGTTCCAGAGGCAATCTCCTCTCGGAGAATATCCCCGGTAGACAGATGGATCAATTGGTAAGTTTTCGAAAGGTAAAGAGCCTGGGTTCCTTTTCCTGCACCGGGCGGACCAAATAAAACCAAGTTAATCATGGTAATTATTTAACTAACGTATAAATATTTTTCAAATTTCTGCCTCTCCGATCATAGTCGAGGCCATAACCGACAATGAAATCGTTTGGAATTTCAATGCCTATATAATCCAGGTGAATAGGCTTCTTCACCGCTCCTGGCTTGAAAAGCAGGGTAGCAATCTTCACCTCTTTGACCCCCCTGGCTCTGATCTTATCCATTACATCGGCAATGGTATATCCGGTATCCACAATATCTTCAAGGACCACCACTGTACGATCCTGTATGTTTTCGTTGAAACCGATTAATTCCTTAATCTGACCCGTCGAATCGGTGCCCGAGTAGGAGGCGAGCTTAAGAAAAGAGATCTCAGCATCCGGAAGTTCGAGCTCCTTCATCAAGTCAGAAGCAAACATGAATGAACCATTTAAAATACACACGAAAATCACATTTTTATCTTCGAGATCTGCTTTCATCTGAGTAGCCATCCTTTTGATCGCCTCCTGAATCTGTTCAAAAGAAATAGAAATCTCAAATTCTTTATCCCAAAGCTTGATACGTTTCATGTATTATATATTGGTTTTCGGCAGACTGATCCTAATGAATCGCCAAAGATAAAATATTCTTTCGGGGAGGGCAAAAAAAAATGCTGGTCTGACCCCTAAAATGACAATAATGTCGAATATATTGTAATTTTAGTCCGGAAAAATTGAAACTCATTAGTATGTCTCAGGAATTAAAACCGAAAGTAAGTATTATCATGGGAAGTACATCCGACCTCGCCGTTATGACAAGCGCTGCAGAGGTATTAAACCAACTGGAAATTCCCTTTGAAATGAACGCTTTATCTGCCCACCGGACTCCGGAAGAGGTTGAAAAGTTCGCCAAAGGAGCCCACGCCAGAGGAATTAAAGTAATTATCGCTGCAGCAGGAATGGCAGCCCACCTGCCTGGTGTAATTGCCGCAATGACCCCAATTCCTGTTATCGGAGTACCTATTAGAGCTTCGCTGGAAGGCTGGGATGCTATTTTGGCCATCCTCCAGATGCCTCCCGGAATTCCTGTTGCCACAGTAGCCTTGAACGGTGCCAAAAACGCTGCGATCCTGGCAGCTCAGATGATGGCAACGGGTGACGAATCCCTGATGACAAAACTAATCGCATTCAAAGCGGAACTCAAGAATAAAATTGTTGAGGCAAACTCTGAATTAACGAAGGTCAAATACCCATTTAAGACCAATTAGCGATTCTTTTTTTTGGCGAAAATGCATTAACTTGTAGGGAGCACGGTCTCTCTGAGTGGAGTTGACCGGCCTCACTTCACTTTCATTTTCCCCGAACATGTGCTTGAGAAGTCTCAAAACCGGTCTGATTAGCTGCTTCATTTTTCTGACACTTGGTGGCTCGGCCATTGAAAGAGCTACTGTTATTGGTGCAAGGGAAGCTGCGCTTGCGATGACCGTAGTTTCCGTGCCAGGTTCCTTTTCTGTTTTTCATAATCAAGCATTATTAGCCGATTTCCGGACGATATCAGCGGGGGTTTCCATTCGCCAGCCCTTTTTCATCAAGGGATACAATGAAAGCGCCTTGTCATTCGTGTTGCCTGCCCGCGATATCGTTTTCGCTTTTTGTATAACACACACTGCTATTGCAACTTATAGTGAATCTGCTGTCGGATTAGCGATTTCAAAAAAACTTACCAGGAATTTGTCGGCCGGTCTTTTGTTCGATTATTTTACCTTCAATCTCCCGGAAAGCGGGCGCAACAAAGGTTCTTTTCAACTCGACGGCGGACTCGCTTATAAATTTTCGGAAATCCTATCACTTGGGCTTCATGTCCGGAACGTCTTCTCTACTCAGGCTACAACTTTCCAAAATCAGGTAACTTTTCCGATGCTTTTTCGCGTTGGTGCTTCCTATTGCCTGACAGAGAAAATAATGCTATTAACTGAAATGGTCTCCGAAAAGCATGCCGGCCTCAACTTCCGCTTCGGAACCGAGTATTCGCTACAGGGAAATTTTTTCCTGAGAGGTGGTATTTCCACCCGACCTTTTCAGCATTCTGCCGGTTTCGGCTACAGATGGAGTGCTTGTCAGCTCGATTTCGCCCTCGTTCACCACGAAATTCTCGGTTATACCCCAATTTTTTCGCTAACATACAATTTCACCAGTGCATATTTGCATCGCTAGTGCAGATTTGCAATCTGCACTTATAATGTTTCACTCTTCACTCTTTTCCCTATGCCCAAATCCACGATCCTCTACTCCTTTCTAATCGTTCTGATCGCTGTCAATGTCTGTCTCGCGCAACAGACAGATCTCCGAAAAGAGCAACAGATGGAAGAGCTGGTCGAATCCCTGGCTACCTCCGAAGATGGCAGTTCAGAGAGCTCACTGCTACTGGACGATCTGAGTTATTACTCGGCTCATCCATTATACATCAACAAAGTTACCGAGGATGAACTGATGCGTTTGAACTTGCTGAATTTCAAACAAGTCAGAAGTATCATCTCCTATCGAAAAAAGTATGGATCTATATTGACAATCAGAGAATTAGCTGTAATGGGAGATTTTAGTGAGGAGTTATTACAGAAGATTCAGCCGTTTCTCGTATTCGAGAGGAACCGGGATTCTGTGCAAATTAGGAGAGATAATATTGTCTATCAGTCACTTCTTGCCAGAATAAAAAGTTCTTTTCCAACATCGGTTGGATACTCCTCTTCTAAGGGAAAACCCCCTGTCTACGGAGGGAAACCCTATAGCTATTTTATGAGGTATAGAGGCGAAGTAGGGCAATGGCTCGACATAGGAATTACTGCGGAAAACGATGCAGGGGAGGATTTCTTCGGAAAATCGAACAAAATGGGATTCGATTTTTTGTCGGGTTTTCTCAGTTGGAAAGGGAAAGGTGTCATTCAAAAGATAGTTCTGGGCGATTTTCACCTCAGATTTGGACAGGGCGTTAGCCTTTGGTCCGGAGGCGGGGTGAGTTTCTCTTCAGACCTTTCCTCCATGATGCGATCAGGAGAAGGTATCAGACCGTATAGTTCAACGGATGAGAATGTGTTTTTTAGGGGAGTGGCAACCCAGCTAAGTATTAGTAGATTAAAACTTTCACTATTTTTCTCAGACAAAAATAAAGACGCCAATTTGTCGGAAGACTCTGTTGTCGGAAATTTTATTACCTCTTTCAGACTCGATGGACTTCACCGTACTTCCTCCGAAAAGACAGATGAGAAGAATGTGAAAGAACGACTAATGGGAGCTTATGCGGATTTTCGGTTCGAGCAGTGGCGTTTTGGAATTCTGGCTTCTATGATAAAATTTGGAAATCCGGTTTCAAAAGGGAATTCACCTTATAAACAAAAATCTTTCGAAGGGGATTTTAATGTAAATATTGGGACTGATTATCAATGTGTTCTTAACCAATTTAGTCTGTTCGGTGAGATAGGTGTCTCGGGAAATATGCGGGTGGCCTTTTTAAACGGACTGCTATGGAAGGCTCATCCACAACTTTCGCTTTCGTTTCTTTATCGTTTTTATGACCCTGCATTTCATACCTTCAGCGCTGGTTCTTTTGGCGCTGGAAGCGGTGGAAAGAATGAGGAAGGTTTCTTTTTCGCATTTGAATATTGTCCTTTGTCGAAAGTGAAGCTCAGCGGACAGGCTGATCTCTATTACTTTCCATGGATGACCTATCAGACCGTTTCTCCCTCCAGCGGGAAGTCCTTTTCTTTTCGGGCCGACGTTACTATCCGTCCTGATCTTGTGGTATACCTGCAGTCCCGCTTCGTTGCCAAACCTCAAAAAGTAGCCGGAGGTAAGGGCGTGCCTGAACAATTTGATGAGGAGACCTCAAAATGGAGAGTTCACCTCGATTGGAAAGTCAATGAAAAACTGCAACTCAGAAGCCGCTTGGAAAAAACAGGTTATTCTTACAACCAAAAGAACGAAAATGGGTACCTGATCTTCCAGGATCTTATCGTGACACCTTCGTCCGGAATGAAATTTTGGTTCAGATTAGCCTATTATAACACAGATAGTTATGATTCAAGGGTTTATAGTTATGAAAATGACCTTCTTTACTATTTTGCTATTCCCGAGTTTCACGGTAGTGGGGTTCGTACATATTTGAATATAAAGTGGTTACCTATTAAGATGTTGACTTTATATCTTAAAGCCGGATATACCCTGAGGCAGGATGCCGAATCCATGGGATCAGGAAACGATGCTTCGCCTGGTAACCACAGATTTGATATCAGAAGTCAGATAGCATTCAAGTTCTGAAATATTGAAAGACAGTGTTTTATATAAATTCATAACCAAAATTACCTGAATTGAAAAGCATAATTGGGTAGTCGGGTTGCGTGTCGAAAGGTTAAAATATTTTAAATTCTGATTCGATAAGGTGATATTTTTTAACTTTGTCCTTCCTGCAAGCGGAATACCGAATTATTAAACTACAAGAAATGCATTCAGCGCTCAATTTTGACGAAATCCGGCCCTATCGGAATGAGGAACTATCGGTTGTTTTACAGCGATTAACTGAGGATCCGGAATTCATTACCGTACTGGAGAAATATACGAATAAAGGTCAGGAAGAGTTAGGTCAGATGAAGGCGGCGATGAGGGCAGCCAAAACTATTGAGGATTTTCAGTCAAATTTTGTAGTCCCAATGATCGGAAAAATTCTGTCTTCCAGTTCCAATGGATTGACAATCAAAGGTTTAGAGGAATTGGACAGGAATCAAAGGTACCTTTATATCTCCAATCACAGGGATATTATCCTTGACTCAGCACTGTTGAATGTAAAAATGCATGCCAGTGGTTTTAGTCCTACAGAAATTGCCATTGGAAGTAATCTGCTGGTATTTCCATGGATCAACGATCTGGTTCGAATCAACCGTTCATTTATTGTAAAAAGAAATATTCCTGTCAGACAAATGCTTGAATCATCTAAGTTGATGTCGAATTATATCAGGCAGATGATCACAAAAGGTTCAGATTCAATATGGATTGCCCAAAGGGAAGGCAGGGCCAAAGATGGGAATGACATTACCCAGCCTTCCTTGCTTAAGATGCTGAACATGTCGAATAACAATAGTTTCTTCGAAGGTTTTACAGAATTGAAGATCGTTCCGATGTCTATTTCATATGAAATTGAACCCTGTGGAAACGAAAAAGTAGCTGAATTACATAAACGTCAGAGCGATCCTAACTTTCAGAAAACGGAGAAAGACGACCTGCTGAGCATGGTCAGCGGTTTAAGAAATCAGAAAGGGCAGATCCACATTCAATTTGGACAGCAAATCGACAAAGATGTTTTGCACCATATTTCCCAGGAACCAGGCACAAATGAACGCATGAGACTGCTGGCAGTACAGATTGATAAAGAGGTTTATAAAAATTATAAGTTGTTTCCGAATAACTACATTGCTTATGACCTCTATTTTAAAACAACCAAATATTCAAGTCAATATACGCGGCCAGCAAAGGCGGCCTTCATTGACCTGACACATGAAAGGCTTCAATTAGTGAACGAAGATATTGAAGCCTCCATGATTTTGTGGCTGAAAATGTATGCCACGCCAGTATACAACTACGAGAAATTTGTTCTTAGCGAAGCAGCTAATTTCGAACTTTGAAGAATGCCTGGGCGATGATGTTCGTTAGATATTCAGTAATTTTTCACTCAGCGCTACCAGTGTCTCCTTCTTGTCTTTGGTGTTGATCAACACGGAAATATTGTGACGGCTTCCGCCATACGAGATCATCCGGATCGCTATATTATCAAGGGCAACAAAAACTTTTGATGCAAATCCTTTCTCCTCCGCAATCATGTTTCCTACAATACAGACAATGGTTTGATTTCTATCTATCTCTACATCACCGTATTCCTTTAATTCTGTAACAATCTCATCCAAATGTTTGGGGTTGTCAATGGTGACGGAGACAGCTACCTCGGAGGTGGTTACCATATCGACCGAAGTCTTGAAATACTCAAATATCTCAAAAATGTTCTTCATGAAACCATAAGCATTCAACATTCTGCCCGAACGAATCTTGATGGCTGTGATCCCGTCTTTAGCAGCAACTGCCTTAATGCCGGCACCCTGACTTTCGGCAGTGATCAAGGTCCCAGGATCTGGCGGATTCATAGTATTCTTAAGCCTGACGGGAATATTGGCATTCTTTGCAGGCAGAACAGTCTGAGGATGCAGAATCTTGGCACCAAAATACGCTAACTCAGCTGCTTCGTTAAAAGATAGAACGTCGACACGTTTGGTGTTGTCGACAAAACGCGGATCATTGTTATGGAATCCGTCAATATCTGTCCAGATCTGTACTTCGCTGCTGTTGATGGCTGCACCAATGAGGGTGGCCGTATAATCAGAACCGCCACGTTGGAGGTTGTCGATCTCATCCAGTTCGTTCCTGCAGATAAATCCCTGGGTGACATAATAATCAGCCTTTGGCTTTGAGGTAAGAAATTCGTTCAGTTTAATTTTGATGTAGCTGCTGTCAGGAATCTTGTCCGAATCAATTTTCATGAATTCCAGGGCTGGAACCAAAAGGGCATTGTATCCCTCTTCCCGCATCAGTAGGGTGAAAAGTGCAGTCGAAATGAGCTCTCCCTGCGCCAAGATAGCCCTTTCCCCAACTTCTGAAAAAGGACCCGTGGTGAATGATTTGATAAAATCAAAATGCTCCTCTAATACCTTCTTGCCCAAATCTTTTGATGCATTTGTTTTATATAATTCATAAACTACGTTGTAATATTTTTTTTCCAACGCACTAATTATGGCCAGCGCAGATTCTTTGTTTTTCTTAAAGAGATAATCTGAAACCTCCACCAGACTGTTCGTTGTTCCCGACATAGCAGAAAGAACTATCATCTTCTGATGACCATCGGCAATCAAATTCATTACCGATCTCATGTTTTCGACTGAACCAACGGAGGTTCCCCCAAATTTGTATACTTCCATGTTAAATGCTTTAACTCAATATGCTAAAAACGGTACAAAAATAAAAAATTGACTTTACAATTTGTAAGCAATTATTTTGATTGTAACTATTTGATTATTTTGGATATAGCCTTGAACTCTGATGTTCCGGAAAAACGTGTCAATTCAAAAAGGATAGATTCTGTTGTCGAAATACGAATTCCCTCCAGCATGAACCGATTCAAGGCAATTTGTTTTTCTATTCTCATACTTCCGGCAAATTTAAATCAGAAAATCTTCTGCGTTTCAAAACAAAATAGTTCCACAGTATGCTTCTGGGTACTATTATGTTACGGATATTTGATTTGGAAGACCTTAAAATATTTCTGCGTTTTTTCATTAATTGAGGGAGATGTCTGTAAAATTTCAGGTGTGCCGAAAAGACTTTTCCAAAAGCATTGAACTCTCCTTTTAACAGAAAAACAAGGGCCGCTAATCCGTCCAGGATTATCCTGGCAGGGAGTTTGACAACCAGTTGGCTGGTAGGCAGATTCTTAAATAAGAGGTAAAGATTGTTGCGAAAATTCAAGTAAATTTTCATTGGATGGTTATAATTGAGCGTACCACCACCAAGGTGATATACAATAGATTCAGGGCAAAATTCAACTGAAAAACCAAGATGCTGCATCCTCCAGCAGAGATCGATCTCCTCCATGTGTGCCCAGAAATCAGCATCGAATCCGCCACATTCCTGCCAGACAGACGACCTTATCATCATGCAAGCACCTGATGCCCAGAAAATTGTTCGTGAATGATCATATTGCCCATGGTCCTTTTCTATTTCCTGCAAGATCCTTCCCCTGCAAAAAGGATAGCCAAATCGGTCGATAAAACCACCTGCCGCACCAGCGTACTCGAACTCATCTGGATAGTTTAAACTGAGAATTTTCGGTTGACAAGCACCGATAGTGGAATCTGACTCCATCAGCTTCAACAAGGGATCAAGCCATCCTTTGGTCACTTCCACATCCGAATTGAGCAACAGGAAATACTCATTTTGAATCAGTTGCAGGGCCTTGTTGTATCCTTCCGCAAAACCGAAGTTCTGCTCAAGTTGTAGATAAGTTACGGTTGGAAAGAGCGATTCAAGAATGGCTCTGCTGTCATCGGTAGAGCCATTGTCCGCAACAATAACCTCTGCAATCTCCTCTGAATGAGCAACGACCGATGGAAGAAACCTTTTCAGGAATCCGCTTCCATTCCAGTTCAGGATAACAATGGAGATTTTATGCCCGGTGCTCATACAGTTTCCCTTTTGTGTTTCCATCTTTTGTGAGACCAGAGCCAGAGTTCCGGTCTTTGTAGGATGATTTCTTCAATCTTCCGGGTAGCTTTCTCCGTGATTTCATACTGTGCAGTATCTTTTGCGTGTTCTGTAATAACAGAGAATTCCAGACGATTATAGCCTCTTTTTAGTTTTTTGATATGGCAAAACATGACAACAGCATCCAGTTTTCGAGCCACTTTTTCCGTACCTGTCAGCACCGGTGTATCCTGGTTCAGGAAAGTTGTCCAGTACTGTATTTCACGCTTCCGGGGTGTTTGATCCATCAGGAAAGCAGATGCAGTACCCTTGTGATTATTCGAATCGGAAATAAGTTGACGGTAGGTATCGGCTCTCTCCAGTGGAACCATCCCAAAATGGGCTCTCATGTTGAAATAAAACTTATCGAAACTCTTGTTGGTCAGTCTTTTGTAAATAACATAGGCCGTGTAATCCGAATTCAAAGGCCAGCTGCAGTTCCATTCCCAGTTGTTATAATGTCCGAGCGCAATAACCACAGCCCTTCCTTCATGAAGGTATTTCTCGGGCAATTCCAGATTAAGCAGTGTAAGTCTCTTCTTGATCTCCTTCTCTGAGACCCGGTCAAAATAAAGTGTCTCGATGAAACTGTCACAAAATTGATGATAGAATTTTTTTGCAATTAGGGTGATCTCTCCAGACAATTTATCCGGGAAGGAATTCTTGAGATTCATAAAAACAACCTCTCTGCGGTATCTTACTACATAAAATACAAACAGGAAAATAAAATCAGAGAAAAAATAATGTAACCTGAGCGGGAAAAGTTGTACGACCCAGGTGACTGCTCTCAACAGGTAATATCCCAAATTGCCATTTTTATCCATGGCTAACTGCAATAAAATTTTTCTATGATAGATTGAAATTCTTTAAAATAGTTGTTGTTTGTGGCAATCACCTCCCCAGTGAAAAGAAAATCTTCGTTACCTCGAAAGTCCGTCATCCTGCCACCTGCCTGACGTAAAATAATTGCCCCGGCAGCAACATCCCACGAATGAAGTCCAATTTCCCAAAAAGCCTCCGATCTGCCTGCTGCGACATAAGAAATATCAGTAGCAGCAGATCCGAACCGTCTGATCCCATGTGAATTAGCCATGAAATACTTGATAGCAGCAACAAATTCGTCCGTGTTTTTTAACTCGCCATAAGGAAAACCAGAGACAATCAACGCTTCATTGGTTGTCGAAGCCTGTGAAACGTGTATCTCTTTGCCGTCAAGCATCGCTTTGCTTCCTTTCCAGGCATAAAAGCATTCCTTCCTGCTGACCTCGTAAACCACTCCCAGCACAATTTCTTCACCTTCCAACAGACCGATACTCACTGCGTAAGGCGGAATGCCGTGAATGAAATTCGTCGTGCCGTCCAGCGGATCTATTACCCAACGATATTTCTCGCCTGAATCGGTAGCGGTTCCTTCTTCTGTAATAAAACCGGATTCTGGCAGCAGTTTTCTCAGCCCTTCAACAATCATTTCTTCTGCTTTCTTGTCAACATAGGAAACAAAATTTGCTTTTCCTTTTATCTCGACACTTCGCAGGTCAAAATTGAGTCTTTCCTGAGCAATAAATAATCCCGCTTGTTTAGAAATGGCGATAACTTCCTGACATAGATTTTCCAAATTCATAATTTTTTATACAAAAGTAACGATTATTGTACATCTCCGCTGATATGCCCATCATTATTGACAAGCCGCAAACGGACAGGTTTTGTCTCGTTCAGCGCTTCCGGTAAATATGGCACTTCGACTTTGATGTAATTTTCACTCCAGCCACTGGTCACCTTCTTGTTGGAATGTGCTTCAAATAAAACGGAGACAATTCTACCCAGATTTTTGTCGTAAAAGTGATGTAATTTTTTGTTAGACAACTGAATTAGTTTTTGCGTTCTGCGTTTGCGATCCTCCATCGGTACTACACCCGAAATAGTCAACGCCTTGGTATGGGCACGTTCTGAGTAAGGAAAGGCATGAAGCTGTGAAACCTCCAGCTGCTCAATAAGTTGATACGTCTTGTCAAAGAGTTCTTCAGTCTCTCCATTCATTCCAGCTATCACATCTACTCCGATAAACGCAAAAGGCAGCTTCTTCCTGATTTCTTCGACGCGTTGACGGAACAAAGCAGTATCATATCTCCTTTTCATCAAAGCTAGCACTTCATCCGAGCCTGCCTGCAAGGGGATATGAAAATGGGGGGCTATCCGCGAGGAGTTGGCTACAAAATTAATAATCTCATTACTTAACAGATTGGGCTCAACTGATCCCATCCTTATCCGATGAATTTCTTCCGTCCGGTCGAGCGCTTTCAATAGATCAAAGAAGGTTTCTCCGCTACTTCTTCCAAAATCACCAATATTTACTCCCGTGAGATTAATTTCCTTAATTCCCTTTGCAGCAAGCCTTTTAGCCTCCTGAATGATGCTGTCTATCGACGGATTCCTGCTCTTACCGCGGGCCATCGGAATGGTGCAATACGTGCAGAAATAATTACAACCATCCTGAACTTTTAGAAAACTACGGGTCCTGTCACCAATGGAAGATGCTGGTTGAAAGTCTGTTATCTCCTTGAAGGTACACCCATGCATCTCGCTGGATGCATGCTTTTCCAGACTTTCAAGGTATTTCATGATATTGAATTTGTCGTTGGCCCCCAGAATGAGATCCACTCCCTCAATTTTGGCGGCTTCCTCAGGTTTTAATTGCGCATAACACCCTATTACAACAACGAATGCTGCAGGATTTTGCCTGGTGGCCTGACGGATCATGTACCGACTTTTCTTATCTGCAGAATCGGTGACCGAACAGGTGTTGATCACATAAACATCGGCATGTTCCTTGAAATCGACTCTTGTAAATCCCTGCTCCTGGAAGGATCTGGCAATGGTTGAGGTTTCCGAAAAGTTGAGTTTACACCCCAGAGTTCCAAATGCAACCTTTTTGTCTTTAAACTCCATCCTAAATTATCCAATCCGACAAAAGTACTGATTTATTGCCAAATTTTTAGAGAAGGTCACTGGCTAGCTCTGCCAGATAACTTCTTTCTCCCTTGAGCAGGTTAATGTGCGCGAAAATATCCTGACCCTTCATCCGATCCGTCAGATATGCCAATCCATTCGATTGCATATCCAGGTATGGAGAGTCAATCTGTTGAATATCACCTGTGAAGATCATTTTCGTCCCTTCTCCTGCCCGTGTGATGATCGTTTTCACTTCATGTGGCGTAAGGTTCTGAGCCTCATCAATGATGAAATAGCAGTTGGAAAGACTTCGGCCGCGGATGAAGGCCAGCGGACAAATAACCAGCCTCTCGTCTTTTTGTAAATCTTCAATGACGTGGTGCTCATGCGCGTGAGGGTCGAAACATCTTTTGATAACGGCCAGGTTGTCAAACAAGGGTTGCATATATGGCGAAATCTTCTGCTCTGCATCTCCTGGCAAGAACCCGATGTCGCGGTTGCTCAGGGCTACGATAGGTCGTGCCAGCATGATCTGATCATAAATATTGTGCTGAGCAATGGCTGCAGCCAGCGCAAGCAGGGTCTTTCCGGTTCCGGCTTTCCCCGTCAGGCTAACCAGCTTGATCTCAGGATCCATCAATGCTTGCAAGGAAAAAGTCTGCTCGGCATTGCGTGGACGGATACCAAAAGCAACCTTTTTGTCTACCCGCTCCAAGCGGTTGCGGAAAGCATTATAATGAGCCAATACGCTGGCATTCAAACTTTTAAGTATGAAAAATTCATTTGGAAACGGTTTCTTTTCGAACCCGGTCTCCTCCACTGCAAGGAAATTGGTCTCGTACAATCTGGCAATTAACTGATCATTAAACTCCTTGATTTCCTGGATGCCCTGGTATAAGACTTCAATATCTTCGACCTTGTCGTTTTTATAATCCTCTGCCTCAATGTTCAGTGATTTGGCTTTTATTCTGAGATTAACGTCTTTACTTACCAGGATGACCTTCCGGGTAACCAGCTTGTCACGAAGAAATTCCGTGATGGCCAGTATCCTGTGATCGGGAATATCCTCCTTAAAAGAGGCCTTGATCTGATCGGAATATGGCTTTCCGAGTTCGATATATAGTTTACCCTTGCCCTGTCCCAGAGCCATCCCCTTGTCGATCGGCAATTTCCCAACTAGTTCGTCTAAAATACGGACAAACTGTCGCGCCTGGAAATTGATCTGATCATCACCTCTTTTGAACTTATCCAGTTCTTCAAGCACCGTGATAGGAATAACAACATCATTGTCTTCAAAGTTGTATATACATTCGCAGTCATGCAAGATGACGTTGGTATCAAGAATAAACGTTTTGGGCCGCTTCATATTTTATCTTTGTGTATAACTATAACAATTTCAGACCTTAGGTATTTACCTTTCAGCTGGCAACGGTGACGCTTAAAGATAATACTAAATCAATCCGATGATAGTTTTGGCCAAAGGTTTTTTGCATCTTTGTATTTACAATTTGTTAGTAAAGTTGCCGGTATGACTTACGAAGCGGTTCTCGAATATTTGTATGAGCATTTGCCTTATTACCAGCACAAAGGGCCGGCAGCCTATAAAGCCAGTCTCGATAACACGCTGGCACTCGATAAAATGTTCGGTCATCCGCACCGGAAATTTCGCTCCATTCATGTTGCAGGAACCAATGGGAAAGGCTCTGTATCCCACATGATGGCCGCCGTATTGGGTCAGGCAGGATATAAAACCGGATTGTACACTTCTCCCCATCTGAAGGATTTTAGGGAAAGGATTAGGGTCAATGGAGAAATGGCGCCGGAATCTTACATCGTTAGTTTCGTGGAGAAATTTCTGGATTTGAACCAGAAATTCAACCTGGAACCTTCCTTTTTTGAACTGACGGTTTTGATGGCTTTCGAATATTTTGCCTCCGAAAATGTGGAGGTGGCCGTGATCGAGGTCGGTCTCGGCGGCCGGCTCGATTCTACCAATATTATTCTTCCTGAGCTCTCCGTTATAACCAATATCAGCTTCGATCACATGGCCTTGCTGGGTGATACTTTGGGGAAAATTGCACTGGAAAAAGCGGGGATCATTAAACCTTCAGTTCCAGTGGTGATCGGAGAAATGCATCCGCAGACAGCCCTGATTTTTGAGGGTCTTGCCAATGAAAAGCAAGCTAAGATCGTCTTTGCAGATCAAGTAGTGATGGCTGATTATTCCAGGATTTCCAACGATCAGCGACAGTTTTTCAATCTCAAAAACAAGGAGGGCATCCTGTTTGAAAATCTCCGCCTTGACCTTCTTGGTAATTATCAGTCTAAGAATATCTGTACCCTCATTTGTGCCGTGCGTGAGTTACAGAAAGGCGGATTTCAGCTTTCGGAAGAGGCCATCCGCAGCGGACTGGAAAACGTCACCCGATTAACCGGCTTGTTGGGAAGGTGGCAAACCATCGGCGCCAATCCACAAATTATTTGTGATACAGCCCATAACGAGGCGGGTATGAAAGAGGTTGTGGCACAATTGGGACAGATCCCGAAAAAGAAGCTACATTTTATAATTGGAATGGTCAATGACAAGGATATAACTGGTGTTCTTAAATTATTACCCGGAGATGCTGTTTATTACTTCACGAAGGCCTCAATTCCACGGGCCATGAATGAAAACAAACTGATGCAAATGGCTACTTTTTTTGGACTCAACGGTGCCGCCTTCGAAGATGTACAGTCTGCATTAAATGAGGCAAAAATGTATGCCGACAGAGATGATCTGATTTTCATCGGTGGCAGTACATTCGTCGTGGCCGAAGCATTGCCATAATATTGGTAATAATTTTCTATTTTTATCAATTATTAGGCCAAATAACTAAACAACTGCAACTCTTATGGAAAACAAGAAATCAATTTCCCGCCGGGGCTTCATTGCTTCTTCTGCTGCTGCTGCCGCAGGTATTACCATCCTTCCAAGCCAGGTGGTTGGCGGATTGGGGCACACTGCTCCCAGCGACAAACTCAATATTGCCGGTATCGGCGTTGGTGGAAAGGGGCAGGTTAACCTAAAAAATATGAATACCCAGAATATTGTCGCGCTCAGCGATATTGACTGGAATTATGCCGGAAAGACTTTCAACCAGTACCCTGACGCTAAAAAATACAAAGATTACCGCATCATGCTTGAGCAGAGTCACAAGGATTTCGATGCTGTCCTGATAGCTACACCCGATCATACACATGCAGTCTGCGCGCTGGCTGCTATGCAGCTTGGCAAGCATGTTTATGTTCAGAAACCCTTGACCCATACTGTCTATGAATCACGGATCTTGCTCGAAGCTTCCAGAAAATACAAAGTCGTTACACAGATGGGAAACGAAGGTCACAGTGGTAACAATGTTGCGGAGGTGTGCGAGCTGATCTGGAGCGGCGCCATTGGAGAGGTTACCAGTGTGGATGCCTTTACCGATCGACCCATCTGGCCCCAGGGTCTTTCCCGCCCTGCGCAAGGAATGTGGTTACCCGACGGACTCAATTGGGACCTTTTTATCGGTCCCGCCCCCATGCGTCCATACCATTCTGCTTATCATCCATGGAACTGGAGGGGCTGGTGGGATTTTGGCACAGGTGCCCTGGGCGACATGGCCTGCCACGTTCTCGATGTCGTCTTTGCATCACTGAAACTAGGTCATCCTTCCTCGGTAGAGGCCTCTTCTTCAACTTTTAACAATGAAAGCGCTCCAAATACTTCCATGATCCATTATACTTTTCCATCCAGGCAACCGGTTGGCAAACATAAGATGCCAGAGGTAAATGTAACCTGGTATGACGGTGGTTTGCAGCCCGCCCGCCCAGATATGATGCCCGATGGCATGGAATTGGGCCAAGGGAAAAACGGAGTCATCTTACATGGAACAAAAGGGAAAATTGTCTGCGGAAACTATGGTGGCAATTATAAACTTCTGCCGGCAGATAAATATTCAAAACTCGTGATGCCCGCACAAACAGTTCGCAGGGTAACGACCAGTCATGAAATGGATTGGGTGAGGGCCTGCAAAGAATCGCCCGAAAACAGAATTCTGCCCGCCTCCAACTTTGAATATGCCTGCCCGCTCAACGAAATGGTGGTCATGGGAAATCTTGCAGTCCGCATGCAAGGACTGCAAAAGAAGCTGAAATGGGATGGTGAGAATATGACATTTACCAATCTTGCCGACAACGATAAAATAACTGTTACCAACGGAATTCCGGGGGCCGAGCCAAAGAAAATCGAGCTCAATGCCAAACAATTCGCGGCAGAACTGGTCAAAACCAACTCCCGCGAAGGCTGGTCCCTTAAAATCTAAAAGGATTCATCTTTATCTATTACTATGAATAATGCACTCGAAGTGCTGGATCATGTCCGGCTGAATTTTTCACCCGCCGGACTGCTCTTTCTGAATATTGCATTGGCCTTCGTGATGTTTGGGGTAGCGCTGGAAATCAAAGTGGAGCATTTTACCAATTTGCTGAAGAAGCCTAAATCTGCAATAGTCGGTTTCGTCAGCCAAACATTCCTGTTGCCTGCCTTCACTTTTATTCTGGTGCTATTACTCAATCCAACACCGACAGTTGCCTTAGGAATGATCATGGTTGCAGCTTGTCCTGGCGGAAATATTTCCAATTTTATTAGCTCAATGGCAAAGGGTAATGTCGCCCTTGCTGTGAGCCTGACGGCCATCTCAACCCTTGCTGCTATTTTTTTTACCCCCTTTAATTTTGCATTCTGGGGTAGTCAATACATTCATTTTTACAATGCCCATAGCGCTGCAAGTCTGGTCAGGCCTCTCGAAATTGATATGTTTCAGATGTTTCAAACCGTTTTCATCCTGCTTGGAATTCCGGTAGTTACCGGTTTGGTGGTTCAGAATAAATTTCCGGAACTGACAGAAAAAATCAAAAAACCAATCAACAAAGGATCGCTGATATTTTTTGTCATCATGGTAATCACCATGCTGGCAGCAAATTTTTCCCATTTTATGGCTTATATCCATCTGGTGTTTTTCTTTGTTTTGCTGCAAAACGGGATCGCTATGCTGACGGGCTATACTTTCAGCTCATTATTTAAATGTTCTCAAAAAGATCGTCGGACAATCGCCATTGAAACTGGTATCCATAACTCCGGACTGGCATTGGCGCTACTGTTTAATCCTAAAATTTTCCCTCAGGATCTGGAGTTGGGAGGAATGGCCGTTATCGCGGCATGGTGGGGTATATGGCATATAATCAGTGGATTGTGTATTGCCAGGTACTGGTCGCATAAACCTGTAAATGATATTTATGATACAGCGGTCGAAAGGATATGAGGCACTGCGAGATTATGTGCGTTTTGCTTTCTGGCTGACGCACAAACGTATTGTTGTCAATGGCTGCGGGAATATCCCAGGTGATAAGCCAATTATTTTTGCGGCTAACCATCAGAATGCCCTGATGGATCCCCTTGCCTTGGTCTGCACCAATCCTTTGCAGACACTTTGGCTTGCCCGGGCGGATATATTTAAAAGCAAGGCATCCAGGGCTTTTCTGAACTTTTGTAAGATGATTCCAATCTATCGTATCCGCGATGGTAAAGAGAATCTTTCCAACAATGAGGAGATTTTCAACCAAGTCACACATGTGCTGGAAGAAAAAGGCTCGGTCGCACTATTCCCGGAAGCTGCCCACTCCGGGAAACGGCAAATGCTGCCGCACAAGAAGGCCATCCCACGCATTGCCCTCGAGTCGGAGATGAAGAACAATTTTCAACTTGGACTCCAGATCGTACCAGTTGGAATCTATTATGACCATTATTGGAATTTCAACCGCACACTCTTGGTCAATTATGGAGAGCCAATCGAAATCGATTCATACAAAGTGCATTTCGCTGAAAATCCTCAAAATGCGATGCTCTTGTTGCGCGATGAGATCAATCAGAAACTGTTGCCGCTTACCATGCAGATCAATAATGTGGACGCTTACCAGGATTATGAGAACATCAGAACCATTGCAGGAAAAGCCTGTTCAAAAAATAAATTCTTTAGCAAAGATCCTGTGATTCAGCTTTTTAAAACAGAACAAGAACTGATCGCAAAATTGGAGCGTCTGGAAGAATTGCAGCCTGAAAAATTTGGGACAATCAAGCAGCTTATGAACAATTATTTGACTGCTATTAAAAAGGCAGGCGTAACAGACGATCAACTGGATAAGGCAGCAAATACTTCCTTTCTAAAGTTTTTGATGCAATTTTTTGTCTCTGTGTTTTTTTTACCTATTGCCGCTTTTGGAATATTATTTAATGTTTTCCCCTATTTTTTTCCGCGTATTTTCTTTGCCGGGAAAGTTAAAGACCTTGCGTTCATGGGTACCTTCATTTTTGCCTCCGGACTGGTACTATTTCCTTTAATCTATTTATTGGAAAGTGGAATTATCTGGTTCACTACCGGCTCCTTCCCTATAGCTGCTGTATCGCTCCTGGCGATGCCGTTTGCCGGGAAAATTGCCTTCAACCTCCTTCAAATGTATCAGAATTTGTTTCAGCATGTGAAAATTCGCTATATCTTTACAAATCAGTTCAAGCATTGCAAAAACCTGAGATCTGAGGTAATTAGGATCATCTCCAGCTATTAACAATTTTATCGGCTATTATCATGGCAATTTCCAAAACGGATGATACAAAAACCCTGACTTGTTCTTTCATCAAAGGGGGCATTACAACGATCATTCTTACATTTTTTTTTGTGTTTTTCATATCCGGCAAAATCTCAGCTCGGGATTTGTTGTTGGCTCTACCATTTTTTTTGATACTTTATTTTGTTCAGTTCTCTATCGGAAGGGCTGATATTGCTTCGGCATTCCAGCAATGGCTAAGAAAGAAAAGTGTCAATGTGTTGCTTTTTCCGACTCTGATGTTGTGCTTTTATCTGGTCTATCTTCTTATCAATAAGCAGAACCTATTGCAGGGAAATCTCTGGGTACTGGTATTTATCCTTTTTTTTCCGATAGGGGCATTCGCTTGGAGAAACGATTCTTTACGAAAAATCGGATGGCTGGATTTTACCGTATTTGTCGTAATACTGCTGATCGGCACGTTATTCAGTGTTAAGCAAAACAGCGAAATACCCATCAGCGGCGGCGGATTTGACTCCATTTCCCAAGTGATCATTATACTTTCCGGTTTTTATGCCTATACCCTTGTCAGGGGTCTTGGAGATGTGGGTTTTGTGCCTGAACTGAAATGGAAATCACTGCTAACTGCCTTATTGGTTTGGGCTTCCTATTACACGTTTGTATTCGTATTTGGGACTTCAGTCAATTTTGTTGCGGTAATTGGACATAACGAATCCTTTGACGTACTGATTAAATCTGTCATTTTCTCCATGATAGGGACCTTTTTGCATACAGCCCTGTTCGAAGAACTTTATTTTCGCGGAATTCTGCAAAACATGCTGGCCAAAAGAATTTCACAAGGCCGTTCCTGGTTGATATTCTGGCAGATAGGATTTGCTATACTGCTGATATGCGCTTTCCTGGTAGGTTATACATTGGAAGGAAAGATGAAATGGTTCCCGGCGCTGGTGACAGTCATCTTATTCATTTCGGCCTATTTTATCGAAAAATCGGGTAAGTACGGCTTTGGAGTGTACACCTCTTTGGCCATCACCGGTGTTACCTTTGGACTGGTTCATTATCATGCTAAATCCATTATTTACATTGGATTAGCCTGCGTGGCGGGATGGGCTTATGGTTATACTTACATCAAAACCAAAAATGTTTTCTACAGCGCTCTGGTCCATACACTTGTCAACACCGGAGTCCTGATTTTCGGCCTCAAAATGATCCTTTAATGTCCTTCAAAAACTAACTATCTATGTCAGTATCTCCCAAAAAAAATCGCTGGAAAAATGTCCTTATCATCATCGTAAGTGTCTTATTAATTGTCTATTATTTCTATTTTTCCTATCCCTTCCGGGGAACGTTCTTCAATCAGCAACGTCATGGTAATCCACCTTTAACGCCTGCCTGGGCGCTCGAATGCTGGCTATGGGAAGACGATGCCAATACCGCAGAACGCGTCGATACGCTCCTGAACGGATATGCCAAATATGACATTCCTGTCAGAACTATTCTGGTGGATAGTCCGTGGAGTCTCCGGTACAATGATTTTGAAATTGACACAATTAGCTATCCAAAACCGGATGTCTGGTTCAGGCAGCTGCAGGACAAAGGTTACAGGGTCGTGTGCTGGATGACCAATATGGTTGACAGCAAGAGCAATGACGGCAGAATAAAGGATTCTGAAGACTTTTTTAAGGAGGCTTCCCAAAAGGGCTACCTGGCCGGACATGGCGAAAAAAACAGCTGGTGGAAAGGCAAAGGAGGTTTTATCGATTATACCAATCCCGAAGCAATGAAGTGGTGGAGAGGCCGACAGCAAAGAGTCTTTGATTTGGGAATCGATGGATGGAAACTGGATGGCACTGCCACATTATTTTATACCCTCGTCGGACCGGTACCCTTCGCCTACAAATCCACCAAATCAGGATTGATGTCAACCAGAATTTACATGGATCATTACTACCGTGATGAATACCAGCACGGCCTTACCCAAAATCCTGAATTTGTGACATTGGCCAGATCGATCGACAAATGGTCTCATCCGGAGGGATTTGCTCCACTGGATGCTGCTCCGGTTACATGGGTGGGCGACCAAAAGCACACCTGGGAATCTACCGGTCAGGTAACAGCCGAAGACAAACAAAACAAGGATATTGCCATGGAGGGCATTGATGGGATAGAAATGGCTATTCAGAATATTCTGGCGGCAGCCAAACTTAGATATAATGTGATTGGCTCTGATGTTGCAGGATTTTCCGGCAAGATCATTCCTCCCCGCCTGTATCTGCGATGGACACAATTATCGACCTTCTGCGGATTGTTTTTAAATGGTGGTCATGGTGAGCGAGCCCTCTGGCACCGTACTCCCCAGGAATTGCAGGTGATCCGGAAGTTTTCCTGGTTACATACCGAGCTGGTTCCATACATGTACAGTTATGTGGTTACCGGTCACCAGGGTGGGAGAGTACTTCAGAAACCTATCAGCGGAAAATATCATTATATGTTTGGGGAAGATTTTGTGGTAGCCCCAATCTACCGCGATGATCTTAAGAACAAGGTCTCACTGCCTGCAGGGAAATGGAGATATTTCTTCGATGACAAAGAATTAATCGAAGGACCAATCTCCTTCGAAAAGGAATTTCCGCTGGACGAATATCCGGTTTACATCCGGGAAGGCGCTATCGTGCCTTTAAATGTCGAAAGAAGTTATACCGGACTGGGTGCCGAAACCAATAAGGGATCCCTGACCTGGCTGATCTATCCGGGCCCGGGCGCAGACAATCATTTTACAGTTTATCATCCGGATAAAAGCGGAAGTTCGACAGTTACCATGACCAACTATACCGACAGAATTGAACTTACTATGAAGGAGATGAAAAAGCCCTCAATCTTTAATGTACACCTGGATAAGAAACCTATGAGACTTACTTTCAACGGAGTCGAATTAGCTGACTCAACAGATTATCAGTATGATGCACAAAAGACGAGATTAACTGCACGAATTGCAGGATTAAAGGATGGTGTGCTGATCATCCAGAGATAACAGCTTATTTTTTTAATTTTAAAACTACATTGATAGCATCTGTTTCACCCGTTGCAATATCCGGTTCGATTCCGGTTCCCATATAGCTTTTGCCATCTTTGTCATAAAAACGTGCAACAGGAATGGAAATCCGATATTGTTTTTCAAGGTCAATGGTGTTAACAAGCATCGGTGACCCTGCTGTTTTTTGACCTGCAAGGATCGCAATTCTTTCATTTTTCATAAAGATAGCAAGAGCCTCAGCGACCCCGGAAGTCCACTTGTCTACCAATAAATAGATCTTTCCGTTGAACCTTGGCTGAGAAGGAATTACCTTTAAGTAGAATCCGTTCTCCAGGTAACATTTGTTCGTCATGCCTTGAAGATCCAGTGGGTTTTTCAGTGATTTTTCAATAGAGGCTGTTTCCAGTAATGTATTCCCGGCATCTGTCCACTTTCTGGTTAAGTACATGCCCCAGATAGTACCCTTGTCAGTCAGATGACCTGCCAGCAAGAGGGCAGTGTGGATAGGGAGATTTCTTCTTCCACCCCTTAATTCAATTATCAGGATCTCAACTTTTTTCTCCTGAATTTCCTTGAACAACTGATCTGCTTCATCTTTTTCCTCGGAAACATTGTTCAGGTTAAGATAAGCCGTTTTTGCATCCAACATTTTGATTGAGTAACTACTTTTCGGTTGCTGACCTACACTATTGGGATTTATTTTCCTGATATCATGCGGAACCTGCTGAAGTTTTTTACCCAGCCACATCATGGTAAGTCCGAGTTCATAATCATCCGGAATCTTCGATTTACGTTTGTCTACTTCTCTTTTATATTCCTGCCAGTCAGGTGATTTGATGATGTTCGCATCCCAGTAATATTTCTCAATTAAAGAAAAAGTACTGCTGATGAGCAATGAATAATCACGAATAGGTTTATCAGAGCCGACTTTCTCACCCAGGATGGAAAGGGTTCTATTTTTAGTATCTGTCAACTGACCTGTGAAACTGTTTTTCCAGCTTTTTGCCTTAAGTCTGAAGGAATTATCCGGATAATCGATCATCCCGTCGTAGTAAGTGGTATCCGCGTTGTACGATATTTTTCCTCCACCATGCGCCAATTCAGGATACTTGATTTTGCCTGCTGTTTTAGCCATCAGGTACATGAACGATCCTATCATATCTTTAAGGGCCTCTTTCCTGGAATAGGCTTCGAAGGTCATATTTTTGGAATTTATCTCAATGGTAAGCAGTAATTCTTCGTTTCTGTCATTCTGGATGCACCAATAGGACTGAGAGAAACAATTGACTGACAGAATAATTGAGCAGGCAAGAAGAAGAAATCTTGGCATAGGATGCGATAAGGAAGATTTCGCCTAAAATAAATAAAAATGGGACAGCTTTTGGCTATCCCATTTAAATATTCTCTGTTTTTACTAAAATTCAGACTTGCCTGAAATCTTATTCATTGTTTAGACGTTGTGCATCCACCACGGCGATTGCGATCATATTGACCACTTCACGTACAGAACAATGCATCTGCATGACCTGTATGGATTTTCTGTTTCCTACCAGGATCGGTCCCAGCGTTTCGTTTCCGGCAATATGCTGAAGGGCATGCATGGCGATATTTGCAGAGCTCAAATTAGGGAATATCAGTACATTACAATCCTTATCCGCTAATTTGTTGAAAGGGTACATCTGCTTACGGATTTTTTTATCAACGGCCACACTCAACTGCATTTCACCGTCAACCACCATTTCCGGATAATCCCTGTGAAGAATTTTCACTGCCTCACGAACTCTCGTAGGGGAGGTTCCGATATTGGAACCGAAATTTGAATAGGATAACATGGCAATGTACGGTTCAATGTTGAATTGTCTGACAACCTTTGAGACCTGAATTGCCGTATCGACAAGATTGTTCGCATCCGGAGTAGCGTCCATAGTCGTATCTCCCAAGAAGTAAGTTCCTCTTGGACTGATGATTACATGCATGCCAAATATTTTCGAAACTTCAGGTTTCTTGCCTATCACTTCCAAAGCAGGTTTAATAGCTTCAACGTACCTGGTAGAGTACCCTGAAACCACTGCATCAACATCACCGCACTCAAGCATCACTGCTGCAAAGTAGTTCTTGTCAAACATCTTGTCGACAGCTTCTTCCAAAGTCATCCCTTTGCGCTTCCGCAATTCAAAAAGTATGCTTGCATATTTACGGCGGAGTTTATCATTAGGTCTGTTCCTGTTGTCAATGATCTCAACATCACCGAAATCCAGTTCATTCTCTTCGATCAATTTTCTGATTTTCTCTTCATTACCGATCAGTACCGGAGTTGCCATCTTTTCCTGGTAAGCGATGTTTGCAGCCTTGAGTACTTCATAATCGCTGGCATCCGGGAAGGCAACCTTCTTAGGATCTTGTTTGGCCTTGTCGATCATCATCGAGATCAGTTTATTGTCCGATCCCAGTCTGTGACCAAGCTCTTCTGTGTATGCATCCCAG
>Ga0209430_1000692_pt1 | contig 31239 bp, 36 predicted proteins | sample BarGraIncub1133A_FD_184504 | JGI IMG/M metagenome (GOLD analysis project Ga0209430, IMG submission 184504) | Arctic peat soil microbial communities from Barrow, Alaska - Barrow Graham LP Incubations 11-33A (SPAdes) (version 2) | ecosystem: Environmental > Terrestrial > Soil > Wetlands > Peat... | reverse complement strand
TGATTCTCGCAGTTAAGGTTTGAAGTATTTTCGTGTTCTTTTTCACTAAGATAATCCAACCATTAAAATATACGTTCTTAAGCTAAATAGCATTGATAAGCATTGCAGTTCTTCTGCAATGCTTTTTTTGTGCCCTGAAATCATTGAGATTACTCAAATTCGAGGTTAACACTTCTTTTCAATTATTTTACAATTCTTTAACCTGATATATTTGGTGAGTAGCGTCAACAGCTCTATATTTGTTATACATTTTTTTCATAAGTTTAGGTTTAGTTAGGTTAGTTAGTTTGGTTAGTTTTAGTAAAAGGATGGAGCCGCCCGGTTTCATCCTTTTCAATTATATAGCCCTTTTAAAGTATTGCCAACCAGCTTTCGGATTCAAAAATTAGTTTAAAGCTTTTCTGCCTTAATTGTTTTTAACTCCCCATTCACTCGAATTAGCACGTCTCCGCCCGTTGCAGATACAATCCGATATTCCGTCACTTTACCATTTACCCAGTCAATGTCGACAACAAAACCACCCCGTGCAATTAATCCTTTAACCGAACCGGTAGACCAGGCATCGGGTAATGCCGGCAATAATACAATCTCACCCGCTTGCGATTGAATCAACATTTCTGCAATACCAGCAGTGGCACCAAAATTACCATCAATCTGAAAGGGTGGATGAGCATCAAACATGTTAGAATAGATCCCTCCTCCCTTGTCATAGTCTGTACCTACATTTCCAACTATTGACATCAGGTTTCGCAACAGCTTATAAGCGTGATTTCCGTCAAACATGCGCGCCCAGAAATTAATCCGCCATGCCATTGCCCAGCCAGTGCTTTGGTCTCCACGCGAGATAAGTGTTTTCCTCGCTGCTGCTGCCAATTCCGGTGTTGCTGTTACCGATATCTGCCTTCCGGGATATAGTGCGAAAAGGTGGGAAATATGGCGGTGCAGATCGGTTGAATCATCGCGGTCAACACTCCATTCCATCAGTTGTCCCCATTTCCCAATCTTAGGTTTAAGCAGTTTTTCCCGCAAGACTGTCACTTTTGCCCGGTAATCAGGATCAAGATTAAGAATTTTGGAAGCTTCGATGAAATTTGTAAATAAATCCCAGACAATCTCCTGATCGTAAGTAACCCCGGGTTCGTGAGGACCATGTTCGGGAGACCACCCATCGGGAGTAACCAGGGCACCGTTTGCATCGGGGATTAAACGCTCCTCCCAAAATTCACAAATCTCCTTCAAAACCGGATAAGCAAACTCTTTCAGATATTTCTGATCATTGGTGAACGCATAATGCTCCCAAAGGTGCTGACAATACCAGGCACTTGCTGGTGGATTCCAGACAAAACTTCCGGCTCCGTAGATATTGTTTTCTGTCTGAACCGTCCATCCCTTATTGGATTTAAAATACTCCTGCGTTGCTTTTTTCCTGACTTCGCGTTGATTGTTGATGTATTCGAGGAATGGAATATGGCATTCGCTCAGATTGGTAACCTCAGCCGGCCAGTAATTCATCTGGACATTAATATTTGAATGATAGTCAGATCGCCATGGCGGATTATTCGAATTGTTCCAGATTCCCTGAAGATTTGCCGGTAGGGAACCAGGTCGTGATGAGCTGATTAAAAGATACCTGCCATACTGAAAGAAAAGCTCCTCCAGATCGGGATCCACACCACCGGATTTATAAGCAATTAGTCTTTTAACGGTCGTTAATTCACTTACCTTTGGATCACTTTCACCTACATTCAAATTCACACGGCTAAATAATATCTGATAGTCAGCAATATGCCGATCCAAAAGTTGTTTGTAAGGCCGAAGTGATGCTTCCTTTAATTGTTGTTCAATTTTTTGATGAGGATTTTCTCCCCTCCAACCTTTGTTATAATCGGGCAGATAATTTGTTCCGGCAGCAAGAATGAGCGTAACGCTATTTGTTTTTTCAAATTTGATTGAACTTCCGGAAACCTTGACCACACCCCCATCATTTAAAACGACTACACCGGATTCGTAAACCAAACCGTTATCAAGTGTACCTTTCACAGTGATTTTCTGATCTGCATATTCAATGTTACCATTGTGTATATCTGTCATCCTGATTGCACCACTGCAGCTTCCTTTCTGACTGGCGCTTATCCGCATCACCATCACCTGGTCCTTCGCACTGCTGAAATACTCTCGCTTGTATTGTATACCGTTTAATGTATAACTGATGGTATGAACAGCATTGCCAATATTTAATTCACGTTTGTACTGTTGAACTTCAGCAGCCTGATTAAAATCGATAAAAAGATCGCCAAATGCCTGGTAGGCTCCCGTCTCTTTCTCGTCACCCGTCCAAAGACTAATCTCATTGTATTGAATCTGTTCGGTATCAATACCGCCGAAAATCATACCGCCCAATCTGCCGTTTCCTATAGGCAAAGCTTCTGTCATCCAATCTTTTGCCGGCTTATCGTACCAGAGTTTTAAAGAATTGTTTTTTGCTTTCGCAACATGGAAACATGAAAGCAGGACAAGGATTAAAGTCAGACCTAAATAGTTTATTTTCAATTTATTAATATTTAACAGGTTGATCGATAATGACCTCAGCATCAATATTTTTAAAATCAGCAATATTACTTGTTAGTAATATTGCATTTAGTTTTTTGGCTGTTGCCAGGATAATGGCATCTGGCACTTTTATCTTCTTCATTTTCAGGTAGCTAATGGTCAAATCAGCAATTTCAATATCGGGATTAATGATTTCAAACATTCCCAATATTTGTGAAGTCAATAATTTTTCACTTTCATCCTTAAAATTGTATCCCAGCACCTCAATATAAGTAATCAAGGATATATAAACTTGTCCAAACTGAAAAATTGACCTTTCAATATCTATTAGATTACGAACAGCATCAATAATGACATTACTATCCAGAATTGCCTTATTCCCAATCATCGCGTTGTTGTATTTGCCAACTTACAGAATCAACAATCTCATTAAATAATCCAATTTTATTTGCCTTTCCAAACATTTCCAAAAGCAAAGTCCTATCATAATTATTCTCTTCCTCCGAACTTTCATTTACCATTACAATCACTTTAGCTTGTGTGTTTTCCATATTTTTGTATCGGGAGGGAATATGAATCAGGCCATGCCGAATAGTTGTCTCAAATTCTATTGCTTTCATTTCCATTAATATTAAATAATAAAATACAGATCAAAAATATAAAAAACCACCAAGCTTTTACTAACTCTTCGCGATCCTCATTACCCGGCTCACGTTATCATCCACCTGTTCCTTACTTTCCATCCCTAACGTCATACAATGAACATTTTTACTCTTGATCACAAAATTCAGCGATTGCTCCCGTTCATCCTCCTTCACAAGATCACCGCAACCAAATACTTTCATACCGATTACCCCTTTCCCATTTTTGCGGGCGGTTTCGAGCACCTGCATCACTTTTTCAGGCGTGCTGTCCATCCTCGCTCCATTGTGATTGATCCTTGCAAAAAGTACATCAACCCATGGATTCGAAGCAGCTTCAATCATCGCATCCAGACTGTGACACGAAATGCCTACTGCTTTGATCAACCCTTTCTGTTTGGCCTCCGACATTGCATCCATATAACTTTTATATTCGGTCGGCCATTGTCCGTTCATCATGCAGTGCATCAAAAATATATCAACATAATCGGTACCAAGGTCTTTACGAAACCGATCAAAACTCTTCGCAAATGGTTCTGTTTCATACCAACCTTCGTGACTGTAAGTCATTACTTTCGTTAAGACCGTCACTTTTTCCCGCGGAATGACTTTTAAGGCTGCACCTACATATGGATGTGAGCCATACATATCGGCCGTATCAAAAAATCGAATCCCTTTATCGAAGCAATATTGTGACAATTCGACGAATTTCTTCATTCCAAGATGTGTCTGATCTGATTCTATCTTCCACCCTTTTGTTCCCGTACCAAAGGCAATACGAGAAACGTTGAGTCCAGTATTACCAAGCGCAACCGTATCTACTGTTTCAGTTTTTATTGCTGCCCCAAATGTTGGTTCGGGTAAAATGGCAGGTATTACCGCTGCAGCCGCTATTCCAGCGGCACTTTTAAGAAGAAATTCTCTTCTGTCGAATTTTGTCATTATAATATGAGTTTAATTATCAACTTTTTACAATCCGCATTACGCGATCCACAGCGTCATCCACCTGATCAATACTCTCCATTCCCAAAGTCATGCAATGGATGCTGCTTTTCTTTAAGGCAAAAGTAATTGACTCTTCACGCTCGGTTTCAAGCACGCGATCCCCATTTCCGAAGATCTTCATGCCAATGATTCCTTTCCCGTTGTTCCGGGCCCGTTCGAGAAGTGCGTTAATCTCAGCCGGCGAACCGTCCATGTGCGCCCTGAATGGATTTATGCGCGCCAGAATAACATCGACCCAGGGGTCATCCACAGCAACTTTCAACGCTTCATAATTGTGGCAAGAAAGGCCAACTGCCTTTATCTTACCATCTTGCTTTGCTTTCGAAAAATAATCGATGTACCTTTTCTTCTCCTCCTGCCAATTACCATTCACCATGCAATGAAGTAGCATAATGTCGAAGTAATCGCTTCCGGTTTCTGTACGGAAACGGTCGAATGCCTTATCAACCGGTTCTGCTTTTGATATATCATTCTCCGTCCACATCTTTCCCAGAAGGGTAATCTTTTCCCTTGGAATCTCTTTAAATGCCTCTCGTACATAAGGGTAAGAGCCATAACTGTCAGCGGTATCAAAAAAATGAATTCCCCGGTCATAGGCATGATGCGCCATCGAAACAAATTTGCTCATTCCCAACCGAGTCTGGTTCGATTGATGATTACCACCTATCGAGCCAGTTCCAAGTGCAACCCGCGAAACGGTAAGGCCTGTATTGCCTAGTTTAACTTTGTCTACTGCTGCTGTCGCGGGTGTGAACCCCATGCTGGTTAAGCCTGTGGCAGTGAGGGCGGCATATCCGGTCAATCCAACTGCACTGCTGTAAATGAAACTTCTGCGGTTAATCTTTTCCATGATTGTGCGTTTAAGAATCCGGATTAAAAATAGCAAATGTTTACAAATAATAATTTCGGACCGACAATTTGCAACAATACCGGGTCAGGTCTGCTAACTATCAATTAATCAATAGCCACCCCATGAATTTATGGAGCGGCTATTTAGAATGGCAAGCTATTTAAAAATCGAGGAAATTCCATTTGCCACGGTATGCCCGCGAAAGCATCATATTTGCAGCATTATCACCAATAAATAGTTCTTTTTTCGGATCCCATTTCAATGGCCGTTGAAGAGTATATGCAATATTAGCAATATTGCAAAGTGAAGAAGTCCGGTGCCCGGTTTCAACATCCGATATGGGCCTTGACCGTTTTTTAATCGCATCAATCCAATCCTGGTAATGATTATCGCTTTTATAAAGCCTTTTATCAGTGGGTTTAATTTCTGTCTCAACAAGACCGGCAATGTCGGAGCGCAAAAATTCGCGGCTAACTTCAATTTTTCCCTTTGTTCCGATAAACTGACAAGCATTGAACTCACCCCAGTTGGCGTGATTCAGAATAACGCCGTTTGCATATTTCATCTGCAAACCAATTACCTCGTGTTCCGTAGGTGGATTAAACTCAACCGGACCTGATTCGTCCATTCCAAGTGCCCACTGCACGATGTCGAACATGTGCGCGCCCCAGTCTGTAATCATTCCACCGCCAAACTCGCGATAATTCCGCCAGTCAGGATATCCGTCAAATTCAACGGGAGGTGCCAAAACCGGACTGAAATCGCGGTAGAGAGATGGACCAACCCACATGTCCCAATCAACATTTTCGGGAGTCGGTACCGAAGGGAGATCCAATGCTTTCACAGGAGGACCAACACATACATTAACTTCTTTAATATCTCCTATATAACCATTTAAAATTAACTCAGATGCCTGACGGAAATTACGCCACGACCGTTGCATATTCCCGGTTTGAAAAACCCGTTTGTATTTGCGTGTAGCATTCACCATTGCACGTCCCTCTGCAACAGTTGCTGCCATTGGTTTCTCACAATAAATATCTTTTCCTGCTTTGGCGGCATCTACAGCCACCTGTGCATGCCAATGGTCCGGCGTAGCGATCACAACGGCATCAATGTCTTTTCTGTTCAGAATTTCACGGTAATTTTTGTATCCGGTTACTTCATGTTTTTCACCCACCCACTTTTGATCATTAAATGCCTGGGCTTCAGCTTTAAATTTTTCGAGTTTTGTCGATACAACATCGCAACAAGCCAATACAACAGTTTCAGGACATTTGTTCAGACTGCTCAGCAAGTAGTGACTTTGTTTGCCCACCCCGATAAATCCGAGTCTGATTTTGTCGGTTCCTGCATTTCCGGCAAATGTAAATGCCGGGATTACTGTAAACGCCGCGGCACCCGCTGCGGTTGTCCCGACAAAGTCTCTGCGGGAAATTTTGTTTTTGATAACCATTTGATTGAATTTAGTTAAATATTTGGTATGAACTATCTTAAAAAAAACGTACAAGAAGGAAATTTGGTAGTTGAATTCAAGCGTTGAAAATAACAAAAATCTAAAAAGCAACAACATTGTTATTTTATAATCTTATGAAAAATCTTGAATAAAGTTTTGATCATTCATAGGCTCAATTAAGAGACCCCGCAAAATCAGCTGAATAGCGCTATCTTTGCGACATGAAGCAAAAAGAAGACATTACCGCAAAAGTTCTTGAAAACCTGAAATTCGGATCGTTGAACGAGATTCAAAATGCAATGATCAGTGCCGATCTGAAGGCAAGCAATATCGTATTGCTTGCGCCTACGGGATCAGGAAAAACAGTCGCATTTCTTCTTCCGTTGCTCCATCAGCTCAATCCAAAAACTACAGGTGTACAGGCACTTATTCTCGTGCCATCGCGTGAACTGGCCTTGCAGATCGAGCAAGTTTTCCGTTCGATGGCAAGCGGTTTTAAAGTAAATTGCTGTTATGGCGGTCATCCGATGAAAACAGAGCGGAACAATTTCTCGGAACCTCCCGCAGTTTTAATCGGAACACCCGGCCGCATTGCCGCCCACTTACGCCGTGGCAGTTTTGAACCTGAATCGATCCATCTGCTTGTTCTCGACGAATTTGACAAATCACTCGAATTGGGTTTCAGCGACGAAATGAGTTATATTATCGGGCTACTCCCTAAAATTAAAAAACGAATACTCACTTCTGCAACGCAGGCAATTGAGATTCCCGACTTTTCAGGCGTCAAGAATCCGGTTACCCTTAATTACCTCACAGAAGAAAACCGGCCCAATATTGTACTTAAAGCGGTGAGAGCAACCGGGAATGACAAACTTGAAATCCTTATCAAACTGATTTGTCACATTGGTCATGAACCTACGCTCGTGTTTTGCAATCACCGCGAAGCAGTTGACCGCATCAGCGAAATACTCACCGAAGAAAATGTGGTGCACGACACCTTTCATGGCGGTCTCGAGCAGGATGAACGCGAAAGAGCCTTACTGAAATTCAGGAATGGAAGTCACCAGATTTTAATCACAACCGACCTTGCCTCACGCGGACTTGACATTCCTGAAATTAAAAACATCATTCATTACCAGGGTGCGAATACCGAAGAGGGTTTCATTCACCGGAATGGCCGGACTGCCAGGATGAATGCCGGCGGAACAGCCTGGCTTGTACTTGCAGAAAAAGAGTCGGTACCCGATTTTCTGACGGTCAGCCCAATCTTTATAAATTTACCGGAGCAGATCCGGTTACCTGAATCACCTTTGTGGATCACCTTATATATAGGCGCCGGTAAAAAAGACAAAATCAGCAAAACTGATATCGTTGGTTTTCTGATTCAGAAAGGGAACCTAACAAAGGAGGAGATTGGTTTAATCACGATCCTCGACAACGCCTCATTTGTAGCTATTAACCGGGTTAAAGCGCGCCAGACGATTGCCGCCATCAAGGACGAGAAGGTGAAAAACCAAAAAGTGAGGATTGCAATTTCAAATTAGAACCATTTTATTCCCAAACTTTTCGTCCCCAAATCTGTTTTAATATCAAACTAATAGAAATGAATATGAAGTATAATCAATTAGGAAAAACAGGTGTGCTGGTTTCGGAACTTTGCCTTGGAACAATGACGTTTGGCGGAAAAGGATACTGGAAAGCAATGGGTGAAGTGCCTCAGGATGAGGTGACACAAATTGTAAAAACGGCTATGGATGCGGGTATTAACTTTATCGATACGGCAAACGGCTACTCTGAAGGATTATCAGAAATCATGCTCGGAAAGGCGATCAAAGAACTGGGGTTGCCCCGTCAGCAGCTCGTTATCGCCACGAAAGTTCGGCTGCGCATGGGTCCGCATGCCAACCAGGTGGGACTTTCGCGACTTCACATCGCCGATTCAGTCAACGACAGCCTCGAACGGCTGGGAATTTCACACATCGATCTTTTGTATATCCATGGCGTCGATCCGATAACCCCTATCGAAGAGACCATGCGCGGACTTGAGGATGTTGTCAGGGCAGGCAAAGTCCGGTACATCGGAATCAGCAACCACCCGGCATGGATGATGATGAAAGCAAACGGATACGCTACACACATGGGCTGGGATAAATTTGTGGCAACGCAGAATTATTACTCCATTGCCGGCCGCGATATCGAGCGTGAAATAATGCCGATGGCGATCAGCGAAGGGCTTTCAATTATGCCATGGAGTCCGCTGGCAGGTGGTTTCTTATCTGGTAAATTTACACGTACAAACGAGGTGGCAGGTGACAGCCGGCGAGATACATTTAACTTCCCTCCTGTCGATAAAGAAAAAGCCTACGATATAATAGATGTAATGATTAGAATTGGTCAAAAGCATGGTGTGACTGCTGCACAGGTTGCATTGGCGTGGGTGCTGGCACAACCAGGAGTGACCAGTGTAATCATCGGTGCAAAAAACCTAGTTCAACTAAATGACAATCTTAACTCGGTGAAATTAAAACTAACCGATGAAGAGTTAACGGAACTAAACAAGGTTAGTGAAGTCCCAGCCGAGTACCCGGCCTGGATGGTGAACCGCCAGTTGCAGGGACGGTATCCGGCGTGATTTAAACAGATGGGTAAGAAGAAGCGGAATAGAGGAAATAAGAGACAACGTGGCCATGAAAGCGAATGATATTGCACCGATTTTTTTATTATATTTGGGACAGAATCAATACTAAACAACTATGGATAATCTACTGCTTGAATACATGAATGAGCGGTCAAAACCAGAATTAAAAAAAGCCATAAAGGCGCCTGGTCCGGTCATTACCATATCCAGAGAATGTGGTTGTTCAGGAAGACTTTTTGCCGAGAAACTGATTGAGCGGATTAATCATAAAATCAACAATCCAGTTCATAATTGGAAATGGGTAAATAAAGAGATTCTTTGTCTTGCGTCTAAAGAATTAAAAATCAATCCTCATCAAATTAAAAACCTGCTGAAAACAGAAGATAAAAGTTTTCTTGATCAAATCGTATCTTCGTTTACTGTGAAATATTATGCCCCGGATGCAAAAATCAAAAAAGCAATCAAAGAAGTGGTTCGTCACCTGGCCATTCAGGGTAATGTTGTGATTATAGGAAGAGGCAGCGAGGCATTAACACAGGATATTCAACGTTCTTTGCACATAAAACTTTATGCTCCTTTGAGCTGGAAGATTGATGTGGTTAAAAGTCGTGATAACATCCCGGCGGAAGAAGCCAAAAGCTTAGTAATCAAAACAGACAAGAAACGTTTAGAATTTGTGGATGCCTACTTAACCAAAGCGACGAATAAAGTGATTTATGATATAGATTTTAACTGCGCAAAATTCAGCCTCGACGAAATCGTTGATCTGATAATAAAGGCGGCAGAATCAAAAGCGCTAATTTAATTATTTGCACATTTGCAGTATGAAGGATGACAACCACGGAAAATCGAGCTATCTAAAGGAATATTCGAAGTATTCAAGTTTGGTTTTCCAAATGATCGTGATAGTGGCTGCTGGTGTGTTGGGAGGGATCCAACTGGATCGTCATTTTAATGCGAATGGATCTGCGTTTACGATTAGCCTTACCCTTTTTTCTACGTTCCTTGCACTCTATCACATGTTCAAAATGTTACTAAAAAAAAATGATTAATGAAAATAGTTGTTTATTGATTTAAAACTAAAACACTTTACTTTTTATGACTGCTGTTTCCCGACACTTCTTACTAAAAATAATAATATTAAGTCTTCTGCTTTTAGCAATCTCAACAGCCTTGTTTTCGACAGTTTTGAAAATGTGGCAATTTGCTGCTTATCCTTACCAGATTTTGCTGATTGCACTGGTAACCACAACCGGTCATCTTTGGATTGTAAAGGCAGCAGGAGAAAATACCCGAAAATTCACCACGGCATTCATGGCATCTGTCACCTTAAAACTAATGGTATACCTCACGTTCATGTTAGCCTATCTGCTGTATGATCATTCGCAGGTAATCCCTTTCGTATTAAGTTTCATTACTTTCTATATTTCGTTTACAATTTTTGAAGTTGTACAGGTTTTGAACTATATTAAAAAACATTCTAAAATCAGTTTGTGATCCCGATTATTTGTTTATTTTTGGCCACAATTTACAGCGATGAGGAAAGTTTTAAGATCGATAATTATAGTTTTATTTGCACTTGTAACATCTGCGAACTTAGTACAAGCTAGTGATGAGGTTGCTGTGTCAGATACTGTTTCCCCAAAGAAATTCAATACCGGCGAACTGATTTTTGGGCACATCGGGGATGGTTACGAATGGCATATTACTACTTTCGGGCATACACATATTTCAATCCCGCTTCCTGTCATCTTATACAGCAGCCATTCTGGAATTCATCTCTTTATGTCCGAAAAATTTCACCATGGTACCGAAGAATATATGGGATTTAAGATCGCTTCGGAAGGAAAGTATGAAAGAAAAGTTGTTGAAGTATTGGCCGATGGTTCGGAGATAAGACCATGGGATTTTTCAATCACAAAAAACGTCACATCTTTATTTATCAGTATATTCATCTTATTAGCGATTTTCCTCTCTATCGCAAAAAGATACCGCGAAAATTATAATCAGGCACCAAAGGGTTTGCAGGGATGGATTGAGCCACTGGTTCTTTTTGTTCGTGACGATATTGCTATACCTTCCATCGGAAATGAAAAATACCAAAAATATCTCCCTTTTTTGCTGACCATTTTCTTTTTCATTTTCCTCAATAACCTGATGGGACTCATTCCATTTTTCCCGGGTGGTGCGAACCTTACCGGAAATATTACAATTACACTCGTTTTAGCCCTTTTCACTTTTGTGATTACAAGCTTTAGCGGCTCACGTAATTATTGGGTTCATTTGGTGAATGACCCGGAAATTCCGTTATGGCTTAAGTTTCCGCTGCCTTTAATGCCCATCGTTGAAATTATGGGAATTTTCATTAAGCCATTTGTTCTAACCATTCGTTTGTTCGCGAATATAACAGCTGGTCACATTGTTGCTTTGGGGTTTTATAGTCTGATATTTATTTTTGCCGAAAAAAGCCTTTATGCAGGCTTAGGAATATCGGTACTTTCGATTGCCTTTACGGTGTTTATGGGCATTCTTGAACTATTGGTGGGATTTATTCAGGCATATGTCTTCACATTATTGTCAGCACTTTATATTGGGCTGGCACTCGAAAAACATGAGAGTCATGCCTAAATACATTGGATATTAAATTTTTACAGATCAATATAATAGTAAATAACAATACAAATTAATTATTTAAACTTTAATTCTATGATAACATTAGCTGTAATTCTGCAAGTAGCTGCAAATATGGCAATTGCAAAAATGGGTGCAGGAATAGGAGCCGGATTAGCTGCCATTGGTGCAGGTATAGGTATTGGCCGAATCGGAGGTTCAGCAGTAGAGGCAATTGCCCGCCAACCTGAAGCTGTTGGTGATATCCGCTCAAACATGATTGTTGCTGCAGCATTGATTGAAGGTGTTGCCTTTTTTGCAATTGTTATCTGCTTCTTGATTATATTCGTATAATCTACTTATTTACTGGATATTAAAATTCCAGATAGTGGGATTATAAAATTGTTTACCAACAAAATTTATCATTATGGGATTAGTAATGCCGGATTTCGGGTTATTCTTTTGGATGTTGGTATCCTTCTCACTCTTATTGTGGATCCTCAAACGATTTGCATGGGGTCCGATTCTTAAAATGCTCTCTGATCGTGAAAACTTAATCATAGAAGCGTTGAAATCAGCCGAAAATGCAAAAGAAGAAATGAAACGTTTGCAATCCGGAAACGAAAAGATATTAAGAGAAGCGGTACTTGAACGCGAAAGAATAGTAAAAGAGGCGCGCGATCTGAAAGAATCGATCATTCGGGATGCCAGGCATGAAGCTGGTATCGAGGCAAATAAAGTAATGGAAAATGCCAGAGTCGGGATCGAACGCGAGCGGATTGCCGCAATCAGTGATATTAAGAACCTGATTGCTAATTTCTCCGTTGAGATTGCAGGGAAAATTTTGGAGGAAAAACTTGCAGATGAAAGTCGGCAAAAAAAACTCGTCCAGGATTACATTGATCAAATCAACCTCAATTAACCCGACAAACTAAAAATTTGGCTGCCAGGAAGGATATTTTATTAAACTGAATTAAAATGGATGAGGGTAAAATCGCGGTAAGATACGCGAAAGCACTGTTGGGATTGGCAAAGGAGAAGCAGGTTGAAGAAGCTGTGAAAACCGATATGGAGATGATTCATCAGCTTTTTGAAACCATGCCCGGATTCGATCATGTGCTAACAAGCCCGGTAATTGGAGGAAAAGAAAAACGAGCGCTTTTTGAAAATGTTTTTGCAAAAAAAATAAATGCACTCACTTACTCTTTTCTTATGCTCCTCATCACCAATAATCGCGAAGGATATTTGAAGGATATTACCAGAAACTTTCACGATACTTATCGAAAAGAGGCAGGCTACAAGGCTGCAAAATTGATAAGCGCATTTGAAATAGATTCAGCGACAATTGATCAGTTTAGAGCATTGATCCGAAAGCTTTACAAGACTGAAGTTGATCTGACTTTTAATGTGGATAACACCCTCATAGGAGGATTTGTCTTACAGGTTGAAGACCAGCAGATTGATGCAAGTGTGGCAGCAAAATTAAAAAAGCTGAAAAGAGAGCTTTTAGCAAGTAGAAATTAAAATACAGAAACAGAATATTTTAAACGTTGATATTATGGCCGGAATAAAACCTGCTGAAGTTTCCGAAATACTTAAGAAACAGTTGGATGGTTTCAATAGTGAAGCCGAATTTGCCGAAATTGGAACTGTGTTACAAGTAGGCGACGGTATTGCACGCGTGTACGGTTTGTCAAATATTCAGTCAAACGAGATGGTTGAATTCGACTCCGGAGTAATGGGTATCGTTTTAAACCTCGAAGAAGACAACGTCGGTTGCGTTTTGTTAGGTGCTTCAGAAAAGATTAAAGAAGGCGATCACGTTAAAAGAACCAATAAAATTGCTTCAATTAATGTAGGAGAAGGCTTACTGGGGCGTGTAATCAATACGCTTGGAGAACCACTTGATGGTAAAGGGCCAATCTCCGGCGAATTGTATGAACTTCCGTTGGAACGAAAAGCCCCCGGGGTAATATATCGCCAACCCGTGAATGAACCTTTGCAAACCGGTATCAAAGCAATTGATGCAATGATTCCGATTGGCCGTGGACAGCGGGAACTGATCATTGGTGACCGGCAAACTGGCAAAACTGCCATCGCAATTGATGCTATCATCAATCAAAAAGAGTTTTACGAAAAAGGTGCTCCGGTTTATTGCATATATGTTGCCATCGGACAGAAAGGTTCGACTGTAGCTAATATCGCAAAGACACTCGAGGAGAATGGTGCAATGCCTTATACGGTAATCGTAATGTCAACAGCTTCTGATCCTGCTGCTCTTCAATTTTACGCACCGTTTGCGGGTGCCGCCATTGGTGAGTTTTTCAGAGACACGGGTCGGTCGGCGCTAATTGTCTATGACGATTTATCGAAACAGGCTGTCGCTTATCGTGAAGTTTCGTTGCTTCTTCGTCGCCCGCCAGGTCGCGAAGCATATCCCGGTGATGTATTTTACCTTCATTCGCGGTTGCTTGAACGTGCTGCAAAAATAAATGCTACCGAAGAGGTGGCACAACAAATGAATGATGTGCCGGAATCTATCAGGCATATGATAAAAGGTGGTGGTTCATTAACAGCACTTCCAATCATTGAAACGATGGACGGTGACGTTTCTGCCTATATACCGACCAATGTAATCTCGATTACAGATGGTCAGATTTTTCTTGAATCGAATTTATTCAATGCAGGAATCCGGCCAGCTATCAATGTTGGAATTTCTGTTTCACGCGTTGGCGGAAATGCCCAGATTAAAGCAATGAAAAAAGTCGCGGGTACCTTAAAAATAGCCCAGGCTGAATTTCGCGAACTTGAGGCATTCTCTAAATTCAGTTCCGACCTTGATCCTGCAACAAAAACGGTTCTCGAAAAGGGTGTTCGTAATCTTGAAATTCTGAAACAACATCAGTTTTCGCCGATGAAAGTTGAGAAACAAATTGCGATTCTTTACTGCGGAACAAAAGGTTTGCTAATGAATGTTCCAAGACACTTAATTCTGGATTTTGAAATTGAGTTTCTTGAAGTGATGAATTCAAAATACCGCGATACACTTGATGCTTTAGGACGAGGAATTATCGGCGATGAAGAGACACAAGTTCTTGAAAAAGTAGCAAGTGATGTTGCTGCTAAATATAAATTTTAATCGCCTGATTTCAATAGAAATACCGGAAAGATAAATTCAGAGAATGGCTAATTTAAAAGACATAAGGACCAGAATAGCTTCGGTGAAATCGACACAGAAGGTCACCAGCGCCATGAAAATGGTTTCAGCGGCCAAGCTGCGAAAAGCACAGGATGCCATTCATATGATGCGCCCGTATGCCGAAAAACTGAATGAGATACTGACTACCGTGAGCAGTAATCTCGATTCTTCCATAGATAATAAATATGCCTTCCGAAAAGATAAAGAGAAGATCCTTATCGTTGCGATAACTTCAAACAGAGGTCTTTGCGGTGGCTTCAATTCAAATGTGGTAAAAAGAACTGCTGAACTTTACTATGAAACATATCAGGAGTATTCTCAAAAAGGTAAAGTCGACGTTATCGCAATCGGGAAAAAGGGAGTTGATGGCCTTAAAAGTAAAGGAATTAAAGTTACCAAAAGCTTCCTGGATATCTATGACGGACTGAATTTTATGACTGTTACTGAAATCACGCAATGTTTCATGGAAGGTTACACAGAAGGCATTTATGATCATATTGAAGTGGTTTACAATCAATTCAAAAATGCAGCAGTTCAAAACCTTATTACCGAACAGTTTTTGCCGGTCAAAACAGAAGAAATTAGTGAAGTTCAATATGTAAAAGGTGAGATGCGTAAAGATTATATTTTTGAACCTTCAATGCAAGAAATAGCAGATATAATTATACCTCAAACGCTGAGAATACAGTTTTTTAAAGCTATTCTTGATTCGGTAGCCTCAGAACACGGCGCTCGTATGACTGCCATGCATAAAGCGACCGATAATGCCGGAGTATTAATCAGGGAATTGAAATTGAAATACAATCAGGCACGTCAAGCTGCAATTACCAATGAGATTTTGGAAATTGTAAGCGGGGCAAATGCGCAGAGCAGTTAATACATCCGTGTAATTACAATTTGTGAGTTATCAATTTAGAAATTTCAATAAAATAAGGAAATATGTCGCAATCCAAAGGCAAAATCATTCAGGTAATCGGACCTGTTGTTGATGTCAGCTTCGAACAAGAGGGAAATGAGTTGCCCAGAATATTTGATGCACTCGAAATCAAGCTTGAAAACGGTCAGGTGTTAATTCTGGAATGTCAGCAACACATCGGTGAGCAAACCATCCGAACGGTCGCCATGGACTCGACTGACGGACTTTCGCGCGGAATGGAAGTTACTGGCACCGGTAAAGCGATTTCGATGCCTGTTGGAGAGATAATTAAAGGCCGGCTGCTGAATGTGATCGGCGAAGCAATTGATGGTATAGGAACAATTCCAAAAGATAGAAGTTATCCAATACATAACGATCCGCCCCGATTCGAGGATCTCTCAACAGAAAAGGAAGTACTGTTTACCGGTATCAAAGTGATCGATTTGCTTGAGCCTTACTCTAAAGGAGGTAAAATCGGACTTTTCGGAGGCGCCGGTGTTGGTAAGACAGTAATCATCATGGAGTTGATCAACAACATCGCGAAGAAATACGACGGACAATCGGTTTTTGCCGGTGTCGGCGAAAGGACACGCGAAGGTAATGACCTGCTTCGTGAAATGATTGAATCAGGTGTTATCCGTTATGGAGAAGCTTTCAAGGAAGATATGTTGAAAGGTGGCTGGGACCTTAGCCTCGTCGATCGCGAAGAACTCGCCAAATCGAAAGCTACACTGGTTTTTGGCCAGATGAACGAACCTCCGGGTGCCCGTGCAAGGGTAGCACTCTCCGGACTTGCTGTTGCTGAATACTTCCGCGATGGCGATAAAAAAGGTAAAGGGAACGACATTCTTTTCTTTGTTGATAATATTTTCAGGTTCACACAAGCCGGTTCCGAGGTTTCGGCATTACTTGGTCGTATGCCTTCAGCAGTAGGTTATCAGCCTACATTAGCCACCGAAATGGGCTTATTGCAGGAAAGAATTACGTCAACCAAATATGGCTCAATTACATCGGTTCAGGCAGTATATGTCCCGGCAGATGACTTAACCGACCCTGCTCCTGCGACTACCTTTGCCCATCTTGATGCCACTACCGTTTTAAATAGGAAGATCTCAGAAATGGGTATCTACCCGGCTGTCGATCCGCTTGATTCCACATCCAGGATTCTGACACCTGAAATTGTAGGGAAAGAACATTACGATACTGCACAACGTGTAAAAGAACTTTTGCAGCGCTACCGTGAATTGCAGGACATTATCGCGATTCTTGGGATGGATGAATTATCTGAAACCGATAAATTAATTGTTTCCAGGGCACGTCGTGTCCAACGCTTCTTATCGCAACCTTTCTTTGTTGCAGAGCAATTCACGGGAACGAAAGGTGTCTGGGTCTCCATTGAAGATACCATCAAAGGTTTTAACGCGATCATTGAAGGAAAAGTTGATCAATATCCCGAAACTGCTTTTAGTATGGTTGGGACAATTGACGAGGCCATTGAAAAAGGGGAAAGATTGCTTGCAGAATCAAAGTAAATCACAAAAACCAATCAGGTAATTTAAAACGAAATGATATACCTTGAAATTATTTCGCCGGAAAAAATGCTTTATACCGGAGAAATTACAATTGTTAAGCTACCGGGAACGCTTGGGTCGTTTGAAATTATGGATAATCATGCTCCAATTATTTCGACGCTGTCCAAAGGCAAAATAAAGGTTAAAGATACAAAAGGCGTAATCACCTTTTTCGAGATTAGAGGCGGATTAGTCGAGGCGTCGGATAACCGGATCAATGTTCTTGTTGAAAATTAAAATTTATGTTTTGGTCAGTTGATCAGAAAAATAAAATTTATTTGAAAAACCTCCATCTGTTAACAGTGGAGGTTTTTTTACCCCTAAACTGCAGATAACCACAATCCCGACAGAATAAGCAGAAAGCAGTAGATGACCAATTACTCATTTGATCCCCTTTTCCTTTCAATTTGTAAGAAAGCAGGCCGGTTTCAAGTCTAATCTGATCAAAAAGAAACGAAATATTTATCAAGTTTTTAGAGGCAATTCCTGAATTTAAAGATCCTTTTTTTAATTTTGGCACTTGGGTTGATCAAATCTTATTTAAACCGGGACTTAATTTTCAAAAACAAACAATAATTAATCACAATACTTTATTTACCAACAACATAAACATATGTCTACAAACTATTTTAAGAATTACCCGAATCCTGAAGGTTTTTTTGAAGCATACGGTGGAAGCTTTATCCCTCCCAATCTTCAGAAGGAAATGGAGAAGATTACAGATGCTTATTATTCGATCAGTAAATCGCACCATTTCATATCTGAATTACGGAGCATCCGTAAACATTACCAGGGAAGGCCAACTCCTGTGTATTATTGTAACAGGTTATCAACAAAATATGGCGGTCGGATCTACCTGAAACGCGAAGATTTAAACCACACGGGCGCCCACAAGCTAAACCATTGCATGGGAGAAGCTTTGCTGGCCAAATACCTTGGTAAGAAAAAACTGATTGCCGAAACAGGTGCCGGACAGCATGGTGTTGCACTTGCAACAGCAGCTGCCTATTTTGGTCTGGAGTGCGAAATCCATATGGGTGAGGTGGATATCATCAAAGAACATCCAAACGTTGTGAGGATGCAAATTTTAGGCGCTAAAGTGGTACCTGTATCATTTGGTCTGAAAACATTAAAAGAGGCGGTCGATTCAGCTTTCGGAGCTTATATGCAGGATCCTGAAAACAGCATTTATTGCATTGGATCGGTTGTGGGACCCCACCCTTTTCCAATGATGGTGCGCGATTTTCAGCGCGTGGTCGGTATTGAAGCCAAAGAACAATTCTTCGAAATGACAGGGGAGCTTCCTGATAATGTCGTTGCCTGTGTTGGTGGTGGCAGTAATGCAATGGGGATTTTTTCGGCTTTTCTCGGCGACGAAGAGTGTAAATTACATGGTATAGAACCAGCAGGTCGTTCTCTCAATTTAGGTGATCACGCGGCAACAATGTCTCTTGGTACGCCTGGAATGATCCATGGGTTCAAATGTTACCTGCTTCAGGACGAAAAAGGTGAACCGTCACCTGTATATTCGGTTGCAAGCGGATTGGACTATCCGGGTGTCGGACCAGAACATAGTATGTTAAAAGACTGGAAAAGGGTTTCTTACGAAACTGCTACCGATGATGAAACTATTGATGCTTTTTACGAATTAAGTCGTCTGGAAGGAATTATTCCGGCACTGGAAAGTGCGCATGCTGTTGCTTATGCACTTAAACTTGCCAAAGAGAATCCAAGACAATCGATTCTTATTAACCTGAGCGGACGCGGTGACAAAGATGTCGACTATGTGATGGACACCTATGGTTTACCCAAGTAAGTGATGAAATAGCAATTGGCAGTTGGCAACCAGCAGCTTGCTGACAATAAATACAAAACCCCGAAACAAATTAAATTGTTTCGGGGTTTCTGTTTAATATCGTTTTGACCTAACTTACCGTGGATTTCGGACCAGTCGTCTGCGATCGCTGACTACAACATCAGGTTTTGGACGTGCAAAATTTGTGCGTTGCGGACGTTGTTGTTTCGGTGCTTTCACCGGATGATGATCAATCAACGGATAGGCATGATTTTCGATCACCGGAATTTTTTTCCGGATCAATTTTTCAATGTCTTTCAAATATGCTTTTTCCTCTGCATCACAGAACGAGTAAGCGGTCCCGTTGGCGCCGGCGCGTCCCGTACGACCAATTCTGTGAACGTATGTTTCTGAAATATTAGGCATTTCGTAATTGATTACAAACTCCATATCATCCACATCGATTCCACGAGCGGCAATATCAGTTGCAACCAAAACCCGGGTTGTTTGATCTTTAAAATTGGCCAGTGCTCTTTGACGGGCATTCTGTGCCTTATTTCCATGGATCGCTTCAGCTTTGATATCGTGACGCAACAAATCTTTGACTACCTTATCAGCGCCATGCTTTGTACGTGTAAAAACCAATGCCGATTTAATCTTTTTGTCGGCTAATACATCCATCAAAAGGGCGCTTTTGTTTCCTTTGTCTACGAAGTAAACAAACTGTTCGATAATATCGACAGTTGGCTGACCGGGAGTGATCGTTACTTTCGAAGGATTTTTACAAATCGTATCAGCCAGTTTTACAATTTCGGGGGGCATTGTTGCTGAGAAAAAGAGCGATTGGCGTGAACGCGGAAGAGCAGCCAGTACCTTTTTAACGTCGTGAATAAAACCCATATCCAACATACAATCGGCTTCATCCAATACAAAGATCTCGATATCCTTCAGAGAAATAAATCCCTGGTTCATCAAATCGAGCAATCTTCCGGGAGTTGCAACCAGGATATCAACGCCGCGCTGCAAAGCTTGTGTTTGCGAAAACTGGCTGACGCCGCCGAATATTACCGTGTAGGCAAGTTTCGTATGCCTTCCGTAATTTTTAAAGCTTTCACCGATCTGAATGGCAAGTTCGCGTGTCGGAGTAAGAATCAGACTCCTGATCTTCTTCCGTTTATCGTATGATTGACTGTTGCTTAAAAGTTGAAGAATTGGAATTGCAAATGCTGCTGTTTTTCCGGTTCCTGTTTGAGCGCACCCTAATAAATCTTTCCCGTCTAATACAATTGGAATTGCCTGTGCTTGAATGGGAGTTGGGGTGGAATAACCTTCTTCGATAAGTGATTGAAGAATTGGTTCAATGATTTCTAATGACTTAAATGGCATGAATGATTTTTAGACAGCAATCATTTTTGTATTCAAAAATGAATCTACTGTAATGAATTATATGGCAAAGATACGATTAATTAATGGGTTTCGTGGAATTCCGGTTTTGAGATCTGGTTTGCCGGTCAATGTGAATGGCTAAGATGATAAGAATCAAAGTAGGTTCTGCACGATATTTCTAACGAATATTCTCGATCTTGTAAGGGATTATTTCCCCAAATCAATTTCCCTGGCAATATTTGTAATTAGCTGACCGAAATCTGCTTGTGTCACAGTTCTGCCCGTCTTTGACGCAAAAATCTCCTTTAACGGAAATTTGTAGTTTAATTTAAAGTCAAGCTCATAGAAGTTGGAAAGTGGCCTGCCATCCATCGTCAGTTCGGGTACAATTAAGTCATACGATGCCAGGTTATTTTGATTCCAACCCGGAACCCGCCATGGTTCAAGGCAGGAATAAACCCACAGTTGACGCTTAATCAGAACATCGCGACTTGGCAAATGTTTATCGCGCGACCACCATAGATTTCTGACCGCCTCCATCGCATCATAAGTTTCATTCTGAGATACAACCGCACACAATGTTTCCAACGTATTTCCAATCAGTTTGGTCATTGCCTCTTCGTAGGGTAGGCCACTCTTAATCGCAGCAATACCAATCGTAATACCCAAAAGATTCGAGTAAGGATCCTCTATCGAAAAGCTGGAGTACCGCTCGGGTACAAATGGAATTGTAGAACTGCCGTACCAGGTGGCAATTTCGTGCCAGATGGAGAGATCATACGCGATGCGACCAGCTAATTGAAGCGCGTCATCAGAACTTAAATTGGCAGGAATGTAAAGATTCAATTGTTTTAAGCCTCCTTCACGACCCAGATGCATCGTGAGACTTCCTGTTTGTCGCGCGAGAACAATCCTCGAATACAGGTATGCTGTCCAGTCAGCCTGATCTCGCAGGTGTCCCATATCAACAAATCCACCACGTTGGGTATATATGATTCCATTTCCTTCGCCATCGTTTCCAAGATAGCTGTGAGGACCCAGCTGATCAACACTTGTGATATCAGTATATTTAAGGATGGGGACCATCATCAGACGCAAATCTGATCCAAAAGCGCAACACGAACGGATCACACGGTGAGGGGGTAATGAAAGTAACCGGGAAGAAAGATCTGGAGCATCAGCCCTTGCAACTGCGAAGCAAAAAACAAGGATACAAGAATAAAATATTATTGAAATTCTCATTGAAAAAAATTAGCCTGCGAATATACAACAGATTGTACGTTAAAAATTCAGGTAGAAAAGGTTAAAAAGTTAAAGTAAATGACGCAGAATTCAACTGACAATGGGAATCGGCTGAAATACAACCCAATCATTCAACAAAAAGCGAAAGATGTTTAAACAAAAAAACTGCCGTGAAAAATATTTCTCACGGCAGCCCATTTCTGTAAACAATCATTAATTTAAATCATAGGAAGCTAGCTGCGCATTCCACGACCGTGTTTCATCCCTTTAAAACCGTTTCCATGTCCCATTTTCCCTTTCATCAGATCGAACTTAAGCTTTTGATCATCTGTAAGCTGAGCACGCATATCAAGGTGACATTTGGCTTGTATCTTGGCCATTTCGACGCGAATTGCCCCGATTTTTTCGATGTTTTTATTGATAGCTGAAAGATCGGTTTTTTCAGCAGTCATCAAGGTTTTTTGATGAGCTTTGACTTCGCCAAGCTCATTGCGAAGTGGCTGTATCTGTTTTTGCATGTCCATCATGCTTTTTTTAAACGCATCTTTTTGTGCATCCGTAAGATTCAGACCATCCGCAGATCCTCTTCTCTCATCCTGCATCATCAGCGCGCGATCTTGTCCGCGTTTCGAATTTTTAGGACCATTCTCTGTCTTTTGTGCAAATACTGCAACCGACAAACCCATCAGCAATACCAGACTTAAAATTTTTGCTTTCATCTTCTTAATTATTAAAATTCGCTATTTTAAACTTTACGTAAATTTCCCTTTGGATTGTCCTCAAATCAAAAGGTTTAATAAGGTAGTAGTTGTTGTGCATTATTAACTTTCGTTAAGAAACAGGCAAAATATCGTTTCTATTTGCTGCGATGATATTTTTTAAATCTTCAGATGTCTGTTTTTTGCGTACTGAAATCACAAGGGGAGCATCAAAAGTGAGGGTGACGAATAATCTGCAAAAGTGATGTTTAACAAACATTTTATAGTCCCAAAAAGAAAAACAGGCATGATCTTCTGCAATAATTCTACCGCTCTTTTATTGCTAACAGAACTGGAAAACAAAATTTAAACAGTTTCTCAATCACAGATAGATATTTGGAATAAACTGATCCTGGATTGAGCTGGCAAAGATCTGCGCAATCTCTTTCCGTTCGAAGCCCAGTTTTTCGCCAAAATCGAAAATAAAATTGAGCTCACCTTCCGAAATGGTACTGTCGGCAATAATGATGTTGATCATATATTCCAGCATCATATTTTTCTCACCCGGGTTAATCTCCAGCAGCGCTTTTACCGAATTCTCAAAAAACTCCTCCATTTTGTTGTCATCAATCATCTGTTTAAGCGTCTGTTTTGGAAAAACAGTAAAAGCCGAAAGCTCGTTGATAATTTTTTTATACTCATCCGGCTCAATCGCCTTATCAATTCCGGCAACGATTAAACCTGCTGAAGCGATAAAACTGATGCGATGAAAATTAACCGGTGAATTACTGATCACCATCAGGCTTTGGATCAACTCCGACACCTGTTTATCCAGCTTTTTATCTTCCGTAAGCTCAGCACCTGCCAGGAGTTTCCGGTACAAATCAGAGGTTTCGAACAACTCGACCGCCTTGATCCGGATGGGGTTGATCGGGTGCGACAACAGATTTTCCGGAACCTGTCTCCTTGAAATATTTCAGAATCTCTTCATTCTCCAAACTGAAAGCTTTCGGATCGAAGTTAAGCCGCTCAACGCTGAGGCCGGAAGCCATTTTAAAGAAACAGGAGAGCACCTTGTCTAACCTGCCGCAGGCGATGAATCCAAACCTGTCAGCCGTGAGCTCCGAGAGTTTATCCCAGACCGCAATTTTATGCTGCATCATCAGCGGCGACTGTGACTGGTCCTGAAAAACAAAGTTCAACAGCTGAGCGATATTGGCATTGTTACTGATCAGGTGGCCAATTTCGTGGCCCACAATAAATTTGAGCTCATCATCATCCACTTTATCAATGAGTCCTGAGTTGATATTGATAATATGGCTCTCGTCCACTTCGAGCCGTGAGACTGCAAATGCATTCAGTTCGGGATTATTCGTAATGTAAAACTCGATCGGCTCCTCAAATCCCAGCCGTTGTTTGACATCCAGAAAGCTTTCGTAAAGCCGCGGAGCCAGTTTCTCGTTCACCTTGAAACTATGTCCCTGGAGGATGTTTTTAAAGTAATTCTCGGTCTTTTCTACCTTGGCCTCGCGCAGAATGCTTTCAAGGACTTTCCCCTGGATCTGTTGGTACAGCTCCTGCCCTATTTGAATTTCTAATGGGATCCGGATGGCTTTGTGGTTCATAATCGGATTTAGTATTAATTATCGTTTAAAAATAGTCAAAACAACGGCACTAACTGCATTTGGAATGCTTTACTACCCTCAAATTTATACTTTTGCACGCTGATTCCCCTGTGGGGCATCATTATTTTGTTGGTTAGAATTATTGCATTAATAATGAAAGGCTTATATACGATTGGACTATTGATACTGTCCAACACATTTATGACCGTTGCCTGGTACGGTCATTTGAAATTCAAAGAGATGAAGTGGTCCGAAACACTGGGACTTATGGCCATTATACTGATCAGCTGGGCGATCGCATTTTTCGAGTATTGTTTCCAGGTACCTGCGAACCGGATCGGTTTCCAGGGAAACGACGGGCCTTTCTCACTGATGGAGTTAAAAGTAATCCAGGAGGTGATCACCCTCTCCGTATTTGTGATATTTTCGCTCGTGGTCTTTAAAACAGAAACCTTCCGGATGAACCACCTGATCGGATTTTGTTTCCTGGTGCTGGCAGTCTATTTTATTTTTAAGAAGTAGTAAATCAAACGATGTTATTTGCGGCGCAGCGTATTTTTAAAATTACATGTGCAGATGCGCCTTTACCTGTTTTCCATTTCTTACCCTGGGTTATTCAGATTAAAGTCCCCGCCTGAATAACAGCCAAACGAACGTTTTCAATAAAAAAAACAAAAACATTACAAAATCTTAAATTTTTCTTTAATTTAGTAATTCCAAAAGGTTTACGAAAGAATACCTGTTCGCAATAATCGTCAATCATTAATAGATAGGGAGGTTCATATGAAAAATAATTCAAGGCTATACCAGGCAGGTTTTAGTGTTGCAATCATCCTTCTGGTTTTGACATGTGTCCAATGCGAGGAGCGCACATCTCCTAAACAACCTGATACACCTGGTTTAAGCTATCTGTTAACAAATAATGATTTACAACAATTCGGCGAGAAACTATTTTTTGATAAAACCCTTTCCGATCCGGAGGGACAATCGTGCGCTTCCTGTCATGGTCCGGAGGTGGGGTGGACAGGCCCTAATGAAGGTGTAAATAAAATGGGGGGTGTTTACCCTGGAGCTATGCATAGTTCACAATTTGCTTTAGATGCTGAAAATATGATGTTTATCAGTTTAGGTTTTGATAATGGTATGACTAAACTAGAATACCAATATATTACTCCTGGAGTTGAATACTCACCTATGGAATTGTTTAAAAATGAAGAAATGAACTTTGAATTTGATGATAGATTTGAAGCTGTAAAGTAACTGACAATATGAATCAAACCTAAAAAAGAAGCTTGACAGCTTCTTTTTTGTTTTATCTCAAAGTATTTAGTTTCTGTCAGTTTATAACTTGCTATTAATAAAATATTTCTATTGAATAATAATATTACCTTTGAGTTAATCTAAACAATTAATCAAATGACACTTCTTCAAGATGCAACTAAGCCATTTAACCTTCTTACTCTTTTACTGTCAATTGTCGGTATTGTATTAGCTTTCATATTTTATGAAAGCGGAATAAAAGAAAAGGCAATATCATATCAAATCACTGAACCGACTTCATTAATCTTTGACAGTAAAAATACTTCTTCAAAAATAAAGCTTTTGGAAAATGATTCTAATATAATAACTGACAATGTTTATCTTTTAAATGGCGCAATTTGGAATAGTGGAGATTTACCTATTGAAAAATCAGATATTAGAAAACAAATATCTTTCAAAATAGATGATGCAAATCGAATACTGGATTATAAAATAACAAGGCAAAAAGATGAAGAAGTAGCAAAATTCAAAATTGTAAAGAGCAATGCAAATACACTTAAGATTGATTGGGATTACTTCGACCCTAAATTTGGATTTACGTTTCAAGTAATGTATACAGGTAATGAGAATCCTAATTTTAATATTTCAGGCTTCGTTCTGGGTATTAACGAGTTTATTGAATTAAAACACTCAAAAATAGTATCTAAGGATTTTATTCTTAGGATGATAAGCGTTAGTTTATCAGTTATTTTCATTACGATATTTTATCGCTCATTTGCTAGTAAAAGAGACATCAATTTACATTATCAAAATTTCATATTAGTTGGTTTGGTAATGTTATTAATTAGCTTATTATTCCTAATATATTTCAGAATGGATATTCCTATTCCATTTTAATTGTCATAATAATGTATTTCTATTAAAGCACTTTTTTAAGATTAATGATATTTACTATGGAATTATTTGTTACTGGAATCATTCTTCCTTGTTTTGTTGCATTTATAACTACGTTGTTGTTCAAGTTATATGAAATACGTGAAAAACGTAAAATGTATAATTTACTTGGAGCTGAAATACTTACTATTTTGATTGACGAAATAGATACAGGATATAAAATAATTAAGTACACTATTGACCTAAATATTGGCTTTACTCCCGAACTATTACCAAATAAAAGTTGGAAGGGAATCGGCACTATTTCAGAAGAAATATTATTAAGGATTTATGAAGTTTCAAAAAGTAAGTCAAATATAAAGCATGATGAAAAAAATATTCGATTGTTTTGCCAGAACTATTTTGAATATAATCTAGTTGAATGGAATAATGCAACACAAGATAAAAAAATAGGCGGTGGTATCGATTATTTCAAAAAGTATTTTTACTTCCGTGATGAAACAAAATATTTATTGGAAATGCTGATTGATATAAAAACTCTCTTAGAAAAGAATGCCAAATGACTTTCTAAATGAAAGGATTTTATTCATTCATGCTTCTATATTATAATTTACCTTAAACAAAAATAAACTCCATCAATATAAAGTAAGGGTTTAAATTCTTGTGATTGTCTGACGGATTTAAATTATTTCAACTGGTTCATTAGTCTTTATTCCATTTGAAAAAGTCCCTTGAAAGACCTGAAAATACAAACTCTCTTCAATATCTTTAAATACTAATTTAAAGTTCAAATCAAATTCACTTATATTAAATTTATTCGCAGGATAATTTGAAATACATAACGTTATATAATCATCACAATTAATTAAATGATGATTGCGTGCACTACTACATGAAGTTAAATTTACTAAATCACTATGAAGATTCTTTACATCTACTACTCGAGCTGAACCGCCACTAAGAAATAATTTTAGGTTTAAATTATTTCTTAGTGGACTATAAATATTATCAAAAGTTTTAAATTCAGGTCTTATACTCAATTTTCTTTGTTTCTCTTTACTATTCTTTCTTGAAAGTATTCTTTGGTATATTAACCAATATATAGTAAGTATTCCGCCAATTAAACCTACAACAATTGCAAGTATTCCAAACCACTCTGAATAATTAATTGCACTATTCACGTTTAAAAGTATCATGTTTCGATTTTGTATGATTTCTATTAATTCCATTCAGCACTATAAAATCCATCTTGTCCTCCTCCAGTTTTACAACTAATGAAAAACTCTTGAGGCTTTTGAAGTAATGTAAATCTATTTCCATCATCGTCCGCAAATTGCATCAATCCAACAGTGTAAACATCACCCGCTTTTAAATTCTGTACTTTAAGAATAAATTTTCCATTGACTTTCATTTTGATGTCATTGTAATTAAAATTGTCATTATTGGAAATAATGAATTGCGTACCATTAAATATTACAGTTGCTTTCAGGGCTACATAGTCTTTTACACTTGGAGAACTAATGTAACTTGATTCATTTGGTGTACTCTTTTCTGAAAATACAGTTGTAAATAAGAAAACAATAATAGCAACTGGAATAAAAAGGACAACGATTCCAGGAATGATTACTTTATAAAGTAATCGAAAATAGACTTCAGGCTTTTTCATTTTTATTTTAGGTTTAAAATTATATAACTTATTTACTCCCTTTTAAATATCGGTACAAAAAGTAAATTAACCATGCACCTCCAACATAAACAAAGTATTCTGTAAAATCGTAATAACGTACATCAAACCATGAATAACCTCCACTACTAGTAAATGGATAAAATTTTGAACTTGTCGAGAATATTTCACCATCTAATGTTAATTTCAATCCCTGATATTCAATATATTCAACCTGATTACTTTTTACAATTAAATAAGTATGCATAAAACTCCATAAGCAAAGAACTGGAATAACTAACTTATTTCTATTCGTATATAACCATTCTTTAATTAGTTTCCAATCTCCAATTATATTAGGTAAATCGTTTGCCTTAATTTCATTGCTCTTAGTATAAACCGGTTTTTCAAATAAAGACTCCGTATTTTCTATTGGACTGCTTACATTAATCTCATTATCGACAATTTCATTATGTTCCTCAAGATTTGTTTCATTCAGTTCTTCGCCAAACTGTTCGCTATATCCTAATATCTTATCTTTATTTGACCAAATCACAAGAAGTCCAACGACGCATATAATTATTGAAAAAGGACTTAAATTACCCATCGCAGCGGATGTATAAAAATTCACAATACAAGTTATTGTGTAAGCATATAGTGCCCATTTTTTCATTGATAACAATCCAATATTAGAAATAATTCCAACTATTGAAGTGAAAATTGAGAAATAAAGAAGTGATTTGGATTCAAATAAAGGTAATAAAGCTGTTGTCACAAGAATAAGATAACCAAGATAAAAAATGTTTACCAAACAAATGGCAATAATAATTTTTGGCACTCCATTAGATTCTGACTGTGTAATTACTGTTTCTTCGTTTTCCATAATAAGGGTTTGAATTACCCTTCAAATCTACTAAACAGATTTATGATTATCTAAATAAATCAAACTTATACTCATATGTTTTTGAACATGAAGTGTTACTCTTATTTTTTATAATCGTTTTTGTATTTTAGCCGAACCTAAATATTTGACCAATGACTGAAAATCAAAAAGAATTGAAGAAAGTATCTTTCACTAAATATCTCCATAATGATGGTACAACGGTTCAATCTGTTAGCTTTGCTTTACATGGTGAGGTTTTGATGTTTGATAATGCACCAATTGACAACGGATTTATTCGGGTTGCGTCTGTCAGTTGTACGGATGATGAATTGTATTTTGTTCCTTTTGATTATTTAGTTTATATGGATAAAGTGTAAAGTGGTTTAATTGTCTTGAACTATTTTAGTTAGTTCAAGAGTATCAAAATACCAGATTTCATTTTTGAACAGATAAATAAAATCAATATCCTTATTTATTGATTTTCGCATATCCTTTTCAGAATCAAATGATTTAAAAGTATTACTGCTTATAGTGAAACCAGGTGCAACTAAAAACATTTCGCTATTACAAATTAGTCGGTTCAGTGTATCTTCTGTGCTGTATGATTTCAGTAACATCTTGCTTACATCTAAAATACTTCCAGTTTGTACGCAAATCATACTTGAAACTGTACAATCTACATTTACTTTAGCAACCATGCATCTTTTGCTCATAACTTAGTTTTTATGGTTTATATTCAATTAAATAGGATAATTCTTAAATCGGTTTAATTTTCTTGCCATGAAGTCAATTTACCATTCTCAAAATAAAGAAATCTCTTTTCATATACCCATTGTTCATGCACACCCCAACTTCCAACTGATTTATTAATTGATTTTGATGAACCTATTGATTCTATTGCCATATCATCAGTCATACCAATCCAAATAGAATGATTTAATATGCTATATGCATTTTCATTTCCAAACTTTGCTTTAAGTGCGTTTAAAGTAAGAGCATTAATTTGTTCCTTTTGGTTTTTATCTGAAATCTTCTTATTTCCCTCAAACTTTTTGATTGCATATTTCATTTCTTCTGTTTGACTTAAAAAAACTTCATTCAAATAGCCTATGAATGTAGTATATCTGACTTTCCAATAGCTTTCACCCATGTATTCTAATACTTCGATACTTTTATTCTTAGGAATAATGGCAATCTCATCACCTGCCGTTGAAGGTTTATCTCTAAGCTTTGCTTGAACGCCATTTTGGGTAATACAAATTACTTCTTTTGTCAAAAGTGAAGCAAATTTTTCATTTGTAATTTGAGATTCGATTAAAAGGATTGAATCTTGAACTACAATAGTTCTATTTTTTAACTCTTGCGAAACCTTTTCCAGACGTTTCAAATTATTTTTAAGGTCTGAAACTTTTGCATTATTAGTTTGGGCAAAAGCAAAGCCAGTTGCATAACAGACAATGATGAAAATTAAAAGATACTTCATTGTTTTTGATTTTAGGTTTGAATTATTCCTCAAATCTACCAAACAGATTTATTATTGCCAATAACTTACGGATTTATTATCATATATTATTGGATTAATGCATTACTTTTGGTGAAACGAAAACAACTAACCAATGGAAGAGCCTTATAGTTACATTTTGCTTGTTGTTATTACACTCGGTTTTCAGATTCTTTTAACATACTTTCAACAAAGAGCCAGAAATAAAGCTGATTTAGCTTTTAAGAATAAACTTACTACGATTGAAGAAAGTATTAAAACGGTGAACGCTTTGCAGATTGACAGAGGTAAGCAAATTTTCAGCGAAGAAAAGGATTCAATTATTGTATTCTATTCTCAGCTTAATACTTGGATTTGGGAAGCTCTTAATTTTGGTATTGCAAACTTCAGTACATCAAACATTGAAATAATTAAAGAACGACTTATTAAAATGCAAGATGCGAGTAATAAAACAAATGTCGCATTTGCGAAAGTGATGCTAATAATTAACGATGCTGAGTTAGTAAGATTTGGGCAGGAAGCAATAAACAAAACGTCAAAGGTTCATTCTTTTCGAGGTAAAAATCTACTTAATCTCCATAAATGTTTAAAAGAACAAATTGAAATACAAAATAGAATGAATAGAATGAATCCTGGAGATTCTTTTGAACCTGATATGGATTATTTTGAATATCAAGACGCCAATTATGAATTTTTAGAAAAAGTAAATGAACAAGAAATAATAGTAAATACATTTAATACTAATAACAATAGTTCGTTCAAAAAGTAAATATATTTAAGCGGCCATAGTGCCAAAATTCAACAGTTCTTTGACATGCTGATGATTTTTGATTGAGTTCGGATTAATGGCGAACAG
>Ga0209430_1000691_pt1 | contig 31331 bp, 29 predicted proteins | sample BarGraIncub1133A_FD_184504 | JGI IMG/M metagenome (GOLD analysis project Ga0209430, IMG submission 184504) | Arctic peat soil microbial communities from Barrow, Alaska - Barrow Graham LP Incubations 11-33A (SPAdes) (version 2) | ecosystem: Environmental > Terrestrial > Soil > Wetlands > Peat... | reverse complement strand
TACGATATTCAGGGTAACGCCCGTGGCCAGCTTCACGTGCCTCACCAGTTCTTCGGCGGCATACGCGGCCGTCTTCGTGGGCTTTTCAGCGATGACCACAACCGCACGCGCTTTGCCTTCGGTTACGACGGTGACCTGAGCTTGGGCAGGCAGTGCGCAACAACCCGCTATTACCAGTATCACAGCAGTCTTAAACCAGCTCCATACAAACCTGTTATTTTGAATTATCACTTGATTATTCATCTATTTCTTTTATGGTACTTAAATATCTAATTTGTCTCATTTTGATTCCTGCAATGGAAACCCTGGATAGTTCCTTGCATTCCGTCTGCTGGTTTCCCACTTTTTCCCAGTGGCGAACACTTTTACCTCGTGTGGCTTCATATGCGTCATGAACTCTTCATCCACCACTGTCACTTCTTCCTCTCCATACAACTCCACAAATTTCAAACCGTTGAGAAGCCCTTTCGCCACCACACTCTTGATGGCAAAATCAGTTTCATTTATGAGTGCTATCATCCAATCACGCCCGTACTGTCTTGCAATCCAAGTCACTTGCTGATCCCTGGGTTCAAAATCCTTTACCACATAGACACTGATCTGTTCCTTCTCGGGCGAGGTTAGGAACGGTTGGAGTGCATGCAACTCGCTGGTAACGGAATAAAGAGACTGGCGGCAATCTTCCGATGTCAGATAATCTGATCCAAAATAGATAACACCACGGGCACCATGCGCAATCACATTATATGCCATAAAACGTGATTCGTCGAATGAAGGGTAAGCGGCTTGCCGATCTTTATATTTTCCTCCGAGCTCAGGCCATGAGAATGCCTGGAGTATCATCCACACCGGCTTGCCCTTACCAATTTCGTTCCACCGCTCTGTGAAAAATCCCATCTCCTCTATTTTACGTGTTTCCGCTCTAATGGGATAGGAATCACTGCCTGTGATATCGATAGCGTCGAGGTATTGGCGAACATAAAAGGCTTCACTCATGGCCGCCTCGTTGATCCAGACTTGTAGGTTATTGGGATCAACGCTCCTGATATAGGAAATTGCCTCTGTCATGTTAGGCATGATTTTAGCACTCTGCTCTTTGGCGTATTGCACCCTTTCCGGTGTCTGCTTTGCCCATGAACCTTGCAACTTAAGTGCACTGCCTTGAGTGAAGCTCCAAACAATCTCATCAGGGCCTTCCCAGATAGCCAGGGCGGGATGCCCTGCTACCGACTGTACCATCTTCCTGAACGCTTCGGTCACTCCTCCTTGCAATGGCATCGGCATCCAACCCTGAATACCTACTGCATGCACACGGTCAAGCGCTTCCTTGGAATTGCAGCGAATAATGTTGATACCGGCATCTGCCAACTCTTTTAGCGAAGCATTGTCTTTAGGCATGGAATACCAGCCTATAGGGAAGAGGCGTTTCCCGTCTTTGATCAACAAACCGTCACCCTGTCCCCAAACGAAGAATATCAGGCAAAAGAAAAAGAGCATTGTCAAAAAAAATATTTTCATTTATTTATTTTAATTGATACTTAAATATCTAATTCGAATTTTTTAAATAGGAACTAATTCGATATATGTGCAAAAACTATTCAATTATGACCGAATTTGTTTAGATCCGCGATCTCTGATTCAATTTGATGCCCACTAATGGTTATTTTGGCAAGTACTGCGATAAACTAATCAATATCTTTTGGCGTATCATCACCGATATGTTGTTATGCCATTACGCTTAACTGCCATAATTATTGATCCGTTTCTTTCGATGGTCTCAAAATCCATTCCTCAAAGTCGGGATCATGGATAAATTCAATCCCATCTTGTTCGCCAGCAGGCTTCATAAAAATGATTTTCCCTTAGAAGTATGGAAAAATGATTTTGTACTCAGTTTTTGGGGGGTATTTTCAAAAATCTATTGTGTGCTATGTGCCTACTGTGGTAAAAAAATTAACCACAATGGGTCACATTAGTATCCTTTTGGTAAAGCGGTAAAAAAGAATAAAAAGAGGTTTTTCGGAAAGCTTTCGCGAAGTTTCTCTATTCCTCTGAAAACAAGGTTTCGTGCCGACTGGTAATTCAGTTGCATCACTTTGGCTAACTCTTCGTAACTCAGTCCGGAAACAAACTTTAGATAGATGGCCTCCCTCTGTCTTGGAGTTAAAGTTGTCATCGCTTTGTCCAACTGTTGATACCTTTGCTGCTCAAATTCGTTTTCTACTATTTCATCTTCATAAGAAATCGTATAATAAAAAGGTAGTTTTTCCGGATCATTTTTTAGCATGAAAATTTCTCTTTTGCCTAACGAACTGATTATTTTCCGTTTTAATGACTTGAAAAGATAGAGTTTGATATTATTGGTAGGACTTAGGCCTGAACGGTATTTCGAGAGATCAATGAATACATCATGGATACAATCCTTTATCATTGCTTCATCGTGTGTAAAATTGCAGCCATATTTAAAAAGCGACTGGACATACTGAAGGTAGATGAGTCGAAATGCATTTTCGTCACCATTAATAAAGTCGTTCCACAAGAATGTGTCTGAATTGATTTGATATTCTCTTCCCATTTAATTCCACGCTACATTTTTTTTACCCGTAAATATATTAAAAAACGGCTTTACCCCTATGTGGCTCGAACCCGATTTTATTTCAAGTTCATTGAAATGTTTTTCATTTTCGAAACTATGCCAGATCGTATCTGAGGTTAAGGGAAAGGGATACAGTTTTGAATGGATTGTTTCAGAAGCAGATTGGTCGACTCATTAGCAACAAATCCGATTCAATTGTAACAGCAATGTCACAAAAACATACACCTGCCCGCTGATTAAAAGTAGTAAAAAAGCTTAACTTTGGAAAAAATAGAACAATGGAACAAAGGCAAATTGAAGTAGCCAGGCAGCTACTCGCTATCAACACGATAAAGATTCAGCCTGACTCCCCGTTTACCTGGGCTTCAGGCTGGAAAGCTCCGATATATTGCGATAACAGGAAGATTTTATCCTATCCGAAGACCCGTTCCTTCATCTGCGAGGCTTTCACCGAATTGGTGAAGGAGAAATATCCGGATGCGGAAGCCATTGCAGGGGTCGCAACCGGAGCCATTGCTCACGGGGTTCTCGTTGCCGAAAAACTTGGACTTCCTTTTATCTATATCCGTTCTGCTCCAAAGGGACACGGACTGGAGAACCTGATTGAAGGCGATATCCCGCAAGGGACTAAAACTGTCATCATTGAGGACCTTGTCTCTACGGGAACCAGTTCGTTGAATGCCGCACAGGCAGTGAGGAATTACGGCGCTGAGGTGCTTGGAATGCTGGCAATTTTCACCTATAATTTTCCACATGCGGCCAAGAATTTCGAGGCTGCGAACATTGAACTGACAACCCTAAGTAATTATAATGTATTATTGCAACTGGCTTACGACTCTGGTGAAATCAATGATCAACAACTGGAAAGCCTGAATAGCTGGCGCAAAACACCCGAAACCTGGGGAAAATAATACAAAATGGGATTAGAAAAATATATCAGTGAACCCCGGTTCATTCCGTATGCTCAGGAATTGGTGTTTGCCAGACTTTCCAGTCTGAAGAATCTTAAAGAATTTGTCTCGCCTGAAAAAATTGAGGAGCTCAATAAACAAGGTGTCAATACCAACAATTTCAAGCTGGAGGATTTCGAAGCATCAGACGATTACTGCAGTTTCAAAATCAAGATGCTGGGTAAGGTCGGAATTGAGGTTGTAGAGCGTGAACCCTTCAAAACCATCAAGTTTCAGGGGGAAAAATCAATGCCTTTTCCGGTAACTTTCTGGATTCAGCTGGTTCCGGCAGAAGCGGAAAGTTGTAAAATGAGATTAACACTTCACGCAGAGTTAAATCCAATGATCAAAATAATGGTCGGCAAATACCTCGAAAAAGGAATCGAAAAGATGGTAGACGTGCTGGCAGCTATTGATTACATGGAAAATCCTTAATTACAGGAAAGCTACTTCCTTAAAGTAAAATCCCCTCACCTCTCCCTTTCGGGTTTCAATCTGTAATCTCCCATCTCCCTCAATCCCGAGTATCTTTCCTTCGAAAACAGAATTTTGTTCTCTGTAATTGGTCCATATGCCCTTGAGATAGAGAATTTCGCCATAATCATGCTCAAGAATAGAATAATCTCCACTAATCAAGGATCGGTATCTGTTGCCTAGACAGGCGCACAAATCGGTAAGCATCTGAGAAAGCTCATACGTTTCACCTGTCAAATTTTTCAATGATACCGGATTAGGGGCATCTGAAATGAATATTTCCTGGTTGATATTTAAGCCAATCCCCACAAGGACGCGTGTGAATTTTCCCCCACTGATAGCGGTTTCAATTAGTATGCCAGCAATCTTTTTGTTATCCACATAAATATCGTTGGGCCACTTGATAGACACTCCTCCGATATATTTAGCCAAAAAATCTGCTACTCCCAGGGAAATCGCCTTGGAAAGGCTAAACTGCCGGGAAATCGCAACTTGTTTTGGATACAGGACAATGCTGAAAGTCAGGTTTAATCCGTCTGTACTCTCCCAGGTGGACAGGCCCGTTCCCCTTCCTGACTGCTGACATTCCGCTACAAAAACAGTTCCCTCTTTCAGACTTTTTGTCAGCAATTCCTTCGCGGCATAGTTATTGGTCGAATCGACACTGTCCAGTCTAACGATGGTTGATCCTATCATGATAATGCAAAATCTTTATCGTGTAAAGTTAACTGTTATTCACAAGACAGGGCCCCAAATGAGTTTTTTGGAACAGTTAAAACAACTATCTTTGTGCTTTAAAATTGTTATGGCAGAAAAAAAACAAAATACAAAGGGTCCGGTAACCCGGAAACCGAATAAACCAACGATGGGACTTCCAAATAAACCCTCGCCGGCATTCAAGTTTAATCCCATTTACATTTATGGAATTTTACTGGTAGTTTTTCTCGCGATTCAGTATTACAGCACAGGCGGAAAACCGGTCGAGACGACCTGGAAAGAGGTGAAGACCACCATGTTAAAGAATGGCGATATCGATAAAATTGTCGTCATTAACAAAAGCGAAGCGGAGGTTTACTTGAAGGAGGGATCTTATGATAAATATAAAGCCAAATTGGAACAAGGCATTATGCCTGCGAAGGCTGGTCCGCATTTCACCTTTAACATTGGGTCTGTCGATGTCTTCGAGTCAAATCTGGCCAAGGAACAGGAGCAGATTGGAGATGCGGCCCGCGTGACATTGAAATACGAGAACCGGACTAACTACTTCTCTGAAATCTTCAGCTGGATATTTCCCATACTGATCCTTGTCTTCTTTTACTTCTGGATCTTCCGGAAGATGAGCAAGGGTGGCGGTGGCGCCGGCAATATTTTCAGCGTAGGCAAGTCGCAAGCCAAGATTTTCGATAAAGAATCCAGGGTATCCACTACTTTTAAAGAGGTTGCTGGGTTGGCAGAAGCCAAGCAGGAAATTCAGGAGATCGTGGATTTTTTAAAGAATCCGGAGCGTTATACCAAACTGGGAGGTAAAATTCCGAAGGGCGCTTTGCTGGTTGGTCCTCCCGGAACCGGGAAAACACTGCTGGCCAAAGCCGTTGCCGGGGAGGCAGAGGTACCTTTTTTCTCCATGTCTGGCTCTGACTTTGTTGAGATGTTTGTCGGAGTAGGTGCTTCACGGGTACGTGATCTGTTCAAACAGGCCAAGGAAAAATCTCCCTGCATCGTATTTATTGACGAGATCGACGCAATCGGTCGTGCACGCGGACGTAATCCTAACATGGGATCCAATGACGAGCGTGAAAATACATTGAACCAATTACTTACAGAGATGGATGGTTTCGACACCAACTCGGGTGTCATCATCCTGGCTGCCACCAACCGTGCCGATATCCTCGACCGCGCCCTCATGCGTGCCGGACGTTTCGACCGTCAGATTCATGTGGAACTGCCGGATAAGTTCGACCGCAAGGAGATTTTCGATGTTCATCTGCGGCCTTTAAAGCTCGGTACCGACGTGAACGTTGAGTTTTTGGCAAAACAGACACCGGGATTCTCCGGTGCTGATATTGCCAATGTCTGTAACGAAGCTGCCCTGATTGCAGCCAGAAAGCTAAAAGAGGTAGTCGAAAAACAGGATTTCCTGGATGCAGTGGATCGTATCATCGGCGGACTGGAAAAGAAAAACAAGATAATTTCGGTCAACGAAAAGGCAACAATCGCTTACCACGAAGCCGGTCATGCAACCGTCAGCTGGTTACTGGAACATGCACATCCATTGGTAAAAGTTACTATCGTCCCTCGCGGGAAGTCCTTGGGTGCAGCATGGTACCTGCCTGAAGAGAGACAGATTACAACAAGGCTCCAGTTGCTCGACGAAGTATGCGCCTCGCTGGGAGGCCGTGCAGCCGAAGAACTGATTTTCGAATCCATCTCTTCTGGAGCACAGAATGATTTGGAAAAAGTAACCAGGACTGCCTTTGCTATGGTCACGTACTTTGGAATGAGCGAAAAAGTAGGGAAGGTAAGTTATTATGATTCAACAGGTCAGACAGATTACTCCTTCACCAAACCATACAGCGAAAAAACCGCCGAACTTATTGATGCTGAAGTAAATATCATCATCAACCTGGAATACGAACGGGCTAAGGAAATTTTAACAAAAAATGCTGAAGGCCACAAAAAACTGGCAGAACTTCTGCTGGAACGTGAGGTGATTTTCACCGAGGATCTGGAGCTTGTCTTCGGACCCAGACCATGGAATAAACCAAAAGAGGAAGAAAAGCCGAAAGCCGCTCTTGAGACTTCGCCTGCCACCGAGACACCTGCCGTACCGGAAAACAATGCTGTTGTATAACACAAAAAGTCTATGGAAAAAGGTTGGGAAAAGATTTATATTTCAGGTGACCAATTCAAGGTGATCATCGCCCGCGACTTGTTGGCCGAAAACGACATCAATGCTGTGATAATCAATAAAAAGGACTCTTCCTACTTGTTTTTTGGCGACATTGAACTTTACGTCGAAAAGCACGATGAAGAGAAAGCCCTCCAAATTTTGGATCAACTAATAAAAGGGGAAATTTGAAAGAATTATTGAAGAGGAGCATCTCTGGACTGCTCTTCGCTTCCGTGCTCTTAGGGGCTGTAGCGCTTGGTTCATGGAGTTTTGCTCTCCTCTTCGGAGTCTTTTCCGTCTTTATCCTCAGAGAATTTTACCGGTTGGCAAAAGCCTCCGGCGTTTCACCACAAAAGAAATTGGGATTGACCATCGGCGGACTCATTTTCGTTTTGACTTTTCTCCATGTCAAAGGAATCCTTACAGCAAATCCAATAGCATTTTTTCTGGCATTGTTTTTCGTGGTCCCCATTTTTGAGTTGTACAGGGCAAAGAAGAATTCCCTGGAAAATATGGCTGTGACGCTTTTTGGTATCATCTATGTTATTTTTCCCTTTTCATTGTACAACCTGGTAGTATTTCCGGATTTTCCGCACAGCCAAAGATACACGCCACAGCTACTTGTTTTCGTCTTTTTCCTGATCTGGGCCTTCGACTCAGGAGCTTATCTGTTTGGCGTATCTTTGGGCAAGCACAGGCTATTTGAAAGAATATCTCCAAAAAAAAGTTGGGAAGGACTCTTCGGCGGATGGTTCCTGGCAATAGTTTTCGCGGTAGCGATCAACCACCTCTATCCGGAATTCAAATTGGTTTTTATGATCTTGTTCGCTACAATTATCAGTATCACAAGTACTTTTGGCGACCTCGTCGAATCCATGATCAAGCGTAACATCGGGATCAAGGATTCCGGTAAGTTTCTGCCCGGACATGGCGGTCTGCTCGATCGCTTCGACAGTATCCTTTATGCGGCTCCTTTCGTCTACCTGGTCATCCATTTTCTCCGTTAGAAAACCGGCAAATCCCGAAACAATTCACACCTTTAAACAGATTGTGCAAGAGACTCTTTGCCGGTTTCTTGGAAATATTCATTATTTTTGTCACACTTAATGAAAAATGAATGAGATTACACAAAGAAGGATATTCCATTGTTGCTATTGCCATATTCATCTGGCTATTTATCAATTACCTGGTAGGACTTACCGGAGAGACCGTTTTCCGGGTATTTATTTTACTGTCAACCTTGCCGATATTGATCGTAGCGATTCGCTTTTTCCGTTCTCCCCACAGAAACATCACACCAGCCCCAAAATCCGTTTTGTCACCGGCCGACGGAACCATTGTGGCCATTGAAGAAACAACAGAAAATGAATATTTTAAAGATAGGCGATTACAGGTTTCCGTCTTTATGTCAGTTAGCAATGTCCATATCAACTGGAATCCGGTTCCCGGTGAAGTTACCTATTTCAAACATCATAGTGGTCATTTTATGGCTGCCTACCTGCCAAAATCTTCCACCTTGAACGAACGGGCCACTACCGTGATTCGCATGGCCAATGGGACCGAAGTACTGGTCAGACAGATTGCCGGTGCAGTCGCCAAACGCATCATAACTTACTCTGCGGTCGGTAAACAGTTAACCCAGAAAGATGAACTCGGATTTATCCGTTTTGGATCCAGGGTAGACCTCTACCTCCCTATTGGTACAAAAGTCAACGTTGAGCTATGTCAGGAAGTGATTGGCAGTCAAACAATTCTCGCTGAATTCTAATACTGATCTGATGATCAAAAAACATATTCCTAATTTCCTCACTTCCCTGAACGTTTTATGCGGAAGTTTGGCAGTCGTATTGATATTGGAAGGAAAGTTTACGGCCGCCGTAATCCTGATTATGCTGGCTGCTGTTTTTGACTTCCTGGACGGATTAACTGCCAGGTTATTAAAAGCTTACTCCCCGATTGGGAAAGAACTTGACTCACTCGCGGACATGGTCTCCTTCGGACTCGCACCCGGTCTGATCATGTTTAAATTACTGGAGATTAGCCTGTTTAAAGAAGATGTGTTACCAGACCTTCAATCTAACCTATCGCTTTTCCAGACATTGATAATTGGAAGTGCATTTCTAATACCTATTTTCTCTGCGCTTCGTCTGGCCAAATTTAATGTGGACACCCGCCAGACCAACTCATTTATCGGATTACCAACTCCTGCCAACGCCTTATTTATCTCCTCTCTGGCGCTGATTCAGGAACATGGAACCAATCCTTATATAGACGGATTCCTTCTTACGACTCCTGTGTTGCTGCTCATTACTTTTGTATTCTCCTTTCTTCTGGTGTCCGAAATCCCAATGTTTTCGCTGAAATTCAAGAATTTATCCTTCAAATACAATCAAACTCAGTACATCTTTGTCGCTCTTGCAGCGATTCTTATTCTGACTTTGCAACTGTACGGCATTGCTGCTACGATCTTGCTGTTTATCGCCATTTCTGTCTTTCAGATGATCAAAAAAAAGTAATTTATCAGAAATATCTTTTTGACATTTTGTATTAATAATTGTTGTTTTGATAGAATATTGTATATTTGTAGCGATATTTTCGATCATAATGTACTATATTTGACTATTCAGTAAACTATTAAAACAACGATATGTGCGGAATTGTAGGAATTTTTGAGATCAATGGCTCCACGGAGCAGTTGCGCGTTCAGGCGCTTTCCATGGCGAAACGGATCAGGCACCGCGGACCGGACTGGTCGGGAATCTTTGTCGGCGACCGGGCAATCATCGCTCATGAACGACTGGCCATTGTCGACCCTACCTCGGGTCAGCAGCCACTCTACAGCAAAGATAAAAGGCTGGTTTTAGGTGTCAACGGCGAGATCTACAATCACCGCGATCTCAGAAAACCGCTCGAAGAAAAGTATGAGTTTCAGACACAATCGGATTGTGAAGTGATTCTTGCGCTTTACCAGGAAAAAGGGATCGACTTCCTCGAAGATCTCAACGGAATCTTTGCCTTTGCCCTCTACGATCGCGAAAATGATTGCTACCTGATTGCCCGCGATCATATCGGTATCATCCCGCTTTACATGGGATGGGACGCAGATGGACGTTTTTATGTCGCGTCAGAGCTTAAGGCGCTGGAAGGCTATTGCAAGAAAATTGAAGAATTCTTACCAGGACATTACCTTTACAGCAAGGAGGGAACGACACCGAAAAAATGGTACCAGCGTGACTGGACAGAATATGAAACAGTAAAAGACAATGTCTCCAGCATCGAAGTGCTGAGAAAAGCGCTCGAAGATTCAGTGCATCGCCAGCTAATGTCGGATGTTCCTTATGGCGTGCTCTTATCCGGTGGACTCGACTCCTCAGTAATCTCGGCCATTGCAAAAAAATACGCTGCCAAGCGGGTCGAAACGGATAATATGCAGGAAGCCTGGTGGCCTCAGTTGCATTCTTTCGCAGTTGGTCTGGTAGGATCTCCTGACCTGATTGCAGCCCGTAAAGTAGCCGACCACATTGGTACAGTGCACCATGAAATACATTTCACCGTTCAGGAAGGACTCGATGCCATCCGTGATGTTATTTATCACCTCGAAACATACGACGTTACAACTATCAGGGCTTCCACACCCATGTACCTGATGTCGAGAGTTATCAAATCCATGGGGGTAAAAATGGTCCTTTCAGGCGAGGGTGCCGACGAAATTTTTGGTGGATACCTATATTTTCACAAGGCTCCCAACGCACAAGCCTTTCATGAGGAGACCATCCGCAAATTGAGCAAACTTCACCTGTATGACTGTCTGCGCGCTAACAAATCACTGGCTGCCTGGGGTGTCGAAGGCCGCGTGCCTTTCCTCGACAAAGAATTTATGGATGTAGCCATGACGCTCAACCCTGAGGACAAGATGGCAAAAGATGGCAAAATGGAGAAATGGATCCTTCGAAAAGCCTTCGAAGATTATCTGCCGGCCAGTGTGGCCTGGCGCCAGAAGGAACAGTTTTCGGACGGTGTCGGTTACAACTGGATCGACTCACTGAAGGCCATGGTGGCCGAAAAAATCACCGATGAACAGATGAAAAGCGCCAAATTCCGCTTCCACATCAACACTCCAATGTCAAAAGAGGAATACTTCTACCGTTCCATTTTTGCTGAGCATTTTCCGTCCGATACAGCGGCTTTGTGTGTTCCTTCCGTGCCGTCTATTGCATGCAGCACACCGGAAGCATTGGCATGGGATCCATCGTTCAGAAACAATGCAGACCCATCCGGCAGAGCCGTAAAATCAGTGCACCTGGACAGTAACTAGTGTTGTGTTAAGTGCCAATTTACGAACGTCATTCCGGACTCGATTCGGATTGAGGATGTCATTCCGGACTCGATCCGGAATCCCCCGATTAATGAGGGGATTGCGGGTCAAGCCCGCAATGACGCAGTATATGTAATGGTAACACAACATAAGTGCTTTTCTTGTAACTATGAATCAGTGCTTCTCTTCGGATTGAAGGATCCGGAAGAGCTCATCCGGACTGACGTTCTCCATCAGTTTCCCGTTTTCGGTAACAGAAATACGACCAGTCTCTTCACTTACCACGATGGTGAAGGCATCTGTCACTTCCGACATTCCGATAGCGGCGCGGTGCCGTAGTCCGAGGGCCGGACTAATCTCCTGGCTGTAAGAGACCGGCAGGATACAGCGCACTGCCTGGATCCTGTTGGCAGCAACGATACAAGCCCCGTCGTGCAAAGGAGAGTTTTTGAAAAAAATACTACAAATCAAATCTGTACGGATCTCAGCGTCAATAAATTCACCGGTCCGTACATATTCTTTCAGCTCATTATCGCGTGAGATGACAATCAAGGCTCCCGTCTTGCTTTTGGACATCTGGATACAGGCATCTACAATTGATTTAATACCAGTTGGGGAAATATTCCGGAACTGGCCGGAAAAAATTGAACCAATGGAAATCTTCTTGTTGGTGCGGTAGCTGCTTCCCAACATCAACAGGAACCGCCTTATTTCTTGCTGAAAAACCACGATCAGCGCAATCATCCCTACTCCGAAGAGCTGACTCAAAATAGACCCCAAAAGCTCCATTTTCAGGGCGCGCACGACCACCCAGGACATGAATACAATGAAAATTCCAAGGAAAATACTGAAAGTCACGGTACCCCTGACCAGGCTATACAATTCATAGAGTATCACCGCGACAAAAAGTATGTCGAGGATGTCCAGAAATTTAACATGTATAAAAAAATCACTCATCGAATCATTGTTTAAGTTTTGAGACCAGCCGGATTGCCTCAACCGCTTCACGAACATCATGCACCCTCAGTATATCGGCTCCTCCCATGAGCGCCAGCGTGTTCAATACTGTGGTCCCGTTCAGACTCTCCTGAGGGGTGATATCCAGCAATTTCCAGATCATTGCCTTGCGGGATAATCCCACCAGCAAAGGTAACTCAAAAAGACGAAACGAATCCAGACGGTTCAGAAGCTCGAAGTTATGCTCAACGTTTTTCCCGAATCCGAATCCCGGATCGATGATGATATCATTGACGCCAAGCAACTTCAAGGTATTGACTTTCTCTGAGAGATTGAGAAAAATATCTTGTATAACATCCTGGTAAACAGGGTTTTGTTGCATAGTTTGAGGGGTGCCTTGTATATGCACCAGGATGTAAGGCAGCCCAAGATTGGCCACAGTTTCGAACATCTGATCATCCATTGTGCCGCCGGAAATATCGTTGACGATGCAGTCGCCAGTTTCACCTGTAATTCGTGTGATCACTTCAGAACGGTAGCTGTCAATGGATAGCACGGCATCAGGAAAGTGTTTTCTTATAGCCCTGACCAAAGGAAGCAGCCTCTCTATTTCCGCATCTGCGGAAACCTCCGTAGCGCCTGGTCTGGTGGAGACGGCGCCGATGTCGATGATCATAGCCCCCTGACTGAGAATCTCTTCGACTCGTCGGAGCACGTCTTTCTCAGATTGATACCTTCCCCCGTCATAAAAAGAATCTGGCGTCAGGTTCAAAATTCCCATAACGATGGGCTGGTCGAGCATAATCAGCTGGCCATTAAGCTGAAGCGATGTTTTCTTGCGGTAAAAAGGTTTATCAATTTTCTGAAACAGCATGGAAATCTTCTTAGATCAAAACAAAAATAGCAAATTCCGTCACATCCATTCCTTGAAAAATTAATACTTTTAAGCAATAATTTTGTGCAGTGAAAAAAACCAGAGAACAATATGATCATATAATCGGCTTGTGCCGGGAAGTCTTTCTCAAGAAAATGAAAGATTACGGAACAGCCTGGAGGATTTTACGGCCCTCCTCAATGACCGACCAGATTTTTATTAAAGCGCAGAGAATCCGAAATATAGAGGGAAAAGGCGTTGCAAAAATTGATGAGGATGCACGTTCGGAATTCATCGGCATCATCAACTACTGTGCGATGGCACTGATACAACTCGAACTTGGTTCCATGGAGGAAGAACTTCCCCACGACAGGGCCGATGCGATGTACCTGGCCAACCTGGAAAAGTCCAAGAAGCTGATGCTGGATAAGAACCACGATTATGGCGAGGCCTGGCGGCAGATGAGGATCAGCTCGTTCACCGACTTGATTCTTATGAAGATTAGACGCACCAAGCAGATTGAAGACAATCTTGGTAAGACACTGGCATCCGAAGGAGTCGACGCCAATTATATGGATATGATCAACTACTCGGTTTTTGCCCTGATAAAAATGGAATTTGAGACGGAATGATGAATAAACTGACAACAATTTCCCGCTGGATCTTCGGACTGGTATTTATTTTTTCAGGTTTTGTAAAGGGTATTGACCCCTGGGGACTGGAATATAAACTGGTGGATTATCTGCAGCCAATGGGACTTCATTCATTGACTTCACTTGCACCGCTAGGTTCTTTCATGCTGCCTTTTGCCGAATTCTTCATCGGGACGACCATCCTGCTCTGCGTGGAAATAAGGATTACATCTTTGCTGGGATTGTTATTTATGGCCTTCTTCACCCCTCTTACCCTGTATGTTGCTGTGAAAAATCCAGTCACGGACTGTGGCTGTTTCGGGGATGCCCTGGTGATCTCCAACTGGGCCACTTTTTACAAAAATATTGTTCTTTCGGCGATGATTATTCTGGTATTTGTCAGGAGAAAAACTATAGAACCTGTTATTCTTGGCAAATGGAGATATTATCGCACTGCTATCATTTCAACCATTTACATCAGTTTTGTCGTCTGGTCTGTCCGTCACGATCCGATCTTCGATTTCAGACCCTATAAAGTCGGGGTGAATATTCCTCAGAGTATGAAAATCCCGGCAGGAGCACAGTCCGACGTTTACAGCAACACCTTCTTTTACAAGAATAAACAGACCAATGAGGTCAAAAAATTTACTGACACCAATTATCCATGGAAGGATACGCTCAACTGGAAATACGAGTCGATGGGCGAACCCGTCCTGGTAAAGAAAGGCTATACCCCACCGATTCATGATTTTCAGCTCCGTACTGCACCTGGGGATGATGTAACCAATTTTTTCTTTGCCGATGACAAACCCACTTTCTTCCTGATCGCTTCCAACCTTGCGAAGAGTTCTCTGAAGAAGCAAGGACAGATCAACGGATTAGCTGTCTGGGCTAGAATATCCGGGTATAAATTTGTCTGCCTGACCTCCACTACCGGTCCACGGCTTGAGGAATTCAAGAAGATTGCCAACCCAACCTATGAATTTCTCTTCGGGGATGAAGTCACTCTAAAGACTATCGTCAGGGGAAACCCAGGACTGCTTTACCTCCGCAGCGGCACCATTCAGGGAAAATGGCACTACAACGATATTCCGACCGTCGAAGAGATGACACGACTGGCTACCAAAGTAATCAAATAGTTAAATTGATCGTTTACGGGAACTTGGAATCACTTCATCAGAGACTGATTCTTACCTTTGTGCCAGGAATATTAATCTCAAATTTTAAATATCACCGACCATGAGAAAAAAAATTGTTGCCGGAAACTGGAAATGCAATACCACCGTCAGCGAAGGCATCGCTCTTGCTAAACAAGTAAGCGATATAGTCATTGAACGCGGCGCAAAGGATGTAGTCGTAGTGCTTGGCACCCCTTTTACACACCTCACCAGTGTAATTGCCACGGTCGACAAAAACCGTATTGACGTTGCCGCTCAAAACTGCGCAGCCGAACCAAAGGGCGCCTTTACCGGCGAAGTTTCTGTATCCATGATTCAATCAACAGGTGCAACATTTGTCATCATCGGGCACTCAGAGCGACGCGAATATTATCACGAAACTAGTGAGATTCTCAACAAAAAAGTAGCACTCACACTGGCTCAAGGACTTACACCCATTTATTGCTGTGGTGAAGCCCTCGCCATCCGCGAAGCAGGAACAGAAAATTCCTTCGTTAAAAATCAGCTGAAAGAGACTATTTTCAATCTGTCAGCCGAAGATTTTAGCAAAATTGTGATCGCTTACGAACCCATCTGGGCCATTGGAACAGGCCGTACGGCAAGTTCCCAGCAGGCTCAGGATATGCTGGCATTTATCCGTCAATTGATTGCTGAAAAATTCAATCAATCTATCGCAGAGGAGTGTTCAATTCTCTACGGAGGTTCATGCAGTCCGGCCAATGCGAAAGAACTTTTTGCACAGCCAGATATCGACGGAGGACTCATCGGAGGCGCCTCACTGAAAGCCGAAGATTTCCTTGCCATCATTAACGCCTATTAATCCCTACCGGGAAATTATTCCATCGCCAGCAACTTATCCGCCATCGCATTGGCCAATTCGATGCAAAGCTGGAATTTTTCAGGTTTCAGACTGCCCTTTTCCTCAACGGGCTCAAATACATTCTCCCAGCCCATGGGACTCATGGATTCTGCAAATTTCCGCAGGTTGCTGACGCCGCCGCCGTTCCAGAGAAAGTTGCCGAAATAACCAAAATAGTGATTCTTGACAGCCATGTGTTCGATCGTGGAGAGCAGAATCTCAACATTGGGGAAAATGGAATTGTTGTAAGCGCAACTTCCCACAATCAATCCTTTGTATTTGAATATATCGTTGATAATGTATGATATATGAGTCTTTGAAGAGTCATAAACCCGAATATTTCTGATTCCCCGCTCACTGATCTGACGGGCTATGACCTCAGCCATTCTCTGGGTATGGCCATACATGGAACCATAAACAATGACAACTCCCTGTTCCTTGTTATAAGAGCTCCAACGATCGTAGCGACTCAATACCCAATTAAGATCTGAACGCCAGATAGGTCCGTGGGTGGCAGCGATCATTTTGATATCCAATGGAGCCAATTTTTTGATAGCGCGCTGGGTGTGCGGACAATATTTTCCCACGATATTGGTAAAATAACGCATCACCTCCACCTCATAAAAATCGAGGTTGATTTCGTCATCAAAAACCCCGCCATCCAGGGTACCGTAACTGCCAAAGGCATCTCCCGAAAATAAAATTTTGTTGGTTTCGTCGTAGGTAACCATGGTCTCGGGCCAATGCACCATCGGAATGGTCTGAAATTTTAGCTTCACAGCACCCAAATCGAGACCCGAATCGTCATGAACTTCCATCATGTTCCTCGAATTGTATCCCAGGTTTTCTGCAATACCAAAAGTTTTTTTATTACCCACCAGGGTGATACCGGGATAACGGCTTACGATTGCCTTGAGAGATCCCGAATGATCCGGCTCTATATGGTTAATGATCAGATAATCAATTTGGCGAGATCCGATGATTTCCTCAATTCTCTCGAGGTAATCTTCGATGTACTGGCGCTCCATCGTATCAATCAACGCAACTTTTTCATCAACAATAAGATAGGAGTTGTAGCAGATGCCATCCGGAATGGGCCAGATATTTTCGAAAAGGGCAGTGCGGCGGTCATTGAAGCCTAGATAAAAAATATTATCGGCTAATTTTATCTGATGCATACTGGGAAATTTTATATTTTTGAGCAAAGTTAAGAAATACCCATCAGCAATATTCAATCCGAGCTAAAAATGATAGTTTGGGTATTAACCTCGCTGAACTTGTTTGCTGATTGGCCATAAATAAAAATAATATTTTGATGAACCCGCGGGAAAAATTCGTTGCTGCATTTTTGAAAATTTGGGTCAAGGTAAAACTGAGTCTCGTGGCTGCGATGGCGGCTATTCGCAAGATTGAAGCGCGTTCAAAACCTAATCTTTCATTAGCGCTAAAAAAAATTTCCAGAATTGCAGGCAGAATTAATCGAGATATTCTATTAATAATCAACACATTGCGTCGTGTAAGTCTCAAGAAAAAGCTGATTTTCCTGACTTCTATTTTGCTCCTTCTATCCTTTTTGACTGTCAAACACGTTCATACTATCTATTACTGGCCGAATGTCGTCAGAAATTACCACCTCTTCATTCGTGATGGTGAAAATTTTGAGTCCGTCGTCAAACTCCTGAAGGAGAATAAATGTCTGGAAAACCTCAAAACCTTCAAAGAAGTTGCCCGAATGAAGGATTATGACGTCAATATCCGACCTGGAGCATACGTTCTGGAAACAGGATGGAGCAACAGCAAGCTGGTTAATCTTTTAAGATCAGGGGCTCAAACGCCTGTCATGGTAACCTTTAACAATGTTCGTACAAAGGAGGAGCTGGCCGGCAAACTCGCCAGACAGTTGCAGAGCGACTCACTCTCTTTTCTGACGGTCTTCAGGAACGACTCCAACACCTTAAAACTAGGCTTCAAACCGGAAACACTGCCTGCCCTGTTCATTCCCAACACTTATTCTATCTACTGGACCACCACACCAATGGGTTTTCTTACCAGGATGAAGCGTGAATACGATCAGTTCTGGAATGAGGCAAGAAGGCAGAAGGCAAAGAGCCTCGGACTGTCCACAGAACAAGTGGCGACACTCGCATCAATTGTCCAGGAAGAGAGTAACAAAAATGATGAAAAGCCTGTTATTGCAGGTGTCTACCTCAACCGACTGAAAAAGAACTGGCCCCTGCAGGCAGACCCGACCATCCGTTTTGTACTAGGTGATTATTCCATACACCGGATTCTGACTGAACAGCTATCAGTTGAAAGTCCGTACAATACCTACAAAAATGTCGGATTACCTCCCGGACCGATCAATATTCCGGAGATCTCCTCCCTTGAAGCTATTCTGAACTACCAGGTTCACGACTTCTTTTACTTTTGTGCCAAGGAAGACTTCTCCGGATATCACAATTTCGCCCGGACACTCTTTGAACATAACAACAACGCAAGAAAATACCAGGCGGCTCTAAACAAGAAGAAAGTGTTCAAATAAATCACTCCCCGATCACCTGAACTTCTCTTTCGAGCAAGACCCCATACTTTTCCAGCACATCCTGCTGAATCCTGATAGAGAGATCTAAAATTTCCTGTCCGGTGGCACCACCTGCATTGACCAGCACCAGGGCCTGGCGGTTGTGGACTGCGGCTCGCCCCGTCTGGAATCCCTTCCAGCCGGCCTGATCAATGAGGAACCCTGCCCCCACTTTCACAAATCCTTCAGATAACTGGTAAACAGGAATACCTGGGAGAAGCTCTGATAAAGCGCCCGCGACTTCTTCCGAAACGACTGGATTCTTAAAGAAACTGCCTGCATTTCCCGACCTCTTCGGATCAGGAAGTTTAGAGGTCCTGATTTGAATCACCGCCTTACGCAGGTTCTGAAGATTGTGTTCACCCATATCTGACAAGATCTTCTTCAGATCACCGTAATCAGTCATCAGCTCTCCCTGTTTCTTTAGTCTGAAAACAACGGATGTGACCATAAAACTACCGGGAAGTTGCTCTTTGAAGATACTTGAACGATAGCTAAACCGGCACTCGTCGTGCGAAAAACTTTCTTTCATGCCGGTCTCCAGATTGATACCCTTGACAAGAATAATAAACGACTCCGCCTCTACGCCGTATGCTCCGATATTCTGAACCGGAACGGCTCCAACCTTTCCGGGAATCAGTGATAGATTCTCGATACCGTACCAGCCTTGCTGAACACAATAGGCCACAAAATCATCCCATTCCTCTCCGGCCCCAACTTCAATCTCGACAATATCGCGATCCTGGTAAGTGGTTGTGTAACCAATCAGGTCAGGAGAAATGATGAGTCCGTCAAAATCTGAAACGAACAAAAGATTGGTTCCCCCGCCAATAACAAGCCGTTTCTCCTGTAAAAGATGAGGATAGTTCGCCATAGCCGCCGACCAGTCTTCCACAGAAGATATTGTGAGCCAATAACTTGCATGCACATCAATGCCGAAGCTATTGCATTCTTTCAGGGAAAAATTGGGAACTAGTTTGTACATATTATATATCCAGCAGTCGCTCAAAATCGAGTAACTCCGGGATCGGAATCTCTTCTCTAAGTTCACCGTTTTCGCAAATCATTTTGCGTGCAGGAAATTTCCTAATCATTTCATAATCATGTGTGGCCATCACAACAGTAACGCCCTCCTTGTTGATTCTGTGCAACAGTATCATTAATTTTTCGGAAGTTTCCGGGTCCAGATTCCCGGTAGGTTCGTCCGCAAGAATGATCTGCGGATTGTTAAGCATGGCCCTGGCAATGACGATCCGCTGCTGCTCTCCGCCAGACAGACGATGTGGCATCTTTGGCCCGGCGTCTGGCATTTCCACCAGGTTCAGCACTTCATCAATTCGTTCCTGGATGGCACTTTCATGCTTCCAGCCGGTCGCACGGAGCACAAACTCGAAATTTTTCTGAATCGACCGGTCGCTCAGCAACTGAAAATCCTGAAAAATGATTCCCAGTCTTCTGCGCAACAGCGGAAGCTCCTTCATTTTCATATTATTAAGCTGATAGCCCAGGATGGTGCCTTCGCCAGCAGCTATCCTTATCTCCCGGTATAAAACTTTCAATAAACTGGTTTTTCCGCTGCCTACTTTCCCGATCAGGTAAAGAAATTCCCCTTTGAGCAGGGTGAGGTTCACCGCTTTTAATACCAAACTATCTTGTTGATAGATGTCTGCATTTTTAAGTTCGATAATTTCTTCTGCCATGAGTGAAGTATAGATAAAATCCTAATTTTGTAAAAGTTCAGAAGTACAAATCTAAGTTTTTTTGACGATCTGTCGAAATAATGAATTTTCAATGAGATCCAAAATAAAAAGAACGATTCTTATCCTGATCGCCTTGGCTTCTTCCTGTAATTTGGTCGTGGCACAAGATGTGAAATCAGGTCCGGGCTCAGCGGCGAACCTATACCAGCAAGGGGTCGCGCTGTTTGAGGAAGGTAACTGGGGGTCCGCCATTCACCTCTTCGAAGAGGTCCAGGCCATCGATCACAGTTTGCTCAAAGCCGCATCAGAATATTACATCGCCGCATCCAGACTTGAACTCGGAAATCCGAACGGCGAGGAGGAGCTGAGAAAATTCATGGATGATCAGCCCGAATCGCCCCTGATGAACGCCGCCGTTTTCAGGCAGGCCAATCTCAATTTCACCCGAAAGAAATACAAAGAAGCTTTACAACTTTACAAAAAACTGGATTTAAGTGCTTTGAACGATGAGGACAATGAAAAATACCTCTATTTTTCAGGCGTTTCTCTGGTAGAAACAGGCGAAAATGTCCAGGCCAAAGTCAACTTTGAACAGTTAAGAGATAAAAAGGGTCCGCTGGGCGATGGCGCCAAATACTATTGGGCGCACATCTCTTACCAGGAAGGCAATTACGACGAGGCACTGGCCGAATTTAAAAAACTGGAGAATACACCAGTTTATTTCAGAATCATCCCCTACTACCAGATTCAGATTGCCTTTGCTAAGGGACAGTACGAAGATGTTGTCAAACAGGGAGTTCCCTTGCTGGCTAAAGCACCGGAAGACCAAAAATTCGAGGTAGCAAGGGTTCTGGTAACCTCTTATTACCAACTTGCAGAGTACGATCCGGCAACAGAATTAATCGACAAATATTTCAAGGGCAAGGAGATCAGCCGGACCGATTGCTATGTAGCCGGCTTTTGTGAAGAGAAAAGCGGCAAATATGATGTTGCCATCCAGTGGTACGAAAAATCTGTGCAGCAAATGGATGCCATCGCCCAGGGGACCTACTACCAGCTGGGAGCCCTGTATATGAAGAAAGGAGACAAGCAGAAAGGTTTACAGGCATTCCAGCATGCCTCGGAGATGAAATTTGATCCAAAAATCAGACAGGACGCGCTGTTCCAGTATGCCAAGGCTACTTACGAGCTCGATTATTCGCCTTTCAATGAATCTATCAAGGCCCTCGACAAATACATCGCGGAATACCCCGACGCGAAAGAAAACGATCTGGCTTACAATTATCTCGTCAATGTCTTCATGACGACCCACAATTACAAGGATGCACTCACCTCTATTGACAAAATAAAAGTAAAGAGTCCGGCGATCAAAAAAGCCCAGCAGCGCCTCGCATTCTACCGCGGACTGGAGCTTTTCCGCGACCTGAACTTCGCCGAAGCGCTGAAGCTTTTCGATAAATCGCTGGAGAACGGCACTTTTAATCCCGCTTTTAAGGCGCAGGCCCAATACTGGCATGCCGAAACACTCTTCCGCCTGGGCAAACCCGATGAAGCCTTTGCTGAGTATAAAAAATTCCAGGCCTTACCAGGAAGCCAGAAACTGAAAGAATACGCGCTCTCCTTCTACAATATGGGCTACCAGTACTTTAACAACCAGGATCTGACCCAGGCAGCCACCTGTTTCAGTAAATATGCGGTACTTGTAAACGGCGATATCAGCGACAAGCTGCTGGGTGATGTCAACAACCGTCTCGGTGATTGCCAATATGCGATCCGGAATTTCGAAGCGGCCCTCACATATTATCAGAAAGCTCTCGACCTGAATTCAGCAGATGGTGATTATTCCCTTTTTCAGATGGCCTTCACCCACGGACTGATCCAGGATAACCAGACAAAACTTCAGGAACTGGACAGACTGCTTACCAAGTACCCTGAATCTCCCTATTGCGACGATGCCATTTTTGAAACCGGCAAAGCCAATGAGAAACTTTCAGACTTCGAAAGTGCCAAAGCCAACTATAAAAACCTGATTGCCAAGTATCCGTCTAGTCTATTGATACCAAAGGCGCTCGCGCAACTCGGATTGATTGCCTACAACCAACATCAATACGAAGCATCTATTGCTTATTACAAGGAGGTAGTCGACCGTTTTCCGGATACTCCGGAAGCCAAAGGCGCCCTCACCGGTATCAAAAACAACTACTTGGAAAACAATCAGATAGAAGATTACATTTCCTACACGAAGAAATTGGGCAAAGGAGCTACGCCATCACAAAACGAGCAGGATTCTCTTACTTATGCTGCCGCTGAAAAGCTGTATATGGCCCATGCCTCCAATGCTGAGGAACAGCTTTCAAGGTATATCAGCAACTTCCCGGCAGGAAATTTTAAGACTAATGCACGTTATTACAGGGCAGAATGTTACTTTAACGAAGGAAAAACCGCCGAAGCATTGCAGGATTATGAAGCCGTTCTGGTCGAGTCTGATAATGTTTTTACGGAAAATGCGCTGATGCGGGCCGCCGGATTAGCTTATGACACAAAGGATTACACGAAAGCGTTAGGTTATTTCCAACGAATTGAGACACTAGCCAGCACAGCCGCCAATGTGCTGATAGGAACGACTGGCGTACTTCGTTGCCATTATGAGTTGGGTGATTGGGAAGAGGTGGCCAAAATCGGAGGGAAGATTAGGAGCAGCGGAAAAATTCCGGCAGAGTTAGACCGCGAAAGCTCCTATAAATCGGCAAAAGCGTACGAAGCGCTCCAAGACCAGACCAAGGCGCTGCCCTTGTGGCGGAAACTTTCGGCCGACCCAAAATCAAGTGAAGGGGCAGAAGCCAAATACAATGTCTGCAAATATTACGCCGATAACAACAGGCTGAAAGATGCCGAAAATGAGGTAATGGATTTCATTTCGAAGAATAGTCCGCAGAAATTCTGGCTCGGTAAGAGCTTTATCCTGCTGGCGCACATCTACGAGAAGATGAACGATCTGTTTCAGGCCACTAATACCCTGAAGAGTGTGATCGAAAATTACGATAATAAAGAGGATGGTGTCGTGGAGGAAGCTTCCGCTTACCTGAAAATACTGGAGAAAAAATAACTACTTTACTATCAGATTATGAGACGTTATATCATTCCATTTTTCCTCATCCTCCTCCTACCGGGATTTTGCCGCAAAGCATCCGCGCAAAAAGATACCACAAAGCTGAACCAGCAGGTAGAGGTAGTCAAAGCCTACAAGCCCTCCATATCGAATGCGGAAAAAATAAGTCTGCTGCCGGAAATCAGCGACACGACCTTGTTCAGACCCGATCTGAACTACCAGACAACCAGTCATCCGATTACTTCAGGCTTCCAATCATCGGTTTTGAAGCCATCGAATCAGTTCCAGCGGGAGATCATCATTCCCGGTTTCGGGAAGATCCAAGGTGGTTTCGGAACCTATTTTACCCCCTTCTTCGATTTTTACCTGAGCAATCCCAACTCGAAAAACGGAACACTTGGCGTGCAGATAAACCACCTGTCATCGCAGGGGAAAACCGGGCTAAAAGGAGGAAGTGAAATAGAGGCACCGTTCAGCACCAGCAGGGGTATTGTGTTCGGAAGTTATGTAATCAAGGGCGCGACCATTTCGTCGGAATTTTCCTACCAGCGGGATATGAACAAGTTTTACGGCTATCCGGTAGCTATACCGGCAAATATAGGTAGCAATAATTTCGTTAAATACTTCGGGCAGAATCAATTAAACCAATATGGATATTTTGATTTCGCAGTGAAGAGCAATGCCTCCTCAAAATCTGATTTTAAATACAATACCGGCCTTAATGTGAGTTACTTCAACACATCCACCGACCAGGTAGAAAAAGCCATCAGGATAAAAGGCGATTTCGAGAAGGATTTCGGATCCTTCACAGGAAAACTGTCGGGAGAGGTAGAACAACTGGAAACAGACAATGTAGCCTATGATCCCTATTTTTTCGCCCTGGCTGCTTCCCCAAAGAGTACCTGGCTTAAAGCAGCTCCAGGTATCCTGTTTCAGAATGACATCTTCTCGTTTGAAGGCGGCTTGAACTTTTTCGCTGTTTTCAACGATCTGAACAGATCCATACTTAAAGCTTACCCCAGGGCAACACTGACGATCCGGACTTCTGATAATAATTTCACATTTTACGCCGGACTGGACGGGAACATGCAGAACAATTCGTATACCCGGATCGTGACAGAAAACAGGTGGATTAATCCCTTTCTGGATGTTAAGCCGACTAACAATGTGTGGATCATCTCGGGCGGGGTGAAAGGTAAGATCGCAGCTCCACTCTCCTATAACCTTGGGGTGCGCTATAACTATGCGAAAGATCAGTATTTCTATGTAACCAGGGTCACTCCCTCCCTGAGCGACCTAACCTACGACAATGCATTCGGAGTTGTTTATGATAATATGGGGACCATCGATTTCCAGGGAGATCTCTCCTATACAACCCCAACGGTATTCCTGCACCTGAACGGGCATTTTTATACCTATCAGCTTACCTGGCTGGATAAGGCGCCCTACATGCCTGATTTCACACTCAACGTGGTTTCAGGATTCAGGGTTACCGCGAAAATCTCCGCAACAGCAGAGCTTTACATTACCGGGCCCAGAAATGTCATGCTAAAATATTACCAGTCCCCAGTTTCTTCAGCCACTGTTCCTTCTCCAATTTATCTGCAAACGGATGCAATGGTCGAAGCAAACATCGGAGCGAAATACCAATTTTCGAAACACCTTGAGTTCTTTGGAAAGGCCGAAAATCTGTTTAACAGGAAGGACGAACCCTGGTATGGCTACACCGTGCAAGGGCTCCGTTTTAAACTCGGCGCAGGCTTCTCTTTTTGAAAAATTTGTTGTCCGTTTGGTGAAAAATAGCTACATTTGCCTACTTTGGTGAAGTAGAAAACAGCAATTAACATTCAATGATTTTCAAGCTTAGGTTTATTAACATAAGTGACTGATTATAAAATCATTGAAATATAGATCCGATAAAAATCAAATAGTTTATGAGTGAGAACAAAAAGGTAAAATCAGCCGCGGAAATATCCTACGGAGCAGATAGTATTCAAGTACTTGAGGGATTGGAGGCAGTACGGAAACGGCCCGCCATGTACATCGGCGATGTCAACATCCGGGGTTTGCATCACCTGGTTTATGAGGTAATCGACAACTCCATTGATGAGGCTTTGGCTGGTTATTGCAAAAATATAGATGTGACTATCAACGAAGATGGTTCAGTAACTATAGTAGACGACGGACGAGGTATTCCGACGGAGCTCCATGTGGGTGAAAACAAGTCCGCGCTGGAGGTAGTTCTGACGGTCTTGCATGCCGGTGGAAAGTTCAATAAGGAGAGTTACAAGGTATCCGGCGGATTACACGGAGTCGGCGTTTCCTGTGTCAATGCGCTGGCCGTTTATCTTCGCGCCGAGATCCACCGCGATGGCAAAATCTGGGAGCAGGAATATTCAAAGGGGGCCCCGCAAGGAGACGTGAAGATTATCGGTACAACCGACCATACTGGTACCACCATCACCTTCTTACCTGACGACACCATCTTCACCACTACAGAATTCAAATTTGATATCCTTTCGGCTCGTTTGCGCGAACTGGCATTCCTGAACAAGAATATCAGGCTCACTATTATTGATTTAAGAACCAAAGAGGCGGATGGGTCGTTCAAACAGGAAGTTTTCTACTCTGAAGCCGGACTGTCCGAATTTGTCGATTATCTTGATGGCACCCGCGAACGGATTATCGAAGAGACCATTCACATCTCTACCGAGAAAAACGATGTACCTGTGGAGATCGCCATGTGCTACAACAATTCGTTCACAGAAAACGTTCACGCTTACGTCAACAATATCAATACGATAGAAGGTGGAACCCACCTTACAGGGTTCAGACGCGGACTGACCAGAACCCTGAAGAGTTATGCGGAGAACAGCGGCATGTTTCAAAAACTAAAATTTGAAATTTCCGGTGATGACTTCCGCGAAGGATTGACTGCCGTCATCTCCTGCAAAGTTCAGGAACCTCAGTTCGAAGGTCAGACCAAGACCAAGCTGGGTAATTCCGAGATCAGTGCATCCGTCGACCAAGCTGTGAGTGAAATGCTTAGCAACTACTTAGAGGAGCATCCCCGTGAGGCAAGAATCATCGTTAACAAAGTCATTCTGGCCGCCACGGCCCGTCACGCCGCACGCAAAGCCCGCGAACTTGTTCAGCGGAAGAATGTGCTTATCGGAAGCGGACTGCCGGGAAAACTGGCCGATTGTTCAGAAAAAGATGCCGAGAAATGCGAGCTGTTCCTCGTTGAGGGAGATTCTGCAGGCGGTACCGCCAAGCAGGGCCGCGACAGAAGTTTCCAGGCTATCCTTCCCTTGCGTGGAAAGATCCTCAATGTAGAGAAAGCCATGTCGCACAGGGTCTTTGACAGTGAAGAGATCCGGAATATCTATACCGCCCTGGGCGTGTCCATCGGTACGGATGATGATCCTAAGGCACTCAATATTGCAAAACTGAGGTACAACAAGATCATAATCATGACCGATGCCGACGTGGACGGTTCCCACATCGCCACCCTGATCATGACCTTCTTCTTCCGTTACATGCACGACTTGATCATGAACGGTCACATCTACATCGCCACTCCGCCGCTTTACCTGGTAAAAAAAGGTAAACAGGAGCAATATTGCTGGACGGAAGCTCAACGGCTGAGAATCATTGAAGAATGGGCTTCAGGAAACGAAAAAAGTGTTCACGTTCAGCGTTACAAAGGTCTGGGAGAGATGAACGCGGAACAACTCTGGGATACTACCATGAATCCGGAAAAACGTACGCTACGCCAGGTAGAAATTGAAAATGCAGCGGAATCAGACCATGTTTTCTCTATGCTGATGGGCGACGAAGTCCCGCCACGCCGCAAGTTCATTGAGGACAATGCAACTTATGCGAATATAGATGTCTGATGAATATCTGCGTATTTTCTGCCTCTAGCAATGCCATTCCTGAAAAATATTTTGAGGAAGCCCGGAATCTTGGCCGCCTGATTGGCACCTCAGGATGGAATCTTATTTACGGCGGGGCCAATGTCGGACTTATGCACAGCTGCGCGGAAGCTGCACGTGAAAATGGATCCAGAACGGTAGGCATCATTCCTGAACTGATTCATGCCCACCGTTTATCCAATCCCAACGATCATGAGCAGATCATCACACCCAATATGCGGGAACGTAAATACCTGATGCGCAAAAGATCCGATGCCTTCATCGCACTTCCGGGTGGATTTGGTACCATGGAGGAAATATTGGAGGTCATCACTCTTAAACAGCTGAATTACCACAACAAAGCCGTCGTATTTATCAATACCAACGGATATTACAATCCGCTGCTAAATCAGTTTGACCTTGCTTACCAGGAAACCTTCGCCAAAGAGAGTTACCGCGAAAATTATTTTGTTGCCTCCACTCCGGAAGAAGCCATCGCTTTTATCAAAGACTACACCCCCTCGGAACCACTTTCAAAGTGGTTCAATGTACCCGGCAAAGAAAACTAAAACAAACATTGTAGTTAAAGTTTGTTAATCCGAATTACTTTTGCTGGTTATTTCCGTCTAATAGGATGAAAGTACCGCTACTAATGGTACGAAATTTGAGAATCATTTTCTTATTCAAATTTTAAAAACTATTATTTATGAACGCAATCAAAAAAAGTGCATCTTATGTAGCATTTGCATTTCTGGGTGCAATCCTGGCCCTATTCTTGTTTTCGCAATCCATTACCGAAAAGAAAACAGTCGTCGTCGCTGAAAGTAAGCCTATTCAGCTTTCAAGCTATACTCCCCCCGCCCTGCCACAGACACAATTACCGGATCTTACACGAGCAGCCGAGAAAAGTGTTTCTGCAGTGGTTCATATCACAACAAAAACCAAGTCCCAGGCCTATGATGGCGGCAACCAGCTATTTGATTTTTTCTTTGGACAACGGGGATATCAACAACCAGAGCCCCAGATGAGGATGGCGGCAGGATCCGGTGTCATTATCAGCGAGGACGGGTATATTGTCACCAATAACCATGTTGTGGACGGCGCTCAGAACATTGACGTCATTTTGAATGACAGCCGCAGATTTACAGCCAAAGTAATCGGTCGTGACCCAAATACCGACATCGCGCTGGTGAAAATAGATGCCAGGAATCTTTCCGTTTTGCCATGGGGCGACTCCGAAGCATTGAGACTTGGAGAGTGGGTCTTGGCAGTTGGCAACCCATTCAATTTGGGTACTACTGTTACTGCCGGTATTGTAAGCGCCAAATCCAGAAGCATAGGAATTATGAGCGGTCAGATGCCAATGGAATCATTTATCCAGACTGATGCAGCCGTTAATCCGGGCAACAGCGGAGGAGCACTGGTTAATGCGCGCGGCGAACTTGTAGGAATAAATACCGCAATTGCCTCACAAACAGGGTCTTATTCAGGTTACTCATTTGCCATCCCGGTCTCAATCGTCCGGAAAGTTGTGGAAGACCTCAGCAAATTCGGTGAAGTTCAAAGAGGCTTATTGGGTGTTACCATTAAGAATATCGATGACGAACTGGCAAAGAAATATAAGTTTGAAAGAATTGAAGGTATCTACATTGAGGAAACCTTAGAAGATGGTGCGGCCAGAACATCCGGTATCAGAAAAGGCGATGTTATCATTGGTATCAATGGGACAAAAGTAAATTCTGTATCTGAACTGCAGGAGCAGGTTGGCAAACATCGTCCGGGAGACCAGGTAGTCGTTCTCATTAAACGTGACGGAACCGAAAAAGTCTTCAATGTGACCCTGCGCAACATGAAAGGAAATACCTCCATAGTTAAGGAATCTTTCTCAGCACTTGGAGTCGAGTTCGGAGAAATTTCCAATAACGATAAAGAGAGACTTAATATCGATCAGGGTGTCCAGGTACTGAAAATCATGACCGGGAAATTCAAAAATGCAGGTGTGCGTCCAGGATTTATCATTACCGATGTAAACAAAATTTCAGTCGGGAACGTAGAAGATATCAAGAGAATTATATCTCAATCCAGCGATAAAAAACCGATTTTAATAGAAGGTGTTTATCCGGATGGGAAATGGGCCTATTATGTTTTTAATTTAAACGAATAATCCGTATATTGTAACGAAAGATATAATATTGTTCGAAGCAACTTTATTACTATCTTTGCAAACTTTTAATCGCAGAGCATGAGACAACTAAAAATCACCAAGTCAATCACAAACCGCGAAAGCGCGTCGCTTGACAAATACCTTCAAGAAATTGGTAAAGAAGAACTTATTTCGGTTGAAGAGGAAGTTGAGTTAGCGCAACGCATCAAAAAAGGCGATCAGGCTGCTCTTGAAAAATTAACGAGAGCGAACCTCCGGTTTGTGGTTTCTGTTGCCAAACAGTACCAAAATCAGGGATTGAGTCTGCCCGACCTCATTAACGAAGGTAATTTAGGTTTGATTAAAGCTGCTGAAAAGTTCGATGAAACACGCGGATTTAAGTTCATCTCTTATGCAGTCTGGTGGATTCGTCAGTCCATTCTTCAGGCTTTGGCTGAACAGTCCCGTATCGTACGTCTCCCGCTCAACCAGGTTGGTTCTTTGAATAAAATCAACAAGGCCTATTCCAAATTTGAACAGGAGCACGAACGCAGGCCCTCACCCGAAGAGCTGGCAGAGCAGCTGGACCTTCCTGCCGAAAAGGTAGCCGACACACTTCGCGTCTCAGGCCGTCACGTATCCGTGGATGCACCCTTTGTGGATGGAGAGGACAACAGCCTGCTGGATGTTTTAATCAACAATGATTCTCCGAACGCAGACCGTGCCCTGATCGACGAATCCCTTTCTCGCGAGATTGAGCGCTCACTTGCCACCCTGACAGAAAGGGAAGCAGACATTATCCGCATGTTTTTTGGAATAGCCAGCACGGAAATGACCCTTGAAGAGATTGGTGAACATTTTGGCCTTACCCGCGAAAGAGTTCGCCAGATCAAAGAGAAAGCCATCCGTCGTCTTCGACATACTTCCCGCAGCAAACTGCTCAAAACATATTTAGGTTAACAAGCCAATAAAATACAGAAAGTCCTGATTCACACCGAGTCGGGATTTTTTTTAATAAGCTGATGCAGATTTGTAATCTGCATCGAATACAACTACTGGTACAGATTTGGTATAACACTGGTGCAGATTTGGTTTATTGCTGGTGCAGATTTGCAATCTGCACTTTTTAACTGCGGATCTGTGATCCGTACAAAATAACTAAATCATAACAATTTCCACCAACCCTTTCTCTCCAGAATAATCACGTGCCGAACTATACAAATATTCTTCAGGATTTGCAACCAACTCAGCCCTTACCGGATTATTGTGAATATAATTCACCTTTTCATCAAGAAAATCCTCAGAATCAATTTCTTTAGCATCGTTCCCATCCTGCCAAACTTTGTAATACTTGATATTCTTTTTATTCTTCCCTGCATACCAAAACAAATTCAACATCCAGTCTCGTCTGCTTTCCGGCGTCTCCTGAATCGCCTGAATCAACGCTTTGCTAGTAAATTTTTTGAAATCACGAAGAATATTGGACATACTGCCTTCATCCTTTGCACTAGCTAATAAATGCAGGTGATTACTCATTAAACACCAGCAATGGACCTCTAATTCTTTGCTTTTAGCACAATAGTTTAAAGAATTAACGATGATATGTTTACATAACGGTCTTGAAAAAATATCAACCCAATTTACGATCGTCAAGGTAAGAAAGCATGCATGCCCTGCCGTTATTTTATTTCGGATTCCCATATTAATAAAGTTACGGCTTTTACTACAGGAAAAAGAATTGGCTACAGCTGGTGCAGACTGGCTGGTGCAGATTTGCAATCTGCATCCCTTCACTGAATATCTGTGATCAGCTCTCAAATACTGGCACTATCACTTCATATTTTTAAAACAGCTGTCGGAACTGGCGGATGAGCTAAAAGAGATTACAAATCTCAGAATAAATGGTGCAGATTGCAAATCTGCACCAGCATCACATCAAATCTGCACCAGCATCACATCAAATTTGCACCAGCATCACATCAAATTTGCACCAGCATCACATCAAATTTGCACCAGCCATGGTTGTTTTTATGGTTCCTGCGCATCATTTCCAGCAACGCGGCTGCAACAGGGTTATCCATTCCGGCGTTCTTTCAATAGTTTCTGTAAAGCGAACATCTCATCCCGAAGACGTGCAGCTTCGATAAAATCGAGCT
>Ga0209430_1000688_pt1 | contig 31413 bp, 34 predicted proteins | sample BarGraIncub1133A_FD_184504 | JGI IMG/M metagenome (GOLD analysis project Ga0209430, IMG submission 184504) | Arctic peat soil microbial communities from Barrow, Alaska - Barrow Graham LP Incubations 11-33A (SPAdes) (version 2) | ecosystem: Environmental > Terrestrial > Soil > Wetlands > Peat... | reverse complement strand
TATTACTGTGAAAGTTTGTCCAGGTGTTCCAGTAGTTTTAGTTATAAACCCAGTTGTTCCTACATCTACGATATCTCCAACTACAGGCGCAGTTCCAGTTACCTTAGTAGTTACAAATACATTCATTGGATTGAATGCTTTTAATTTAAGATATTTACCAGGTTTTACTACATAGTCAAGGTTATTACCATTAAGATAATCTTCCTCAATTAAATCTATTTCATTTTCTACAAAGTAAGCTACTCCTGTATTAGCAGTACATGGTACGGCAGTTCCTAATGCGAAGTTTACTGTTACAAATGAGCCATTTTCCACACCCGCAGTTACAGATGTTGCTAATTTTATTGTTCCTAAATATCTGTGGTCACCTATTTTTACAAATCCAGCCATTGTTAATTCCTCCTAATTTTTATTTTTAGTTATTATTATTGAATTGTGATATATTTTGAAGTAAGATCGTTTTTGCCTATGTTTACAGAATCCGTTATGCGGGAACCTGCTTCAACTTTTGGTGTCTCTTTTGTTGCAGCTGCCATAGCTAGTTCTACTATTTTAGAATTAAGTTTTGCTTCATCTAATTTATCCAAAGCCTCTGCAATTTCTACTTCTGCCATTACTTTTTCATCTAAAAGTTTAGAATATTTTTCTTTTAAAGCAACTTTATCAGCTACGAGTTTTTCGGCAACTTTTGCAGCTTCGGCTATCCCATATGCTTTCTTAATTGGCTCTAATTCAGCAATTAATTTATCCTTCTCTAGTATGCTTGCAGATAAAGTTGTAAGTTTCTCATTAATTTCTGCAATCTCTGCACACTTAGTTTTTACTTCTTTATCTTTTGCTGCTACTTCTTCATCTTTAGCTTTTGCGTCTTTCTTGGATGTGTCAATTTCTGTATCTTTTTCCTTGAGTTTTGCATCTTTTTCTTTTAACTTTGCATCCTTTTCTTTAATGAATAAATTCTGTGCAGCTAATTCTACCTCTAATTCTGCGACTGTTTTTGCCATTGTATTATCCTCCTCATGAATCTCTTTATTATTTTTTGAAGCAGTATCTCCTATTTCTTGAGCAATATCCTCTTGATCCTTTAAATCTTCTTCTACTGCGGCACATAATGTTAAGGCAATAGAGGCTGGATTTGCGGGATTAGAAACGACACAGCTACTTGCAATAGTGTTTAGATCATCTTTATCTATTATTTTGCAACCATCTTCAACAGTGTATTTGCCTACTAAAACTTCATACGAGAAAGAAAGTCCTTGCTCACTATTGAATAGTTCTTGCATAGCTAAACATACTTTTGGATATCTCTTCCATACACGACTAGTTGCAATTAATTGATTAACACCATCATTGAGTTCTGTTTTAAAATCTACAAAACTTCCTAATGCTTGCGTTAAGAATTCTCCTGTTTTTTTATTGAATAAATGTGTTAAACCTTGATATTTGCCACTAGTCAGAGCATTCACGTCACCTACTAATGGCAAGCCAATATACTTATCTTTATTCATTTCCACATCAGTTAGAAAATTTTTAGTAAATTTAATATCATTGAGGTTTTGAATATCATCAAGAAAAACCATAGATAATTCCATATACAGACTATTTTCTTCTGAACCAAGAGATATTACTTTTGATGTGAATTGAATCTTTTCTTGCATTTTGAATATCACCTCCTTTAATGCATAAATAAAAAGAAGCTATAATTTAAATAGCTTCTTGAACTGAAATATTTAGTTGTTTATCTAAAATACTTTCAATGTTATCATAATTTAAATAAGATATTTCTAATAATTTTATATCATTTCGAATACAATATTCTCTTTTTATTTTGTCATTTAGTAATTGCTTTCTAAAGGCTTTTTCTCCTCCAAAATATTCAACTGGTTCAAAATGTTGAATTCCTTGATATTCTATAAAAATATTACGGTTAGTTATATTAAAATCGTAAGAAAGTGTTCCTTTATTAATTCCTAGTAATTCTTTAAAACTCTGTTGTGGTATATATGGAATATTATTATTTATTAGATATTCAGTTATCTTTAATTCTCCTACAGAAACAACAGAGCATTCAGGGCATCTAAATCCAAATCTTTTTGATTTGTGGATTACTCTTTGGAAATCTTCATGTTTCCCATCTGGACACTTCCACCAAACTTCTTGACTACTACTCGGGGAATATTCATAAGGAGATTTTTCATTTTTATCTGACCATATTTCTAAAACTTGAGGAAATAATGTTCCTAGACTATCTAGTGGGTGTGTTTTATGGTTATCACAATAAGGACATTTACTTTTATGAAGAGTAAAGTTATTACAATTAACTTCAAAACTTCCATGATATTGTTTGTCTGGATTTTGACATTTTATCCACACCTTTTGTTTATCTGTACTTTTACCAAAACTCCAAGCGTCAATACCAATGTTCTTTTCATAGTCCCAGTATTTTTCAAAAGCATCCTTACCATAAGTATCAACCAAATATTGTCCAAATGAATCACAAACATTACAACTCATTCTTTTAGTTTCACCATTTCTAGTAAAGTTATGAATGTCTTTTAGTTCAGGTTTATGAATTCCTCTCTCACAATTAAACCACATCTTTTTACACGAACTAAAACTAATTTCATTTGGTTTATATATATTTAAATCATAGTTCCATCTGGAAAGCAGTATTTTAGCTTCTGACTCTTCTAAGTTTATATAACACCATTCCTCAAAGGTAATGCTCTTTTTTAGTGATGCTTTTCTTATAGATTCTCCTGCAAATAACTTATGAGCACAGGAATGGCAATAATATTTACCATCTGAATGAACACACTTCTTGTAGTCAGCATATTTAGCGGGTATCGTTTTATTACAAAATCCATCACACTTTATTTTTATTTCTGCTTTGCTGCATATAGATAAATCCTTAACTTTGACAATTATTTTAGTCCCTCTTGGAACTCTTAGTCTGTCCCATTTATCTTTTTCTCTGGGTATTATGTACCCTAAATCTTCGTAATATTTAATTGTTTGTGGCTTTAAGCCTATTTCAACTTCCTCAGTTATTAACATTTTTATTACCTCCGTAGTAATTATTATCCGATTATGTAAATTAGGAAGCAGAAGCTCGGAAAACTTTGTTTATCAGAACAATTAAAGTTGCAACTTTAATTCATTCCTATCCCATTTGGTATTATATTTATATATTTCAGAGGTGTTACTAAAATTTTCTCTGTACATATATTATATAATATTATCCCTTAATTGTCTAGTAATATTATTATTTAATTATACTAAGCTTTAGAGTTTCCCGGTTTGGGTTGTTTCCCAGTAGCTGACTTATTCTTGTCAACCATTGCAGGATTACCTTCTGGAGCCCCTACACCATTTTCTCCTGCTGCTTGTGTATTTGGGGAAGGTGGCAATTTAAATATCTCATCTAAACCATCCTTATTCTCTTTTTCTTTCTTAGATTTTTCTTCCTCGAAACAATAATCCAAGGTAGTCAAAACCGTTTCTTTTGATAATAATCCTTGAGCATAAATTTTCATAACTTCATCTCTAAAATCTTTATCTGTTTGTAGATTTAATGGAGAAAATACGAATTGAGGTATCCGATTTTCAGCTATACGCCATTCTATTGCTTTCTCTTTATTTAACTTATTCACAAATTCAGCAAATTTAGCCTGAGCATCTTCAATTCTTTTAGCCAAAGTAGATAAATTTAGGGATGCTTGCGCATATGATCCTGAACCACCGTCACCTGTTACAATAGCATTTGAAATTCCTATGGCACTTAAAATTTCTGTATTACAAGCTAAATATTTATTTTGATCAAATAAAGTTTTAGTATCCAAGTTTTTCCATTCAGAATTAACTTCCCAAGAAACTGTTGCAAGTGGAAAATTATTTAAAGCCTGCTTGTATATTCCTTCAACTGCATCAAGATCATTACTGTTAACAGTTTTTTTATTATCTTTTGAACCTACTCTTACTTCTAGGAAGCTCTTAGCTCCATTTAGAAGCTGTGAATTTTCAAAATCAGAAATCAACTGTTTCTTACCTAAAGGCTTTAGAGCTTCACAGATTATAGGGGTAGAAAATTTTTCCCATCTTGATTTAGTTGATTGAATACAAAATGTACGAGTGGGATCTAATTGGATGTAGCATTGACCTTTATGAATGCCTTCTATGACTTCTTTAGGATATCCGGTATATGAAAGAGCTAGGGTATCTAAAAAACTTTCACTCGCAGTTGTATAATTTCTATTAAGCATTTCTGTTACACAAAACTCCAATATCGGATTTCCATTTTGGGATATACTTGCTATCCTAATTCTCCAAGGTGCAAATATATCCATCCACCCATCCCTTTTATATCCAAATACATTTTGATAAACATAAAAATCATAGAAACCATCACGTATCAAACAATTCAAATCAATTTCATTATAGAAATCCATGTATTTTTTCTTGACAACTTCACTAGCTCCTTGTAGTTTCCAACCAGACATACTAAATGGGATTAAAACATTATTTACACTATTGCTTAAGAGTGGTTCAGATGAATAATAATAAGTACATAATTCAAAAATACGATTTATATTCACTTCTTTATTCATTAATAGTTTATCTGTATCATAGCCCTTTAAGCAACCTTGTGTATTAAAAGTTCTATTTTCAAATGTACTGATACCCATAGTATTTCCATTAGAGGCTTGAGGATTAGCACCAAATGAATATGGCTTATCTTCTGATAATTTGTTAGCTGTGATAGTTGATATTTGCTTTCTTCTTTTAGTTCTAGACATATATTCACCTCCTCTATTTAATTGTTGTTAAAATTTAGATGCTTTTCCCCAACATGAATCACCATTGCCGTTATTATAATTTTCTCTGTTTATATCTTCTAATTGTGATATATAATCCATAGCCATCCAAAGTGATGAGCAACGATCTTTATGTTGAGTAGTTAATGCTGTATCATAAAAAGTGTTACCTTTCGTGGTAAGTTTAGGTACAATCGTACTAGATTCAAATTGTAGTTTATCAGCTTCAAAATATACTGCTAACTCTTCAAGTAATAATTCTCTTGGTTTTAATTTATCAGCTTTGCTTGAATTATCATGAGTATCTTGTTGTAACCTTCTTGCTTCAGAAGAAGGAATAGGAATGTGTAGCGTTCCATTTTCAAAATATAATTTAGTTTTGGCAATCATTCTATTATTGATATCATTGCTTCCACGAAAGAACCTAACAATAGGAATCGCATTATTGCCTGTATATCCAATATCGTCTCTTACAAATGGTTTATATTCTACTCCTTCACATACATAAGGGAAATTTAATAAACTTACGACACCTTCACCTATAGCGTTTCCGTCTATTATGGTAGACTCTATATTAGGAAATCTAAGGCAAGCTTTTCTTACTTCTTCTGCAAGTTTTTCTTGTGCATATCCATGAAATGTTACCATGTAAACAACATATTTATGAAATGTGCCATCATTCTTTTCAATGAATTTTATTACCATTAAACTCGCATTATCGGCTCCATCGGCTTCAGAAGTTGCCACGTCTAGGGATAATATATATCTTGATTTTGAACGAGAAGGTTGTTTTAATTCTATGAATTTAATATCTCTACAAGGCTCAGTCAGATCGTACGGAAAAAATGAACCATTTTGATTTCCTATGAAGGTAGCCCCCCATTCCATGCTAAATACACTTTCAAGCATATTACCCTTTTCTTCTGCTACAAATTCTTTCTTGATAATACCAGTTCTAATTCCTGCTTCATAATCTAAAGCACATACAAACTTATTCATATTGCCTTTTTTCATATCATCAATAGCACTTACGAATCTTGCATATAAATCACACGTTTTTAAATATGCAGAGGATGTTTCAAATAACTTTGAATCAAAATCTTCAAATTTCTGTTCTCTAGCAACATCTCTAGTATACGATAACATTGGACGTAATGCCTTTTGTATTACTTTAGACTTTATTATCCAACTTTCATCAATGTAGATAATTTTCTCTCTCAAACCTACAATGTTACTTCCATCTTTTTCCATTGCTTTGCATATTATAGTAGAATTATTTTTGAAATTAACTGTTGCTCCATCCTTACTTATTTTTACAGGCAAGTTTATTTCTCTCGCAAAATTAACATTTTTAGCAGCGATATCTCTAATATAATTTGCCACTAACATAGCTTGGCTCACGTTTCCGGAGACCACCAAAATTCTGTTATCACTATACAAAATTGCTAATGCACTTAGTATCCATGCCATTTTCCATGTCTTACCAAAAGAACGAGATTCTATATCAATTACATTGGTGCAATTTCCACAGTTTCTTACAACAATTTTTTGAACATCCTTAAATTCAACAGGTCTTTCTGGCGTTGAAAAATAGCTTTCTATAAAAATATCCAAGTGGCTTCTATAAAAACTGATCAATTTCTCCCACTCTTTTGGATTCTCAACTCCACCTTGTTTAACTACACTATGACTATCTGGGCTATCACCGTTTATTTGAGTTTGATTTTGATTTCCATTCTTTTTATGTGAAAAGTTTACTGCCATATTGTCATCACCTAATCCAAACTGCTTAAGACATGACGTAAATCTTTATTTATTTTACTTATATCATCGTCTTCAAACACGATTTTTTCCTGTAGAAATCCATTCTGTTCTAACCAGGCAGTTATTTCAGCTAGAGATCCTAATCCAGCTGTATCATTTTGGCCGCGTGTCTTCTCAGAGAACTTAGCAGAAATCGAAAGTGTATCGAAGACAGCCTTAGAATCTTTGTACCTCTTGTCCGCTCCAGAAACTCCATTCATCATGTCTGAGAAAGATTCATCCATATTCAAACTGGCCTTAGCTATTTTTTTTGCATAATCCTTATGAATACGACTGACAACATTAAAGTCCTCGCAGGTGTCAGCGTAGTAAGCATCAAGCCAGGAAATTTGACTATGACTGTAGGTTCCAGACCATTTTTCTGAATGGATTTTCTTTTCTTTTACAGGTTCTGCATCATTAACATTTTCAACTTCTGACTCATCTTCTATTGTTTCTACAAAAACAGGACTTTGATCAGTATCTAAGTATGAATAATATTGTGTTGCACCCATTCTGCTAAAATAGATATTTCTTATCTTTTCAAATAAAAAAGACTCCCTTTTTTCTTCAGGGAGTGAATTGTAATCAACATTATTTTCATATTTATCAGTAGAAGTTTTTAAAGCTACATCATATAAATCTTGAACAAAAGGTCTCGAATTTAAATCACAATATCTTTTTAATCCTTCTAAGTCAACCACGATTTTTTTATTACACTCTTTACATGTAAAATCTAAATTATGTCCTGGTTTGTTATCTCTATGAATGTAATAATTACTTACCTTCTTAGTTTTATGACAACTTGTACATTCCTTGCTCGTAATAATAATTACCACATCCTTTATACTTAATTTATTTCCCTCAATATGTAAAACAAATAGAAGAGGCATCGAGGGGAATGCACTAAGATAAGGTAATTAATCCTATCTTTCTTCTATCCTGTGAACATCAAATATCCACATATATAAATATCAATTACGATATTCATAAATCTAAATATTATCCTTTAATTGTATAAAAGATTACAACCGATATCCTATCAGCCATAATCTGATATAAGAAGGTTCCTTTGCATGAAGTCCACCTTCCGAACCCTATGTTGGCGGAATAGAATGGGATTTGAACCCACACCTTATAATCTTATAGGAAAAGGCTCTATCATTAAGCTATCTACCCCATATTAAATGATCCAGTATTGCGAACTTGCCCTGAATCGAGGCGGCACTGATTACGGGTTCAGTGAACCTTTATACTACAATCCCACTCGTGAATTGCATATTTTGTCAAATTTATTCCTCTTCTAATACATTCTCCGAAATAGTTTTGAACATCATGGCAGTATCTTTCTGGCCTTGGGAATATCCTATATCAAATATCTGGGAAAGTGTACAGCCTAAACAGCCACCTTCAGATATATTATCTATAGCTGATTCCACTAAATCCTCTTTTGTAAGTACCCTTATATCTTCTTCACAACCACAACATTCTTTACTTTCACACATTAATAAAAACCTCCTTATAATCCTAATTAGAAACTCTCGATTTATAGACAGAGAGTGCATGTCTTGTGTCAGATAAACACATTGATAAAACAGAAACTAAGATCACCTACACTTTCTCCCATATCGGGGCTATTGGGCAGCAATTTAATTTTCAAAGAGATAACTTTTTCTCACTAGCGTAGAATAACGGTATAATATTATTATTTAATTGTTATATTATGTCGTCTAAGGTACAATCTTCTCCAATTATAAAATCAGTAAATCCATTTGCTTTAGCTTCTTTTGCGAACATATACCATTCAGAACCATATTTTTTGTCATACATTTTTGAAGTTAATGTACTATGAGCTAAAATAAAAGCTTTAATCTTCTTTTCTAATTCCTCATAGAATATAGCAGTATCACGAATCTTTGACATACTGTTATATAGAAATCCGCTACCATCATGAAGTAAAAATGTTGAGAAACTTTGAGTAAATCTTTTCTTTCCTGCTAGGCCAATAAGAAATCCCATTGAGTATTCTATTCCTAGATTTACTGTATAGACAGGAGTTACAGACGCTAAAATTGTATCAATTAAACTAAATCCTGCGGTAATCACTCCACCTGGACTATTAATGTATATAATTATTGGTTTTCTATCTTTTTCTGCGATTCCTTTATCCTCTTGATTGAATGTCATAATTCTTAATACTGCTTCCTCGATTAAGCCATCATCTATTTGGTCATTAATTATAATTTTCCTCTGTTTAAGGTGATCTAAATAAACAATGTCATTATAATAATAACTAACCACTTCTTTCATTCCTTCAACTTCTTTTTCCATAATAATTCCTCCTTCATTCCTTGTAATATGATTATTGAATTGTCAATTAAAAACTATGTCATGAATCATTAATCTTTTACCATCTTCATAAACAAATAATTTCTGTCCTGCTTTAGAAGTTAATCTCAAATTCTTAGCATATGAATCTGTTCCTGAGAAACTTCTTCCAACAAATACTTCAATACAATTTTGTTCAATACTCTTATTTGAATGCGTGTGGCCTAAATGTATCTCACTTGATGCTTCAGTCATTAAGGGTAATGTGCTAGCAGCTTTCTCCATTTTATCTGAATCACCATGAGCTTCTATAACAGTAACTCCAGCAATATGTTTTACAATAATTCCTTCATCATAAAAATTATCTTCAAACACTATTTTCTTTTCGTTTTGAAGCATAAGCTCTAATGCAAAACTAATAAGATAATCAAAATTTTCTTTTTCATCAGACTCTGATTTTGAAGGCATCATTCTACCATGATTTCCAGCTACATCTGTATAGATAACTTTGTCGAATACCAATGCAAATTCAATTAGCATTTTACCCATTAACCTAGTAGCTAATTTAACTTGTTCTAGTACGTTAATTTCAGATTCTAATCTTAGAGACGTATGAATTAAACCATTTATAACATCACCAAGAGAACTTACATGTAATATACTTACTCCTGTTTCAGCACAAAATTCAATAGTTTCTTTAGTTAATACTTCAAATCTTCTTTCGGCTTCTGCTACTGAATATTTATTCCAATAGTTATCACTTTTAAGACCTAAATGTTGATCCATTGTATCAAGTAAAGCTTCTCTAACTTTAGACTTCCTAATTATATCTACTGAATATTTCACTGGTTCAATCTTAATATCATTTATGGCATTTGTAATCTTATCAAATAAATAATCTTTACTTCTATACTTATTTAACTCAACTTCCATTTGCTTAATTTCTTCTTGCTGTAATTTTAAAAAATACTTTTCCTTACGCCTCTCTAATGTTTCTACAACTAGATCTCCTAAATTATCATCTTGGATATCTTCATCAAGGTAAGGAACATCTGAGTGGCATATTGATAGGCCTTGTTTCAATAACATAAAGTCTCTTCTAGCAATATCTAATTTCCTGCATAATTCATTGATAGTTAAAGGAGTTTTATCACAATATACTTCTTTGATTTTCTTAACCTTTTCCTTATCAATTACTATACTACGTTTCTTATTATAAATATGAAATTTATCTCCCATATCAATAACTTGGACATTATCTTCCTCTTCTGATAAATGAATTATATTCTCAGGTTTAGGATTTGAAATACTAGATATTGTTTCGATTATATCTCCTACACTCTGACCTTCTTCTTCTCCTTTTGAAAGTATATCTCTCCAATTGTATAATCTTTTCCTTGCTTCAGAAGAACTTAATTTTTCTCCAAAGACTAATTCATAAATTTCAATTTTATCTATATCAATCTCTTTGTTTTCTTTCAATTTTAATAATCTGTTTAAATAAACTAAGAAATGTTCTCCTTCTAATCTATCTGTTAAATTTGCTTCCTCTATCACCTTCTAACCACCTTATATCCTATTTTAAATTAAAGCACTTCTTTTTCTGAAACTTTCACAGTAAATGTAATTTCTTTACCTATCAATGCTGATATTTCATCAAGAGTAATTGTTGAATCACCATTTTTATCTCTAAATATAAGTTCACCACTTGTTACAGATATTAATTCTCCAGCACCTTTGATATCATACCCATTTGTTTTTGTTCTTGAAACTGCCATTAATAATTCCTCCTTATATCCTTTTTATTTTTTTAACAAAGCCTTACAACCTCGTTATATTTAGTAATTCTTACGTCCACATTTGGTAAGACTTTTTCTAATTCTTTCTTAAAGAAATGCATCCCATCAGGATTTCCATGATTTAATAGAATGGTTTTTAATTTCTTCTTTTCAACAGAACTCCATAATTTGCATAAATCTTTATAGTCCAAATGTCCCGACTGTCCAACCACGTTAGAAATCTTAGCATTTATTCCAACACTTTTCCGATTACCGTCTTGATCTTCTACTGTCATTGTTTTCTGAATACCATCTAACAATAATCTGCCTTTAGTTCCTTCAGCCTGATATCCGCAAAATACAACTCTATTCTTCTTTGCAGATATTAATTGACCTATAACATACTCACTATAAGCTTTAACCATCCCAGCTGAAGCTAGAATCACACAACTATCAGGATTATTTAACATCTTCAACAATGCTTTAAATGACTCGATATACTCCACCTGGTTCCAATCAACGATATCTATTTCCTCTTGCCATTCATCAGCATAGAACTCTAAATTAGTCTTGCTACATAATAAATGGTGAGATTTACATGCCATTGGTGACGCTAGATAAATCTTAATATCCTTAAACTCTGGATGTAATTTATATACATTTCTTAATTTTACTAAGCAATTACTCGAACGTCCTACAGAAAATACCGGACAAATAATTCTTCCTTTCTTTTCTATACACGTTTCTTGAATATACTTTGTAAACTCACTTTCAAAATTATCCTTTTCTATCAACTTGTTATTATAAGTAGCTTCTGAAACTATAAAATCTATTTTACGTTCTTTAATGTCTAAAGGTTTCGTAAATATAATAGGTTTAGTCCCTGAAGTATCTCCACTAAATAATATAGTTTTCTTTTCATATAATCCTTCTCTAATTTCTATCAATATAGAAGCTGAACCGCTTAAATGTCCGTTAGATAAAAACGTCATTACAATACCTTCAGTTAACCTAATCTCCTGGTCAAATGAGTATGACTGTATTCTCTCTATAACTTCGTCTGTACTCTTTTGTGTAATATAAGAAGTCATAGGTTTACCCTTATTCTTAGCTGATTTCTCACATTCCTTCATATGCAAATGGCAAGTATCTTGCAATATGATATTAGCAATCTTAGCACTCAGTTCAGTCATTCTTATATGAGCATTATCTAATTGAGATATACCCGGAACCCTCCCTAACAAAGCAATATGATCTGCATGAGAATGAGTAATTAGGATATCATCAATATTCATATCAATTGGTATTTCTCTGCTGTTTAATTTATGTAATTGATATGATTTAAGTTTAGAACTTTGTACCATTCCAAAATCTACTATGCAATTATAATCATTCATATTATTTCTTTTAACTGTTAATAATGACATTGAACCAGTTACTCCATCGCCATTACAATTCTCATTTAAGTTTCTATAATAGATATTCATAACTACTTCCCTTCCATCCTTATTTTATATTCGTAATATTATTATTGAATTGTCTTTAAAAAAATTGTGGTTGGACAGAAATAAATCTGCCACATTAACCACCTCTAAATTATTATGAATCCGTTTAGAGCCGAGATTCTACAGGCTTGTAATATTATCCTTTAATTACGGGGAAAAATAAATCTCTTTCTTTGTGTACATATAGTCCATTCTCCCTTATAGACCATCCATTTTTAAGATATTATTATAGGAATGGCTATATGAGTGGGTTTAGGAAATTATAATAAATACATAATAACTCTACACACTAGTTATACCAACGATATTCAAGGATTTTTCTATTTTCTCGCTTTTCTTCCTTTCTTTATATTTTTTGTCTGCAATCCTATCTTGCTGCACTTTTATTTTATCAGCACAAGTCTTACAATACTTGGTTTTATTATTAGTTACTTCAATTCTTTCTCCGCAAATCTCACATAACATAAACCCATTATCTAAACTGTTAGGTATATTGTTTTTCAAATTGTTAACTATGATCTCACCAAAACATTCCCATAAGGTAGTTTTAAAACTAGAATTCTTTTCTACATATAAATACTTAACTAAAACATCTGTTACATAATCTATATCATCATTTATCTCTAATATCTGTTTCTTAATATCTTGATATAGAAAAACAATATTATTACATTCTTCATCATTAGAGTTAATCATGAAATGTTTTTTTAAATCTAACTTAGTATATTTAGATACTATTTCATTGTCAATCTCTATTGCATTATTTTTCATAAGCATTTTATAATCAAATTCTCCTAATTTTAGACCTTTGAAATTTATATTAGGATTAGGAATTATTTTTTGCAGCTTATTTACTGTGCTTGTATTAATTTCTTCCACTTTATGCTTGTCTTTATCTTTTGCGTAAATAAAAAAATTAGGAACCTTGGCGTTGGTGTATGCAGAAATTAACTTTTGTTTATCTTTCGGCCTCTTAGGTTTATAAAGAGTTTTAGCAAAATCTATTGTAAAATTATTCTCCATACAAAGTAATTTAATAGCTTCTAAATTTATATTATCACTATTAAATATTTTCGATATATTATTACTATATAATCCAATATTACCTCCAGTGTAGGCGGATTTTAAGCCAGCGTATATATTTTCATTAGTAATTAAAACAGCTTCGGCTTTAGCCATATTGTAATATAAGGGTACTATATTTTCCATGTTGCTTTCTGCAACCTTAATTGCGACTTTATCTGACCAAATTAGACTTTTATCGCCATCATTATCGAACATTAGCACTTTACTAATTAAATCTTTGCAACTTGTATATAGTCCATTTGTTACAAACCATCTGCCTCTTTCTTTATCTACAACATTATTCCTTACAGCGTGTTCCTTGTACAAATGCGGAGATCTTAGACAGTCTAACTTAGGTGAGTCTTTATATAATGCACAATATACATATTTATCATCTAATAGCCCTTTAGGATCATCCTCCTTTAAAAAAGTATATTCACAAAAAGCATATAAATCCGGAATTAAAAATGTGTATACTCCAGTACCTCCTAAATCTAATTTACCTGACCTTCCTGCTTTAACTAGACTTTTCTTTACTTGTTTTAATATTTCTTTACTATAAGTATCATTTAGTAATTCGGGATATATTTCTAGTGCCTGTTGAACGTAATTTTTGTTAGTATTGGAATCCACTACTCCTAGAACTTTCAGCATTGTTTTTCTATCCTTACCAATCCTAGTAATATTGTTTTTAGTTTTTTTACATAAAGTTCTTAAATCCGTATCACTAATAGTTGTTAGCGTTTGTAACATCTGATAGTTTAATTTTGCATGACTAAAAATATCTTCTTCCTCATTGCATTTACCCACTTGACATTCAAACTCCAAGAAGTATCTTATATATAAATCCCATCCCGACTCAAGTATATTTCCTTCTGTATCTAATGTATTATTATAGAACTTATACATTTTGAACTGGCTTTGTGTGAATATGATTTCAATTTTTTCTTTTAATATATCATGTTCTTTTCCATAAATATCTTTGACTATTCCACAATTAACTCCTGTTTCTTTATTTTTCTCACGTATAAATTTATCAAAAGGAAAGGGTACTAGCAACCCTTTTACCCAAGGTAATCTCACCATCATAGATTTCTTACTCTTAGACAATAACATCATACCGCAGCCATCTGTATGAGCAATTGGAATTTTATCAGGTCTTCTTTTAATTGAATAAGTTTTATCATCCATAAAATCTACAATACCTTTCACATCTGTTTCCATATCAGGTATAACTATCGTTTTAGTTATATCAAAGTCTTTAATATCATTTATATCACTACTATAATTTTCCCATTTATCAGTTGCTGAATTACAGAGAGCTAAGTATGCTAAATATTTATTGATGTTTATACCTCCATGCTTATTTATCTCCTCTATAGTTAATCCACAAGTAATAGTATTAATATGCTTTTTTAGAACGTCCTCTTTTATAAATACAGTTTTTTTAGTTCTGATTTGTCCTGCACTCGCAGTAAAACAACAGTATTTTTCATTTTTATACATGAATCCATTTAAAATCAGTTGTTCCAAAACTTCAAAAAAGTAAGTTTGTACTACTAAAATATCCTTTATAACAGTATTCTTCTTTGCACCTATAATTCTGGTTAAACTGGAATCAAACATAGATATTATGTTATATTTATTCATCGAGGGTTCTCTTAGTTCTCTTACTGTTATATTTTTGTCAAATTCTTTATATAGCATAGCTTTAGTATTCTTAATTTTTTTATTTAGGTTAGATATAAATTTATCTAACCTTTCTACAAATGGCATATTATCTAATTTTTGATTTTTAGTTTTACGTTTAATAATATCTTTTCTAATATTATACTGTCTACTCAGGTATCTATGAAACATCATTTCTTTATCATTATAAAAAGAACTTGTATCTACACTGTATAAAAAAATCTGTGAATTTAAAGCCATATAATCACTCCTTCGTAATATTATTATTGAATTACCGTTTTAGTTTGTAATTTTAAATATTCATCATAATACATCCATATTAATTTCTCTCCTGTTACTGAATGTTTCCCTGCTGATTTATGTCTATTTTTAGGATTACAACAAGCGGACACACCTATACCACTTAATTTGTAAAAATCATTTGCTTCTCTTATTGAATTGAATATTTCTCTTGTATTTATACAAATCACTTTCTTTTTTCCTTTTCCTCCATTTTTGAGTCCAACTATTTTTTGTTTTTCTAAAAGACATTTATCAATTTCTTCATTACTCAAAACAAGTTTGGGTTTTATTAAAAAATCATTATAATATTGCCACTGTAGATACTCTCCAGTTTCTTCATCTACCCCTGTATGATTTCTTTTGTTTCTACAATTTGAAACTATATTACCTATCCATTTTATATTATATCTTTCGCCTGCTTCTGTTATTGAATTAAATATCATCATTGTATTTAAACATATTATCTTTGTTCTTTGTTTATTCTTGAATAGAATTACATCTATTTGTTTATTGGTTAACAATTGCTTTGGCTCAATTAAGAATTCGTTATAATATTGCCACTGTAAATATTCTCCGTTGGTATTTATTCCACTATATATAGAATTATTTTTGCAACAATTACAAATATTAGTTGCACCAGATAATTCGGTAGCTTTAGTTAGAGAACAGTATGTTTGATTATTATTTAAACATATCACTTTTTTATATTTTATACCCTTTTTATATTGTATTATATTTTTAATTTTTATTGCTTTATTTTTAATTGTTTTATTATATATATCTTTTTTAAATATTGCGGTAGGTTTCCTTGAAAAAGGTTTATAATCACACCAATTTACTAAATTACCTTGTTTTAAATATCTTGTAATTGTTTGCCTAGCAAGTTTGAATTTATTTGCCATACTTTCTATGGTGCTATCATTATTCCATAGGTCACAAATAATTTTTACTAAGTTTTTACAGGCATATTCGTGACATTTCATAAAATCTATTTTACTTAAGTCATATAGCTCATTTAATTTACTGTTTATTACTTTATTTTTTATAAAATTCATTTCACTTCTTCTGCAATCAATAGTTATATAATTTTCAATATTGTTTTCTTTTGCTAATTTTTCTTTTAATTTATCATTTATTTGCTCATCTTCTAATGACCTGCCTCCTAATCTTTCAAAACAACTGGTGTAATGTTGTTGTCCATTTGCCTCTATAACACAATTACTGTCATGAATATAAAAATCATATCTCTTATTCTCACTCCAAGTAAATGTATTCTCAGTGTTAAACTTAATATCTAACTGTTCTAAAACATTAAAAACGAACTTATTTGGATATGAGATTCCATCGCCGCATTTTGGGCAACTATATCCATATGTGCTTAAATCTGAAATTTGAGTTTCTTTCTCAAACCCACAATCCGGACATATCATAAGACATATAACATTACTTCCAAAACTATATTTATGAGTATCTTCAATGTGTAAAAAATATTTCACTAAATGTGGATGTGTTGTTGCAATGTCATTTATACCTTTGCTCACTTTTTTATTTGAACAAGTAGAACACCCACAACAATCTCTTTTTAAATAAGCTTCAGTTATTGTGTTTTCATCACCACATACTAAACATTTGTATTCATATCCCTTCCTACTCTCTTTTCCGTTATCTATATATATTTGTTTAGTTAATTTTATACTACCAGTACTTACTTCTAAAATTTCATTTATATTATGCAAGTAATTACCCGTTCCAATTTTCTTTATTAGTTTTCCTAAACAACAATCTGTAAAACTACCAGTGAATAAAGATACTACATCATCTTTATATCTTACATCAACAAATCCTCTTTTCTTTATTTTGTCTCTATTGTAACCAATGATTTCAACCTCTCCTTTAATGTCCTTATAAATAAATTTAACTCTATATCCTACACTCTTAACCCAATTAATACCGTTTCTTCCGATATTCTTTCCGCCTCTTGGCAAATCATCTAAAAATACTTTCTTCAATAATAATCCTCCTTGTATTTATAATATTATCCTTTAATTACCCTTATCCAAATAATAGCTTCTCCAATTGTATCAATCTGCCTTTACTCAAATAAAACTCTCTCATTCCTAAATATTTACCTTCTTTTTTAACCTTATCTCTAGAAGAATGACAAGGACACGCTAATTCCACATTTCCTAAATTAGTAGCAACTCTATTTTCTGTTTTTAAAGGTCTATTACATATCTTTACCTCATTCTCATCAACATCACTATATTCACAGTTACTGCAATTTTTAACACCCTTAATATTAATTTTCTTCATTGAATTTTACCTCAACTTGTAATAATTTTGTCATAGCATATATTTCTCTTTCTAAACTATTCAAAGCTATCTTGATATCCTGTAATCCGTCTATATCTAATACTAGTTTCTGTCCAATTGTCTTCAATGCAAAATCTAAAGTGCTGCAATATGCAATATTCTCAAACACCACATTGCCTATATTCTCAGATTTAGTTTTAACCCCGGCTTGAACCACTTTTCTTTTCTGTACAATAAATTGTAAACTGTCCGTAACCACTTTATACCCATTTTTAAATTCAATATTCATTAATAATTCCTCCTCGTATTTTATTGTGTTTAATCCTTTGATACAGAGACTTTAACTTCCACCTATACAATTACTCCTAAAATCTACTAGCATCGTTCTGAGAGCCTATTACGACTCCCAAAATAACATTTCAATGTAATATTATCCTTTAATTATCAATAAAACTTCTTACATCTTACCTCTGTAAGTTCTTAACAATATAAAATTCATTACTGTTGGATTAATAAGTTTATAGTCATTAAGTTTAGCTATTACCGGATCTATATTTACTACATCCTCATAACTTTTAATCTTTTTACCCATTATTATTCTAGTTCGTCCAGTGATACCATCTGCATTATAAGTCACCATATACTCATATATCTTCATTTTACATTCCTCCTTAATATTATCCTTTAATTACAATTAATAAATATAAGAGTCGATCAACTTCTTAAAGATACCTTTGCCTATATTATATAACATTATCCTTTAATTAGCAAGTCTTTTGGGAAATAAATCTAAAATGTATATCCGATGTCATTTTGTGAACAAAAAATATATAAAATCGTGTCAGTTTGTTTCAAGCGATTAGCTATATGACTAGTATACAAGGTATTCTGAGCATATATTATTACTAAGTAACGTAATAATATGAAAAAACGTAATCTAACTCTTTATAATTATAAAATATAATACTGCGTAGCAAAGAGTAAATTTTGCACTTTAAATTTGCTCCGGTATAGTACAAGATAATTACATCAGTCAATTCTACATGTTGCTCAAATCGAAGTAAGCAGCAACTCCTTTAAGAGTATCAAAATCTTCAATACTTCCACCATAATAAATTCTAGGATTTACAGTTATAGATTTAGAGGTATCAGTTTCATTAAACATAATTACCATTTCTTCTCCAACTCTTAAATCTAATAATTCTCTTTTAAGTCTGCCTTTGTTTGATTCGGAATACTCAACGAGTCTACATAATTCCTTTAGATCTATAATATTTAATTGGAAATTGGAATCACATAATATATTATGGCAAAGGATATTATTGTGTATATTTATATAGGGGAGTATGGTAATAAGCAGAGTAAGTTTCTTATGTTCGGTAGGTTTAGCTCTTTCATATATATACCTTATAGCATTTTCAAATATTCTAGTCCTACTAGTCTTTTTATCCTTATATGCTGTTATACCTTTAAAACAATATTTATCATTAATCTGTAAATTACCTTTTTTATTAACAAATATCAACTCTTTTTCAAAAAATGCAGTTTTAGTTTTAATAGTTTCTGTTCTACTTAATTTCAATACTTCCTGCAAATCTTTTTCTAACATATACCTTGAAGGTGGTTGTATATTATTCTCTATCTCCTTTTTAGTAGCTTTTCTTAATTGCACATGAGCGTTCCCGTATAATAATTCACCTGAATAATTCATAAAGATACATAGGTATATGAATCTAATAATATATTGTTTTTTTAAATCTTTCTTTAATACTCTGTGGAATATAAAATAGAACTTACCATATTTCTCTGCTATCCATCTATTAAATTCTTCCTCAGAGGTCTTCTTATCTGAATATATTTTATTCCTTTGTTTTTCTTCAAGTCCAGGAATAAAAATAGTACCTTTGGGTTCCAAAGTGTCTAAATCATAAGTTCCTAATTCTTTCATTAATATAAACCTCCTTTAACATTATTATTTAAGCGAATATATCTCAATGCCTTTATCTGTTAATTTAAAATATCTTAATTTTGGTAATCCTCTTGAAATTGTATATTCAATATATCCAGCTTCAATTAATTTCTTAATAGTAGAAGCTTGTTCAGATTTAGTTAATCCATTATCACTTTTGCAATCTGCAATCTTGTAAGAAAATTCCCCATATTGATTTAAAGTTGAGTTTTTCTTATTGAAATTATATTTATTGAATAATTCTACAAGCATTCCAGTTGCATTAAATCCTATTTCTATAACAATTTTTCTAGGTACAACAATACATTCATTTAAATTCATTTTAATAATCCCTCCTGTAATATTATTATTGAATTGTCTATAATTATATTTCACATAGCTCGTCCTCCTTATTATATTTTATTATCCTACAGCCTCCTTTGAAATATATCTTACATGTATTCTATAATATTATCCTTGAATTGTCAATACTAATTTAAATATTATTTTATAAACAAAAATATACCCTAAGAATTTATCTCAAGGTATATCATATTTAACATGCATTCTGTGTCCTCATCATAACTCTACTAATTTGTTCGGGTTTCATATCTAATATCATTTTCTGAATATCATTTATATCCATAAGCTTCAAATTATCAACTCTACCAGCAATTTCATATGCATTCCTATGATATGTTCCAGTAGTAATGACAATTGCATTTTGAACATCAAACATTTGACATGATCCTAATAATTTCTGGCAAATCTCCCGGCCAACCATATTATTTCTAGCATAATGCTTAACTTCTACAAAAGTAACTTCCTCAAAACCATTAACATTTCTAGTTAATATAATATCTCTGCCGTAATCACAACTAGCAGCAGTTATTTCAACTTTGGAGTATTTTCCTGTACTTTTAAATAACTCACCACAGAATATTTCAAACTGTCTTGGACTTATCTTATCAATCATATCCATAAGATCATTAAAATTATATCCTATACCTTTTAGAACTTTATTTGTTTTTACTATTTTCTTTATATGATTAATTATCTCAGGGATAGCTTTTAATATAGCTATTATTATAATTACAAAAGTATTTATTAATTTACATATTATATAGAAAGCTTTCTTCTCATTTTTACTAAATAATTGAATACTACTATGTCTTCTACTCATGGAACCACCTCAATAGTAGTATGTCATTAATCTTAATTGTTATCCATAATAATTAGTGGTAACACATTGAGGTATACCGCCATATCATATAAATATAAGCAGCACAAATAATAAGGGAGAGAATCAAAATGGAAGTAGTACTTATTATAGGAACTGGATTGAGTATAGGTCTTTTAAGGATTTTTATTTCTAAGAAAAGTAGGAAACAGCGTAAAATAAGAGTTTACAATATTAGTAATAGAATAATTAAAAATAAAAAATATTTAAATACATTAAGTGAAAGGAGTAAGCCAGCAACATTTAAATAAAAGGAGGAATGGATATGGTTAAAGTAGCCATAACTCAGAAATCAAATAAAAAGGGAGGATTAATAAAAAAACTAAATATTAAAAGTCTAAAACAAAAGATTAATACTACCATGAAAAACAGAAAAATAGAATCAGATATAAATAAAGAAATATATAGATTAGTTGAGGATTGGGGAGACATTATGTTTGAACTAAACTATAAAACTAGTTATGGTGGAACGTATACTTTAATTAATATAAAAAAGACATCTTATGGATATCATTGCAATATATATGCTACGAAAGGATTGAATTTATCAGAATTAGAAAAGGCAAAACCATTCATTGAGACAGGTATAGGATGCATATTTTTATTCTATATCAAAAGGAAAGGATCAAAAACTGCTGAAGCTAAATTTGTAATAGAAGGATTTGGGGGTAGTGATATGGAATTTATGCCTCCAAAGACAACTCAATTTGAGTTATGCATAGGGAATTCAATAGAAGGTTCTCCTGTAATAATATCAGCAAAAGATGTGTCTCATTTTTTACTTAGTGGTAGTAACGGTGGAGGTAAATCAAGACTATTAGACATTTTAATAACTACATTAATTCATAACTGTGATGAAACAGAACTTGAATTATATCTTGGACAAATAGCAAAAACAGATTTAGTTGTATATGAAGATGCCTTATGTTGCAGAGCGTTTTGTGAGACTCTAAATGAAGTAGAAACTATGCTTATTCATATATCAGAAAAAATGGTAGCGAGATCTAAATTAATAAAGCCTATGCATAAGGATTTTTTAGGGAGTGATATATACGATTACAATAAATTACATCCCAATAATAAAATGACAGTATGTTGGGTTATCTTTGATGAAATATCAAGTATTATGGAAACTACTGGTAATGATAGAGATATAGCAAAACAGAAAAATAGAATTATAGCCATGATTGAAGAAATAGCAAAGGTTGGTAGAGCACTAGGAGTATTTTTAGGAGTTTGTCTTCAAAGGTGTACCGTCAATATGTTAAGTCCATTAGTTAAATCTCAGACTAATCTTAGGATAAGTTTTGCACAGAATAATATTAAATCGAGTGAAGTGGCTACAGATGATCCAAATATTGCAATAGGGTTAGATGATAGGGTGGCCGTATATAGTTGTAGAGCTAGAGGATTTGACTTTATTAAAACCCCATATATAGATGACCAAGTAATAAAGAAATATATATTATCTAAAAGTAAAAGAGGGCATAGAAACCTATTTGCTGACTTAAAGAAATTAAAAACTATACCAGAGATACAATTTACTAATCCTATAGATAATGTCCTTGATTTCAAATCAAAACAAAATGTAGGAACAGCCCCACGACCTACAAGCAAAGGTAATAATCCTATTAAACCTCCTGTAGAAGAGGAGATAATAGTAAATCCTAATATAAAAGATAGTCCTCCTACTAGCATAGCAATAATTAATACAGAACCAGAAACAATTATTAATGTAGAAACTAAGGATATTATCACAGTGAAACCTAAGTTTACGCAGCAGGTTAAACCATCTATATCATTAGAATTTGATAATGTAGATCCTAATAATAAGAATGTTTCAAAAAATATAAAGCTAATTCCTAATTTTGTACCTTATAATCCGGTACTTCCTAAATTAGATAATAAGGAGGATATAAATGACTTGTAGATTATTTTTAACAAGTGAGGACAGAGAGATATTATTATTTGTAGAAATGTATGGATCAATTAGTATTACACAATGTCAGAATATGTTTTATAACAGGCAAGGAAGAGGGTATGAGATGGCTAGGTTACATTTATCTAAATTAGTTAAGTTCTCTAAATTAAATGTATTCAAGGAAAAGTTAACTAATAAAAATGTATATTATATGTCAAAGAAACCATCATATCATGGGATATTGGCATTAGACTATTTAGCTAAGTTAGTTAAAAATGGAGCAGTTATTAATTATTTTAATCAAGAGCAGCCTTGGATGAAAAGAAAATATATGTCTGATGCCTATTGTGTTTATACTATTGGAGATAAAGTATTCTTTAATATTATAGAAGTTGTTAGAACTAAAAGTGTAGAAGTAGATAAATATATTACTATTTATGAATCAGGGGAAGCTCAGGCCTTATCTAATGATCTATATAATCAATTGAGCGGTGATAAGATAAATATATTCCCCAGGTTAATTATAATTGATGATATTCAGCATAAGAATGAGATATTTATAAATGATGAAATTAAGATTATTCAATTAGATTTCCAGTTAAATGATTTCACTAGAGTATTTTTATAATAATAGTAACACCTCGACCTCACACCCCATAGTATGTAGTAATCCCAAATGAAAATATGACATAGAACAATCATTAACCTGATACTGGTAATTAGTAATACTTGCCAGTTACATAGCTCTCACACAGCTATAACACTTAAGCATAATTTTATTTACTAGATATTTGAGAATTGTAATAGTAACTAATAATTATTCTAATTGCCCTGTAAACTAAAGATAAATTTTACTCCTATAATAGTTCGCTTATCTATTATAAGTAAAAGCCTAAAGGCTAGTTGAAGTCGTAGTAGATTTATACTACTTTTAGGATTTTATTATGTAGTAGGTAAGTAGAAATTATTGTATGAAGTTAAGATTTATCTTTTAGTTTATATAGGGATATTTAGAAATAATTTATTAATTATGATTTTATAGTTTGATGATATCAATGTAAATAAAAATTTCACAAAAGTATCTATAGTCTCAAAAGAAAAATATAAAGAAAACAAAGGAGAAATCATTATGAAAAATTTATTATCAATAAGAAAGTTAAGTCCTAGAAGAATAGTTAAATCAATTAAAAAAGAGACTAAACTTCCTATCAGAATAATAAGTGATCTGATTCAGATTATATACATTATTCTTAAGTATGTATTTATAAAATTATTATCAATTACTAAGAAAGAAATCTGTCAAGAGACAGTTGTTGAAGTTAAGAATGATAAGGTAGTTGATTTTAAAGAATATAAACTTAAGAAAGCTGAATAATAGTATGAATTCCGGATATTCCTACTAAATAAACTAAAGGAGAAGTGGATTATGATAAATTTAACCACTAGAAAATTAATAACTCTTGCAAAGGATTATGATTATGAAATTAATAAAAATCAAGCAAAGGAAATATTAGAATTATTAGAGGATGCTTTTGGAATATATGATAGTCAGGAAATTGTAATGGCTACTGATTATATTGTAAATGGTGAAGAATCAGGATACGCTGATAGCTTTTAATGAGTAAATATTATATAGAGGGCAACTTCTATGTAATTCAAAGTCTATAAATGGATTGTAGATTTCGGATTATATAGAAGCACCTCATAAGGAGGAATATATTATGGGATTAAGTATAGGACTTTTAATAGGTATGGGTACAGTAACCGTAGGAGGAGTATTGGTTGAAAAAGTATTAGGGAAATTAGGGAAAATAGAAGAAGCAGGATACGTAGGAGTTGTGACTTCTACAATGTTAATTACTACAGTTGTAGCATGTGTAGGAAAGGCATTTGTAGAAATAGGGAAGTTAGGTAAGTAATATGGGAGTTATATTATATGGAGTGTTATTAGCTCATCTGGTAGCTTATAAAGAACAATATGCCAACATAGGATTAACATTTGCAGCTACAGTTGTGATAAGAATATTAGCAAAGAAAACAGGAGATAAAGATAATGCTGATCTAGTGGGTTTAGGTGGATCTGCTTTAACTGTTAGTGAGTTTGCTAAATTACTTAAAAAGATATCAGAATCAAGTTTTGATGGAACTACTGGAACTACAAAAGGATTAGTACCTGGATTATTAGAATCTATAAAAAGTGCATTAATTAAATAGGAGTGAAATTATGATTAAAGTTATAAAAATTCCTAAGTTGTTTCAGAAGAAATTAGATAAAGGTTATTCTTTAACTCCTCTTGGGCAATGTAAAATGGAGTGGGATATTAAACAGGCTAAACTTAAAAAAGTAAATGGAGTAATTAGTATAGGAATTGTTTTAGCAATGTTTGCAGCAGGATTTCTTAGTAAAGAGTTTTTTATAATGATTATGGCAGGCAAAGGAATGGGTAAATTCGCAGGTTGGATGATTGGATAATATAAATAGAATAGGTTAAACTAGAGTAGTAGAGATGCTACTCTTTTATTATGTTATAGATCAATGTATTTGTGAGACAGGTGGATGACTATAAGCTGATATTATTTATAGGTGGATTTCAAGTGTACTACATAGAATACGGTAGAGTGTAACTTTAAGGATATACCACAAGCCCTTACCTCAGTGTCTCGACACCTCACATACCATAGCTCTTAATGTATCTTTTATAAATCCACTTTTATTACTATGAGAAATTATCCATTTATATAATTCTATATCTTCTGGGGTATTTTTAAAGCTCAATCCTATTACTTTTAATTCCAAAGTGTATCAGCAACCTTTCTGAAACCAATTGAATTTGCATATATAGGATTATCTGCTACAGAGGAATTACTATATCTATTCTTAAAAGCTTGTTTAAATAGAATATTACCTCCACCAACTAATATTATCTTTTCTGTTCTAATAGGATATTTCATAGTTAAATCATCATTAATCTTCATAAAGTTTCGTTTTAATATATCTGTTACAAAACTTAAATTTACTTTTAATCCATCAAGTTCTAGGAATCCTTTCTCTATAATTCTTTCAGCTTCTTGTAATCCTAAATCTAATCCATAAGTTGAGTTAAGTTTATCTGATATATCTTTATAGATATTTAAAGTTCCTACGGCAATAGTGGATGATGTAACTACCTTTTTATTAACTATATAAGCTACGTCACAGGTACGTCCTCCAATGTCTATAATTATTACATCCTCTTGTGTATTAAGGCTGTAATAGGCTCCTATGGCTTCAGGATACACCTTGAAATCTGATATTATAATCTTTCTAGGTTCTCCATTAAATTTAATTTCTTTTACTTTATTGGATAGGATTAAATCTTCTAGGGATTCATGATTAGTTTTATATTGATTAATTGGAAGGCCGCAAATTATGCTTTGGAATATATCGTTCTTATTTGAGTTTAATGCAATTCCTGTGAGAAGAAGTGGTAAGAAATTTTCTTTATTAGATTTGTTTAATTCAGTTTCAAAGTTTCCTTCTCCAATATAATAATGTTTATTCTCATATTCTAAGTGAAGTTTAGATCCTAATATATTTTCCTCTGTTGATACTAAAGATTTGATATTTGTTCCAGGGTATTCTTTAAGGGAATAATTTCCAACATCCAAGCCACGTTTCAAATTTATACAACTCCTTATAATTTTTACTAAGTTCTTAATAATATATTATGGTAGAGTTATGAGATTGTGAATATTATTTATGAAGTATTTATAATTTTTACTAAGTTTTATGTAAAATGAGATTGAGTAGGATATGATGAATATTGTATATGATTAGATAAGAATGATTATTAAATAGGTGAGAATGGATGAATATAAGTAAGATTATGATATGGTAATCATTAGTATATTAAGTAATTGTAAATGTTATATTCGTTCAGTCGCCCCTATAGGCTCTACAAAATTTACTGATTAATATTAGAATTTAAACTATTATATATTTATGTATATTATGTCTGTAATATTAGTTTGAGTTAATTTTGTAAAAGGGTACTTGTATATATGATGAAATATATTACAAATGAAAAGTATCCCCCGGTAGGTGTATTGTGTAAGTCTGAGAGAGTCGTAGAGTGATAGTTTATGCATTTAGGTGTAATTAGTTGTGGATATGGTAAAATGGTTAGAATAGGTAGTATATCGCTACGGAGTATGAGGGATTTATTACGATATAGTGAGACGGTAAAGATATGAATATGGAGTAAATGGAAGATAATAGTATGTGAGAGTTAGGATTATCGCTATAATATCGTGCAGAGAGGGATATACGGAATGTGAATTTGTTTCAGATTGCTTGGATGAGACAGGCACCCGATTTTGGTGTGAGCCAGCAAACCCTTTAAACGGAATATACCCGGCCATGCTGCAATCCTGTAATCTTATGTGCCAATAGCCTCATTTATATACATTTTGCCTGTTTTTACTTATATTTTGAGGTACTGTCATCCGTTTGTGTGTCTATGTTTGCAGTATATCCAATAAAAACATTGCGTAATTTACATATTTTACGATAAGTAATGGATATAATTAGTAATTTATTAAATTAGATGTAAATTGCATAATTCCTGTTGATCAGCATCTAGGCATTACTTACTGAACGGTATAGTTCTATATGTCGACCTTATAAAGAATGCATTTTTAGAAATCAAGTATCGTCAACTAAAATTTATTCACAGGTTGACAATCTTTATCCACAAGTTATCCACAATGTATTGTAAACTATATTTAATAAATAAGTTTACAACCAACTCATATCATCTATCTTATTGTCAACTACATATACATAATAGGTTTACAATACACAACTAACATGATGCACTAACTGGTATCGCATTAACGCATCTATTACACATAACAATACACGCATCATAACTGTTAACACTATCATATAGGTTAATACTACCTATCATATATAACACTCTATTACAATCCATATAACGCACTATAAATAATATCTAATATGATAATCAATATACATCTAATTAAATAATACTATTAACAAACTGTTTACAATTAAATGATAATAATACATTGCTAATTAAAGGATAATATTATATAATGGTATTAAGGAAAACAAATAAAGGGGAGTTGTTAAACATGAAACTTATCAAAACTATTGATGTATTAATCAAAGGAAAAACAATTGGAACTATCACTAAAAAATGGAACAAAATATTATTAGCTACAAATGATAAGGACTTCATGAATTGGATAACAGATGATCCAGTAATAAAATTAGATGTTATAAAGGATTGTGGGGCTTGCATAGATGTAGATTGGCAGTTTGAAAATGTATGCTATGTATCATTGAATATATATGAATAATTATAAGAGGTGAAAGCCTCTTATTTATAAAAATTAAGGAGTGATAATTATGAGAATTAACCAAATAAGTAAAAGTATATATTTTATATCTGATTATGATAATATAGATATTAGAGTTGTTGTAAGATATAATAGAATAACCTCAATTACTTATAATAACTCTAATATATCCTATAATGAAATAAAAGAATTTTTACTCACTAAAAATATATTAACATCTAAGTAGTCATTAATTGACTACTATTTTTTTAACTAATTAATCAATCATAATACAAATAACAACTCTCTCACATCCTCTCTAAGCAACATTAACATACATACTCTAACATTATTACCTATTAACTCTATAACGTCGCTATAACTCTATTAAACACTATATCAACTGTATTCATATAAACGTGACTAATATCATCAATATTAACTCTATAATCAAACATCATAGTATCATGTAGTATATCGTAGTATATAGCACTTAGCTAACTATATCTACTATCAATATAATAACTATCTAACACAACAGGACATCACAATAACCTTTACAATCAATCTATATAACATCCTATATAATAACACTATCACTACACACCAACCCTTTGCAGACTCTTATATACTCTATATCATTACTAATTAAACAATACTATTAATAATCAAATAAATATTAACTCTAATTAAATAATAATAATATACTATGTAAAACTTAGCATATAGGAGTATTAACAACTTAATCTATTATAATCATCCTAAACAACCTTAAATAAAGCTATACAACATTATCTTTTAATTGTATAATAAGACTATAGAAAGTTAGCAAAACAAAACAACTTAAACTCACACAAAACTTTCTTAAATCTTTAATATAGTGTAACAATTAAAGGATAATAACATATACTATATTAACAGAAACAAATAAACGATCCTTGACAACTTGAAAGTTGCTTAGTACTTGTAAACTAAGTGGTAGTTATTAATCAGTAATAACAAATTTATGTAACCAGTAAAGTGGATAATATGAGTATGACTCGTAACGTATCAAATACGAGAAAGGATGACTCACATTTTATTGCATCAATCATAAATCAATAATAATAATAAAATGATCTAAAAATATAAATAACAAACATAAAAAAATCATACTCCATACTAACATAAAGTGGAGATGTATTACAATGACTAACAATTAAATGATAATAATACAAATTATAATTGAAAGTTATAAGCTGACAACAGGAATAATTTTAAAAAGTATAAAGTAACATTGTGAAATAGAAATTTAAAATTGACTAGCGATAAGTAAAAATAAAAGGAATAAAGGAATAGTATGTGTAAATCATTATGTTTCATTGACTAAGTAACCTTTTATGAGTAACGATTTATAACTTTCATACTTTTATAAAGCATATTTTAGAGTATGTTTTATAAAAGTAAATTAAATAAAAAGGATGTGTATATAAATGAATAATCGTACTAGATTTATATGTCAATTATCAGTAAATGAACAGGCACAAATTAAAGAGGCTTTAATGAATTGTGAAGAATTAGAAAATGTTGAGAATAAAATGGAAATAATAAATAATGCAATGGATGATAGGATTTGTTTATTAGAGAATTTTATAAATTTAGAATTGATTATTAATGATAATTTACAAACTATTTGCAATAACTGGGAGAATGACTTTAAAGGTGATTTATTAGAAAACACTGAGGAAATAATCGAACAACATGGAAATATTAGAGGTTATATAAATTATCTTATATTAGAAGTTTTCCCAATTTGGATAGAGGAGTCAAAAACAGAAACTCCAGAAAATACTCAATTATATATTGACTATCAAAACAGACTTCAAAATATAGTATGTGAATTATGATTAACATATTCAATCTTTATAAAAATAACAAATATATTGGAATTGGCAACCCTAACATGTTAAAAAATTATACAGATAATGAAATAAAAGAGTTTTATAAACGTTTTAATATAGAAGTTGAGATTGAAAGAAAGGAGTGTTAAAAATGTTACTAAAATATATAAATTCTGAATGATACAATATAGTTTTCTTGGTAGTTTGTACTTTAACAAGATATACTCCATTTAAAATAATTGAAAAGGCTGGTGTAATAATGAATGAATTAAGAGAATTAAAGAGACTATTAAAATTCTATGATGAAGCTAGAGACAATGAGAAAATGACAGTTAAGGATCAACGTGAACTATGTAAAACATATGCTGAGGATCAAATTAATAAAATTATAGATGGTCATGCGTATAAAGATTTAATAAAGTTTGATCGTAGAAATAATAAAATAACATGTGAATATTATCCATGTGGTGGAGGACAACAATATATAGAGTTTAAGTTTTTTCATAAAAAATGTACTATGTGGAATCGAGTTAATACAATCACATTAACAATTGAATAAGAATTCAATAATCATATTGTATTAATGTTAACAGTGATTAACAATACAAAATAAATTAAGAAGGACGTGTAATAATATGAATATCAAAGAAATTAAAAAATGGATCGCTGAATCAATTAAATTAGGTGGTAATGATTTTATAAAATGGGATGATATAAAGAATAAAGTTAGCGATAATGTATTATATTTAATGACTCAAATAATAGCATTATATAATGAATCAGTAATATTTCATACAGATACTATAAAAGAAATCAAGTTTACTTATAAGTTAATAGAAGATCAACTATGATATATTAAAAGCCTTCTTTTATGGTAACAAAAATAAATTAATGGAGCGTGTAAAAATGATAAATTTAAGAAAGAAAATTAATTTAAAAAAGAGAACTATAAAACCGTTAGAACTTAGAAAGACTTCTATAAATTTAATTAAGACAAAAATGCTGCAAAACTGATATTTAAATTTTTAGATACAATTAAAGAATAATATTATAAAACTTACACATACTAATATTACAATTCAATAATAATAATTAAAAGAGGAGTGTTTAATAATGATAAAATTATATATAGCTAACTTAGGTAAATACAATGAGGGCGAATTAGTAGGAAAATGGATATCACTTCCAATGGATATGGATAACTTCAAAGAAAACTTTTTACCATCAATACAAATAGATGGACAAAAATATGAAGAAATTGCAATACATGATTATGAAAGTGATATCGAAGGATTAACTATAGGAGAATATGACAATATAGAAGAATTAAATGATATGGCTGAAGCTTATGATAACCTTGATGAATATGATCAAAAAGTAGTTAATGCTGTTATAGAATGGAGTTACTACGGTGCTAATGGTATTCAAGAAGCAATTGATAGTGTTGATGACTTCAGACTTAATGAAGATGTTACAAACGATGATGAATATGGTAATTATCTTA
>Ga0209430_1000686_pt1 | contig 31448 bp, 31 predicted proteins | sample BarGraIncub1133A_FD_184504 | JGI IMG/M metagenome (GOLD analysis project Ga0209430, IMG submission 184504) | Arctic peat soil microbial communities from Barrow, Alaska - Barrow Graham LP Incubations 11-33A (SPAdes) (version 2) | ecosystem: Environmental > Terrestrial > Soil > Wetlands > Peat... | reverse complement strand
GCTCAGCCAGCCGCTATTAGACCGAATTGATATTCATGCAGAGGTGCATCCAGTAAAGTATGATGAACTGGCAAAAAATGGAGAGGAAGAGACATCAGCTGTTATAAGGGAGAGAGTAAATAGCGCAAGAAACATACAACTTGACAGATATAAAGGCCTAGGTATTTACTCAAACTCTGAGCTATCGCCTCCATTAATAAAAAAATACTGTGAACTGGACAGATTTACATCTAATTTGTTGAAAAGAGCATTTGAAAAGCTTGGACTTAGCGCACGGGCACACAGCCGAATATTAAAGGTTGCAAGAACAATTGCAGACATGGAGGGCAGTGAAACAATAAAATCTGAGCATGTGGCAGAGGCAATACAGTATAGAAGTTTAGACAGAATTAAGATATAAGAGAGGTTAATTATGAGAGAAATTGAATATTGGATATGGATATCCTCGTTAGAAGGAATGGGTGCAGTAAAGGCAATGGGATTGCTTAAAATGTATAAAAACCCAAGAATCGTATATGAAATGTCAGAGCATGAGCTGAAACAGACCAAGCTTCTAACTGATAAAAACATCCAAGAAATATTAGATAAACAGAAAAGAGAAAGAGTAAATAAAATTTATGAATTAATGATTAAACATAATATTAAAATGATTAATGTATTTGATGATAACTATCCATATAATCTTAAGCAGATATATGATCCACCAATTGCACTATACTATAAAGGAAAATTTGAGCTTAACGACTTCGCTATTGCAATTGTGGGCTCAAGAAGAACTACAAATTATGGTTCTTATTCAGCAAAAAAGCTAGCATATGATCTATCATTGAGAGGTGTTCCTATTGTCAGTGGCTTGGCAAGAGGCATAGACAGCATTGCCCATGAGGGATGCCTGGCTGCGGGAGGGAAAACTATAGCTGTTTTAGGCTGCGGACTTGATACTATTTACCCACCTGAAAACACTAAGCTTTGTGAAGATATAATTAAATCAGATGGCTTAGTGATTTCTGAATATCCACCTGGGATGCCGCCACTCCAACATAATTTTCCTGCAAGAAACAGAATAATTAGTGGCATATCTTCTGGAGTTCTGGTGGTGGAAGCGGCTAAAAGAAGTGGTTCTTTAATTACAGCCTGCTATGCGCTAGAGCAAGGAAGAGAAGTCTTTGCCATCCCAGGAAATATTGACTGTGCATACAGCAGAGGTACAAATCAACTAATTAAAGATGGAGCAAAAATGGTACTTTGCGCGGAAGATGTTTTAGAGGAATTTGATTATATAGAGGCCAGTGATAATAGTGAGGCACAAAATGATTTATCAAAAAGAGGCAGCAAAACAAACTTTAGCATATTTAGAGGCTTGAGCACTGAGGAAATTAGAATAGCAAAAATTATATCCAATGGGATTCATGATATCGACGAAATAATCGACAGAAGCAATAATCCCACAAAGGAAGTTAATAATATTCTCTTTATGTTGGAAATGAAAGGCGTTATTACACAGCTACCAGGCAAAATATTTAATATGTGTTTATAGTCAAACTCTATTTATAAATATGTGCATAATTTGATCAAATTAATATAAAATTACTAATGAGAGGTTGACAGATTTAAAAATCCAGTTTAAATTAGTAGTTGTTTGATAAAATATGTAATAATAAATATTGATACATGAGAATTTTGACACGGAGGAATAAAATGGCTGATAACCTGGTAATTGTGGAGTCTCCTGGAAAAGTAAAAACAATTGGCAAGTTTTTAGGTAAAGGATATAAAGTTGAAGCATCTGTAGGACATATAAGAGATCTACCTAAAAGTCAAATTGGGGTAGATATTGAGAATGATTTTGAGCCAAAGTACATCACTATTAGGGGAAAAGGTGATGTAATATCAAGGCTTAAGAAGGAAGCTAAGTCTGCAAAAAAAGTCTTTCTCGCAACTGACCCTGACCGTGAGGGCGAGGCAATATCTTGGCATTTGGCCAAAATTTTAAATATTGATGAAAGTCAAAAATGTAGAATTTCTTTTAATGAAATTACCCAGAATGCTGTGAAAAGTGCAATAAAGACGCCTAGAAAGATAGATATGGATCTTGTTGATGCACAGCAGGCAAGAAGAGTTTTGGATAGAATAGTAGGATATAAAATTAGCCCATTGCTATGGAAAAAAGTAAAGAAGGGGCTTAGTGCTGGTAGAGTTCAATCTGTTGCAACAAAAATGATTTGCGATAGAGAGGAAGAAATAGAAGCATTCGTTTCTCAAGAATATTGGTCAATAATTTCAAGGTTGGCAAAGCCAAAGGTTAATCCAAATTTTGATGCTAAGTTTTACGGAACGAATAAGGAAAAGATAGAGCTTACAAATGAGGATCAGGTAAATGCAATTTTAAATGAAATTGATAAAAGTAAATATGTAGTTAAAAAGGTCAAGGAGCAAGAAAAGAAAAGAGCTGCTGCAGCTCCGTTTATAACTAGTACTATGCAGCAGGAGGCTTCCCGAAAGATGGGATATACTACAAAGAGAACGATGATGGTAGCTCAACAGCTATATGAAGGTGTAGAAATAAAAGGTCGTGGGTCGGTAGGATTAATAACATATATGAGAACTGACTCGACTAGAATATCTTCAGAGGCTCAAGTGGAAGCAAGAGAATATATTAATGGGAAGTTTGGGTCAGAGTATACTCCACAAACTCCAAGAACTTACAAGAATAAATCTGCTTCTCAGGATGCACATGAAGCTATACGCCCATCCTACGTGGATTTAACTCCAGAAGACATAAAAAGTTTTTTAAACACAGAGCAGTATAAGCTTTATAAGCTTATTTGGAGTAGGTTTATAGCCAGCCAGATGTCTTCAGCGGTATATGATACTGTCAGCGCGGATATTTCTGTAGGTAATTACCTATTTAAGGCAAACGGGTCAAAGATAAAGTTTTCGGGATTTATGGTTTTGTATATAGAAGGCAAGGATGAAGAGGCAGAAGATGAAGAAAATAGCCTTCCACAACTTATTGAAGGTGATGTACTTGAGTTTAAAAACAGTACACCTAAACAGCATTTCACTCAACCGCCTACTAGGTACACAGAAGCGACATTGGTTAGAGCACTTGAGGAAAAGGGAATTGGCAGACCAAGTACTTATGCTCCAACAATAACTACTATTTTATCAAGAGGGTATACCATTAGAGAAAAGAAATTTTTAATGCCTACTGAGTTGGGGAAAATAGTTAATGATATAATGAAGAAACATTTTAAAGATATTGTTGATGCAGAGTTTACGGCACATATGGAAAACCAACTTGACGCTGTTGCAGATGGAGATAAGGTATGGAAATCTGTATTACAAGACTTCTATGCTTCTTTTGGAACTGTATTGAAAGACGCTGAGGAAAGTATCGGAGATGTGGAACTACCTGTAGAGGTATCTGATGTACAGTGCGATAAATGCGGAAGGTATATGGTTGTTAAGCATGGGAGATTCGGTATGTTTTTAGCTTGTCCAGGATTTCCAGAATGCAGAAATACAAAGGCTATCGTTGAAGATGCAGGTGTTTTGTGCCCAATTTGTCAGGGGAAAGTGTTAATAAAAAAGACAAAAAAAGCTAGAAAATATATAGGCTGCGAAAAAAACCCAGAATGTCCATTTATGAGCTGGGATATGCCAAGTAAAGAGATTTGCCCTATTTGTGAATCTTTTATGCTTCAAAAGGTTGTAGGAAAAAAGATAATTTTGAACTGTAGCAATGATAAATGTATTAGCAACGCAGAAGCTACCGCGAAGAAGGAAGCTGCAGCGAAGAGAGAAGTTATCGTGAAGAAAGAAACTATAGTGAAGAAGGACGCTAAAGCGAAGAAAGAAACTATAGTGAAGAAAAAAACTATAGTGAAGAAGGACGCTGTAGCGAAGAAAGAAACTATAGTGAAGAAGGAAGCTACAGTGAAGAAGGAAGTTGCAGCGAAGAAAGTACAAAAGGGATCCACAGCAAAAAAGGCTAAATAGGATATAACATTTTTTAATACAAGCATAGTTAGCTTATTTTACTAAAAAAACCGAAGGTGCATAATAGCCTTTCGGTTTGTTTTATTTTTTATCACACAATTATTAAAGGAGATTACCATGAACAAAACGGTAAATGTAATTGGCGCAGGATTGGCTGGGTGCGAGGCAGCATATCAAGTAGCTAAAAGAGGAATAGATGTAAAGTTATACGAAATGAAGCCGCAAAAACGTTCTCCTGCGCATCACTCTGGGAATTTTGCAGAATTAGTTTGCAGCAATTCACTGCGATCAGATCAGGTGGAAAATGCTGTTGGACTTTTAAAGGAAGAACTTCGCACGATGGATTCATTAATTTTAAGAGCAGCAGATGCAACAAGAGTTCCTGCAGGAGGAGCTTTGGCAGTTGATAGAGAAGGCTTCTCAGAATATGTTACTGCGGCAATAAAAGAAACAAAAAATATTCAAATAGTATATGAAGAACAAGATAGTATACCTAGTGATGATATTACCATTATTGCCACTGGACCTTTAACATCAGAACCAATGTTTAACTGCATTGAGAAAATAATTGGTGAGGATTATCTACACTTCTTTGATGCTGCAGCTCCTATCTTAACGTTTGATTCTATCAATATGGACAAGGCTTTTAAGGCAGCTAGATATGGAAAGGGAACAGAGGATTATATAAATTGTCCAATGGACCGAGAAGAATATGAAGTTTTTTATAATGCCCTAATTAATGCTGAGCTAGCAGAGGTAAAGAATTTTGAGAAAAACATGGTATTTGAAGGATGCATGCCAATTGAGAGCATGGCACAAAGAGGTAAAGATACTATTAGATTTGGTCCTTTAAAGCCAGTAGGACTAACGGATGCAAGAACAAATAATAAGTCTTACGCAGTTGTTCAGCTCAGACAAGATAACAAAAATGGTACACTTTTTAATATTGTTGGATTTCAAACTCACTTAAAATGGCCTGAACAAAAAAGAGTGTTCAGTTTGATCCCGGGCTTAGAGAATGCAGAGTTTGTAAGATATGGTGTAATGCATAGAAATACCTATATTAATTCACCAAAGCTTTTAGATAACACTTATAGAGTAATAAAAAATGATTCTTTATATTTTGCTGGTCAAATTACAGGAGTTGAAGGATATATTGAATCTACCGCATCAGGTTTTGTCGCAGGAATAAATGCAGCAGCGAAGTGCCTGAATAAAGAAAGTGTTGTTTTCCCTGCCAATACAGCAGTAGGAGCCTTGAGTAGCTATATTTCTGATGCCAGTGTGAAAAATTTTCAACCTATGAATGCTAATTTTGGATTATTTAGCAATATTGATACTAGTATACGAGATAAAAAGAAAAGAAATTCTGAAATAGCTCAGAACTCTTTAAAAATAGTAAATCAAATATTTGAGTCTATTAAAAAATGGTCGTGAGTAATTAGTCCTAATATATTAAAATATATGAAAATTAACACTAAATTTATTGTATTTTAAATATTAATATGTTAATATTTAGCTGATAATAAACTATTTTGCAATTTTATTAAATAGGAGTGTGATTAATTTGATTCAGAGCTTGTTCGCAAAAAATAATATTTTAGAAAAGTCTCTTGACGCTTCATGGGCTAGAAACGATACTATATCACAAAATTTAGCTAATATAGACACTCCTGAATATAAAAGGAAAGATGTTGCTTTTGAACAATATCTTAATGATTCACTTAATAAAACAAGTATTGAAGGAAATTTAACAGATAAAAGACATATTGCTATAAAAAGCAAAAATATAGATAAAATACAGCCTACTATTACAGAGGATAATTCAGATGTTAGCATGCGTATTGATGGAAATAATGTCGATGTTGATAGCGAGATGGCATATTTAGCTAAAAACACAATAAAATATAATACCTTAGTTCAGTTAATAAATAGTAACTATAGCAAGATAAAAACTGTTATTGCAGAAGGGAGACGCTGAAAATGGGTTTTTTTAGTTCACTTGATATTGGAGCATCAGGCCTAACGGCTCAAAGGGTCAGAATGGATACTATTTCTCAGAATATCGCAAATATAAATACCACGAGGACAGAAGATGGTACTCCATATAGGAGAAAAGATGTAGTTTTTGAAGAGCGTTCAGATTCAAATTCTTTTTCTTCAGTTCTTTCAAATGCCAGTAATAAGTTAAATGGCGGACAAGGTGTACGAGTAACTAAAATAGTTGAGGATTCTTCTGATTTTAAAAAGCAGTATGACCCAGGCCATCCAGATGCTGATGCAGAGGGCTATGTAAGTATGCCTAATGTGGATGTTGTTACAGAGATGGTAAATATGATTTCTGCTACGAGATCATATGAAGCTAATGTTACTTCAATTAATGCTACTAAATCCATGGCTTTAAAAGCGTTGGAAATAGGTAAGTAGTCTGGAGGATTTCTATGTCAATAAATAGTATTTCAGAAGTTAAACAGTTAATACCAAATAGCATTGGACTAAATGGCATTAACGAGCAGAGTAAAACACCAGAAGTGAGTTTTGGCGAATATCTAAATTCCGCTCTTGCTAAGGTGACTAATCTTGAAGATCAAGCAGGTCAATTAAAAGATGATTTTGCATTAGGTAAGACTGATAATATTCCTGAAGTGTTAATTGCAGGTGAAAAAGCTACTGTAGCTTTGCAGTTTACTATGCAGATAAGAAATAAAATAATGGATGCATACTCTGAAATTATGAGAATGCAAATATAGTATGTACACATTTATGAGAACTTTAATTTGTTTTTATACATAATATGAACTTAGAAGAGTAATGAGAAAGCGTACAAATGATAAAATTTATATATTATCGAGGTGGTAGATTTGCCAGAATTTTTATCTAGAATCCTCAAGCCGATCATTGACTTTTGGAAGGGATTAGATAAATCCCAAAAAAATAGAATTTATGTGACGGCTGGTATAGTGACTGTTGCTGTTGGATTAGGTCTGTATTTGCTAATAAGACCTACGTATACTACAGTCATCCAGAATGCTGACGCTGCAGATGTGGCGGCAATGCAGAAAATATTAACGGACAAAGGAATTTCTTATAAGTTAACCGAGGATAAATCAGGTATCGTTGTAGATGTTAAAGATAGTGATACTGCTCACTTTGAATTGGTTACAGCAGGTTATCCTAAAGATGGCTTAAGCTTTGCTGATGCTCTTAGCAGTATCAAAATAAATACAACTGAGAGTGATAAAAAGCATATTTGGCAACAGCTTGATGAATCAGATATTGTTAGACAGTTGAAGCTTTTCCAGAATATTAAGGATGCCAGCGTAACTATAACTAGACCTGAAAAAACTCTTTTTATTGATGATACAGACAGTAAAGACGCTAAGGCATCTGTTATAATCACACGAAATGGTGATATTACTCCAATACAAGCTCAAAGTATAGTTAAGGTAGTTGCCAGCAGCGTTGAAGGATTAGATGCTATAAATGTCACTGTTGTGGATGAAGAAGGTAACCTGCTGAATTCTGAGAGTTTGGATAATGGTATGGATAAAACCTCTACGCAATATGACATGAAGAAGAAAGTCAAAACAGATCTAGAAAAAAATGTAAAAGATGTTTTAAATAATGAACAGTTCGATAGCTTTGATACAGCTAAGGTAGTTGTTAATCCAATACTTGATTTTAATACATTAACGGAGTCTTCAAAAGAAATTTCAAACCCTACCGGTATGGAATCGGGAGCTATTGTTAGTAGACAAGAAGCCAAAGAGGATTTACAAAATGGAAATACAGGAGGAACACCTGGAGTAGCCTCAAATCCAGGGACCACACCAACCTATCCAGCGGGTACTGCTGACGCGAAAACCTACAAAAAATCAGATCTTACTGAAAATTATGCATACAATGAGTCATCAAAGCAGATGGAGAAGTCGCTAGGTGAGGTTATACCTGAAAGAACCACTGCTGCTATAACTTTGCTATATGGCAATAGGATTCTTGATGATACCAAGCTCACTGCCGATATGATTACACAGGTAAAGGAGCTTGCAAGCAAAGCGACTGGTATACCTGTCGCAAACATAGCTGTTACAAAGCTAAAAATACAGGCACCTGGTCAGATAACTCCAACAGCATTTGAAACAATTAAGAGCTTGATTTCAGCTTATGGATTGCCAGCATTGTTACTACTAATGCTTATAATATTGCTTGGTGTTGCTCTTCCAAAGAAGAATAAGAGTCAGAAGTTTGAACCAGCGTTTGCTGGTATTGATGAGATGACTACATCAAAGTACAATTTTAATGAAATAAAGCAAGATCCTGTACCAGATATTGATACAGAAGAAAAATCTGAAGTTAAGAAGCAATTGGACAAATTTGTTAAGCAAAACCCTGATGCTGTTGCACAATTACTTCGTAATTGGTTGACAGATGATTATGAATAAATGGAATGAAAAGATAGTAGTAATGAAGATAAATGCTAGTAGACTTTAATTAATTTTGAGGGGTGGAGAGCTTGGCTAGAGCTAGTGCGAAGACGGAATACAGCGGAAGAGAGAAGGCCGCGATGCTTCTTATTTCATTAGGACCTGATAAGTCTGCTGAAATATTTAAACATTTAAAAGAAGATGAAATAGAACAACTAACCCTTGAAATAGCTAATATTAGGGCGGTTACTCCAGATGATAAAGAGAGAATTCTTGATGAGTTTTATCAGATTTGTCTTGCTCAGGAGTATATTGCTGAGGGTGGTATTGGCTATGCAAAGGATATTCTAGAAAAAGCATTAGGTACTCAGAAGGCTCTTGATATTATTAATAAGCTTACAGTATCTCTGCAGGTTAGACCCTTTGATTTTGTTCGCAAGACTGACCCTTCACAACTTCTGAACTTTATACAGGGAGAGCATCCACAAACAATTGCTTTGATATTAGCATATTTAAAACCACACCAAGCTTCGGTTGTTCTTTCGGCATTACCGCAGGATAAACAGGCTGATGTGGCCAGAAGAATAGCAACTATGGATAGAACCTCACCAGATGTAATTAAGGAAGTTGAACGTATTCTTGAAAAAAAGCTTTCATCATTGGTTACTGAGGATTACACAGCAGCTGGTGGTGTACAGTCAATTGTTGATATCCTTAACTCTGTTGACAGAGGTACTGAGAAGTTTATCATGGAAACATTAGAAATTGAAGATACAGACCTTGCAGAAGAAATTAAGAGACGTATGTTTGTATTTGAGGATATTCTCACTCTTGATGGTAGATCCATTCAAAGATTTCTTAGAGAGGTTGATAATAATCAACTCGCAGTTGCACTCAAAGGTGCGACAGAGGATGTGCAAAAACTTATTTTTTCAAATATGTCCAAGCGTTTAACTGAAATGATAAGAGAAGACTTGGAATTTATGGGGCCTGTAAGACTTAAGGATGTTGAGGAAGCACAGCAGAAGATTGTTAATATTATTCGTAAGCTAGAAGATGCAGGTGAGATAGTTATTTCAAGAGGCGGAGGCGATGAAATAATTGTCTAATAATAAAATTTTCAAAAATAATCAAGTGAATGTTGGTATTCCATTTCAGATTATGTCCTCAATAACGTACAAGCCTCCGGTAAGAAAAATCAATTTGAATTTAAAATTAGATTTTGACAATGTGGAAGAATTAGGGAAAGATGATTATAAGGCTTTAGCAGAAGAAACAGTTAATAAATCTAAAATTGAAGCAGATTTTATCATAAAGGAAGCACTTCTAGAAGCCAAAGAAATTATTTCTCATGCATCTATTGATGTAGAAGAACTGAAAAAAATGTTACTTGTTGAAGCTAAAGAAGAAGGTTACAACGAGGGCATTGCTCAGGCAAAACAGGAGTATGAGCAATTACTAGATGAAGCTCAAGGTATTAAAGTGCAAGCAGGAGTAGAGTATAAAAAGGTATTAGATTCATTAGAAGTGGATGCTGTAAATACTGTTTTAGATATTGCAAGGAAAGTTATTAGCCAAGAATTGAAATGTAAAGAAAACATTTTACTTTTGGTTCGGGAAGCTTTTGAAAAGTGTTCAAAAGATCGCAAGGCAGTTCTAAAGCTTTGTGAGCAAGATTATGAATATATAAATGAAAATAAAGACCAGCTTATTTCAATGCTTGAAAGGTCTGAGGACATAGAAATAAAGAAGGATTTGTCTTTAAAAGAGGGTGGCTGCGTAATTGATACTCCATATGGGAGCATAGATGCTAGTGCTAATACCAAACTCAATAAGATAGAAAATGACTTTAAGAGCATTTTAGCTGAGAAAATGAATTGAGGTACGCGTATATGTGTACCTCAATTATATATTTAAAGAAAGAGCAATCTTTTTTCAGGAGGTCAAATATCATTGATAGACCTTAAAAAGTATCAAGATACATTGAATTCAAGGGATTACATTCAATATATAGGTAAGGTATCAAAGGTTGTAGGACTTACCATTGAGGCCGATGGCCCTCAAGCTAGTATTGGTGATTTATGCTATATTCATGTTGCAAAAGGGGAGCCTCTTAAAGCTGAAGTTGTTGGTTTTAAGGATGAAAAGGTGCTACTTATGCCTTTGGGTGAAATGACAGGTATTGGACCTGGAAGTGTAGTTTCAGCTAACGGGGATATACTCAAGGTTGCAGTTGGACCAGAGCTGATTGGCAGGGTGTTAGATGGTTTGGGTAGACCTATGGATGAAAAAGGTGGAATGATTACTAAGCAGTTTTACCGTACAGATAACAAGCCTCCAAACCCTATGACTAGAAAAAGAATTACTGAACCTCTTCCTCTTGGAGTGAGAGCAATTGATGGGTTATTAACAGTTGGTAAAGGTCAGAGAATTGGTATATTTGCGGGAAGTGGTGTAGGAAAGAGCACTTTGATGGGTATGATTGCTAGAAATACCAAAGCTGATATTAATGTTATTGCACTTATAGGAGAGCGTGGCAGAGAGGTTAGAGAATTTATTGAAAAGGATTTAACGCAGGAAGGTCTGTCTAGGTCTGTGGTGGTAGTAGCTACCTCTGACCAGCCTGCTCTTATAAGACTTAAAGGAGCGATGGTTGCTACAGCTATTGCTGAGTATTTTAGAGATTGTGGTAAGGATGTTTTGCTTCTTATGGATTCGTTAACTAGGTATGCTATGGCGCAAAGAGAAGTGGGTCTTTCTATAGGGGAGCCACCTGTATCGCGTGGATATACTCCTTCAGTTTTTTCTGCATTTCCAAAGCTGTTGGAAAGGGCTGGTACAGATGTAAAGGGCTCAATAACAGGATTATACACTGTTCTAGTTGATGGAGATGATTTGACAGAACCTGTTACTGATACAGCGAGAGGAATCTTGGATGGACATATTGTTTTATCTAGGGCCTTAGCTAATAAAAATCACTATCCTGCAATTGATGTTTTGGCAAGTGTAAGCAGGGTAATGGGTGATATTATTGATAAAGATCATAAAAAATGTGCTTCTGAGATAAAAAAAACAATGGCAATATATAAGGAAGCTGAGGACTTGATAAACATTGGGGCATATTTGAAGGGTAGTAATAATAAAATCGATTATGCAATTAAATATATGGACGATATAACTTCTTTTTTACAGCAGGAAACTGATCAGCAAATATCCTTTGATGAAGTGTACCACAATGTTTTAGACTTGCTTAAATAGAATCGCAGGGAGGCTAATGCACAATGCAAAAATTTGGTTTTAGACTTGAATCTGTTTTAAATCTTAAATCGCAGTTGGAGGATAATGCCAAAAATACACTTGCTGGTTCTACAAGAGAACTTGAAAGCCAGAAAAATTGCCTAGAGGATTTGAAAAATATAAATGATGGTTCAATAAATAGCTTAAATGCAGAGATTGATGAAGGAATTTCGGTGTTTAGAATTAAGAATTATAACAGTTATTTGGCGTTTATGAGAAAAAAAATTACAGATCAAAAAGAAAATGTAAATATTGCGGAGGGTGTTGTCGATATAGATAGAGAAGGTCTCATCAAAGCAATGCAAGGACGCAAAATTTTAGAGAAACTGAAAGAAAAGAAATACCAGGAATACGTAATAGAACAAAATAAATCAGAGCAACTTTTAATAGATGAATTAAATAGTTTTAAATTTAAAGATGGTTCAGGAGAAGAAAATGCCCGAGACTAAAAAGGAAAACAAGAAAAATATTGAGGCACAGGCCGAAGAACCTTTGAAAAATGGTAGTAAAGACAAAAAACGGTCTTTAGATAAAAATAGCGATTCTCAAAAAAATGGCATACTTTTTTATGTACTTACAATTATTACTGCCCTATTATTGGTTGCTTTAATTATTGGAGGTACGTTATTCTTTGCAGTTAAGAAGAATGTAAATGGTATTGCTGATAGTATGGGAGATAGCATTGACAAGATACCGGTTTTGAGAATGGCTCTGCCGACTAAGATTGATATTGAGGATGAAAAGAACTTGACAGAAAAGCAGGTAAGACAGAAATACACGCAAATAAAAGCGGAAAGAGTTTTATTAGATAAACAGGTTTCCGACTTAACTAAGCAAGCGGATGAGATAAACAAACAATTATCTGCCAAGGATACAAATTCAGCACTTTTGCAACAGCAAAAAGTTGCACTTGAAAATGAAAAGCTTAAACTTACTGCTGATAATGTAAGCTCGAAAAAGAATTTTGATGAAATTTCTGCTGTTATTGCAGCAGGAGATGCAACAGAGTACAAAAAATATTTTGAGAAGATTGACCCAAAAGTTGCTGCTGACTTATACGCACAAATTCTAAAAGACCAGAAAATGAGTGATGATGTAAAAAAATATTGCTCTATATATGAAAATATGGATGCTTCGGCAGTTTCTAGCATTATGGAACAGCTGGGTGCTAGCAAAATGACTTTAATTGTTGAGATTATGAAGAACCTGAAGAAGGAAACCTCGGGAGCAATATTGACTGCAATGACACCTGCATTTGCAGCCAAGTTATCAGAACAACTTGCAAAAGTGTACAATGTTGGAACTGTAAAAGTAACAAAGTAAACTTGGTAATTAGGGGCATAGCAAAAGCGGCTCTATTACATAGGAAAAACATCATAATAATAGGATGAAAGGAGGTGAAATAATGATTACGTACAGCAATACATCCAAATTGCTTTTTTCTCAAGGCAACGATAATATTGCCATTAATCTTAAGTCAAAGGCTTCACAAGGGACATCAGATCCTGTGTTTAAGTCTGTTTTTGATAACACTTTGAATAACACAGCTAAGCGTACAAATCCTAGAAATGTATCAGAAAACGATGATGACATATCTCAGAATTCTGATTCAAAAATTAAATACAAATCTTTTAGAGATGTGGAAAATTATCAGAAGGTTGGCGCTAAGCAGAACTCAGTAGAAAAGCCTGCTGAAGATAGCAAGTCACAAAATGTTGATTTGGAAGCTAAAAAAATTACAAATGATCCTGATGCGTATGATGAATCAATAAATGTATTAGCACAAATGCTTGGATTACAGCCTAGTGAGTTGGTTAAGATAGCAAAAGAGCTTGGTTTTAGCGCAGAAGACTTGAAAGATGTAAAAAAACTTGGACTTTTTATGAACAAGCTTGCAAGCGTGCTAGAGCTTAATGATTCGCAAAAAAACATGATGAATACATTAGCTAAGGAAGTTTCAAAGGAAGTTACAAAGGAAGTTTCAAAGGAAGTTTCAAAGCAGGTGAAAACAGAAGATGGCCTTGAGAGGGTACCAACTATTGAAAGTCCAAAAGCTGCTACGAATGAAGCAAAAACTAGCAATAATACCGAAACCATTGATCTTTCAAAAACTTCTGATGAAGTAAAGGAAAAGCTTAACCAATTGATTCAGAAGGCTACTTCAAACTCAGAATCAGTAAGTTCAGATGTTTCTAAAGTAATTAAAGCAATGAGAGCTCAGAAGCAGACAACGGTTTCTGTCAATTCTGGACAAGTTGATACAAAGAGTATTACCAAAGCTCCTACTACAGATGATATACCAAGTGCAGAACAATTATCTACAGATGATATACCAAGTGCAAAACAATTAGCTGTAGATGGAAATGTTGTTAATGTAAAAGAATCAGCAAAAGCAAGCAATTCAAAAGAAGAGGATAACTCTGAAAGTGCGGGCGCTAGTGATACTAAAACTGAAGTAGCTGCAGTAGCTGTAAATACTCAAGTAAGCGCAAGCAATGACCAGAATGAGCAGCAAATTCTGCAACCAATTGGTGATATCAAGGTAGATCTGTTAAATAAACAGACAGAGGTTCAAAAGGCAGCGTTATCTATGCCACAGCCAATTAAAAGTTCTGAAGTTATTAACCAGCTTGTAGAATCTGCCAAGGTAATTATCGGGCAGGATAAGTCTGAAATGATTATTCAGTTAAAGCCAGACCATCTAGGAAAGCTTGAATTGAAGGTTGTTACTGAACAAGGTATAGTTGCAGCTAAGTTTATTGCGGAGAGCCAAAAGGTTAAAGAAATAATAGAAACAAATATGCAGTTGCTAAAGGATTCTTTGCAGAAACAGGGCATTTCAATTGATAGTGTCAGTGTTCAGGTAGGACATGACAAGCAGAGTGAATACCAGCAGCAAAATCCATACCAAGGCAAAAATAACAGCTCAGGTAATAGACTCAAAAATAGTAGTAATGAATCAGGCATATCAAGAATTGGTATTAATGCTTTTGACGCATTACCAGAAAGACTTGCACAGTATGCATATGATTCTAACACAATTAATTTAACAGCTTGATAAAAGGAGGTAGTAAATGGCTACAAATGGAGTTTCAACTAATCAAACTATTGAGCAGATTATTGAAAGTACAAAAACCACTCAAGATGCAACCAGAAAAACTGGTGGTGATCTTGGCAAAAATGACTTTCTAAATCTTTTGGTTACTCAGCTCAGATACCAGGATCCATTAGAACCAGTTGACGACAAGGCATTTATTGCTCAGATGGCTCAGTTCAGTGCTTTGGAACAAATGCAGAATATGAATGGAGTTTTGGCTAACTCTCAAGCCTTCAATTTGATAGGCAAAGATGTTACTGCAAGTACCACTGATCCTATGACTCTTGAGGTGAAAACTGTTCAAGGAATAGTGTCTACTGTAAAGATGAGTAATGGTAAGACCTTCTTGGTAATAAACAACCAGGATATCGAAGCAGGCAATGTAATACAGGTAAATGATAGTATTTACAACACAAACTCAAACTTATCAAGTTATACAAACCTAATTGGATATAGGGTTAAAGGTGCGGTGTATGACTCTAATACTAGTGACGTGATTTCTTTAAGTGGTGATGTAAAGGCGGTTCAGAAAGGGGTTAGTGAGGACTACGCTGTTATGGATAATGTAAGCGTAAATATAGCAGAGGTTACGGGTTCAACATCTACAGATCCAGATTTCATGAAGAATTATTTAGATCAAAGAGTAAATGCAACAACAAAAGCTGATAAGCAAGTTAATATTACCATTAAAGACAAGGATACAGGTTACAAAGTTCCGATTACAGCAACACTACAGAGCTATACAATTGATGAGAGCGGCAACATTACTGCGGTACTTGACGACCTCTATGTTTCTGTTTACAGCGTAGCGAATATTCAGAAAGCTCCAACTGGAACAACGGATACAACAACACAAGAATGAGAGAAGGTGAGTTATGGTTATCAACAATAATTATTCAAACAGAATAACAAATTCGCCTTTAACAACAGGAAAAGTCCAAACCAATAATGTCAAAAATAGCAATACTGGCACTAAGGGAGTTGGATTTGAGAATTTTCTTCAAAAAGCGATAGACAAGGGAACTGAAGTAAAATTTTCAAAACATGCTGAAATGAGAATGCAGGCTCGAAACATTGACTTAACACAAGTTCAGAAGGATAAGATCAACAATGCAGTTTCAATGGCTCAGCAAAAAGGCGTAAAGGATTCGTTGGTTATACTCGATGATATGGCGTTTGTGGTGAATGTAAATAGCAAAACAGTCATTACAGCAGTAAATAACAAAGAGTTAAAGGAAAATGTTTTTACTAATATTGATGGTGCAATATTTGCGTAGTAGTTAAGAATCAGCTGGACCCTATTGGGAGGCTGGAATACGTTCCTGAATGACGGACGGAACGAAAGATCAACGATAAAATTCAAGGGGGTCAATTAAGATATGATGAGATCAATGTTTTCTGGTGTTTCTGGACTTAGAGCACATCAGACAAAAATGGACGTAATAGGTAATAATGTTGCAAATGTAAATACTGTAGGTTTTAAATCAGGGAGAGTAACCTTCCAAGAGGTATTTAGCCAAACACTCAGAGGCGCGGGAGCACCTGATGCTGCTTTAGGTAGAGGCGGTACTAATCCAATGCAGATAGGTCTGGGTATTGGAGTTGGAGCTATTGATACCATGATGACCAGAGGAAGTTCACAGAGAACTGATAATCCTACTGACTTGTCAATTGAAGGTGAAGGATTCTTTATAGTTAAGGGTTCAAATGCAGATACCTTCAAGTTCACAAGAGCGGGCAATTTCGGCTTAGATAAGCTTGGAAACCTTGTTTCAGGCGGTGGGATGAATGTATATGGCTGGCAGGCATATGATACAGCTGCAGATGGCTCGGTAAAATTTGATACAGAAAAATCAGTAGAGCCAATTAATCTGTATTCTGATATATATAACAAAAACAAAAGAATAATCTCAGCTAAAGCTACTGAAAATGCAGTATTTGCAGGTAATTTGAATTCGGGTGAGCCTGTACTTCCAACTACAACAGTGCCAATAACGCCAATAACAGCAGTACAGTATTCAGTTCCTTTCACTGTGTATGACAGCTTAGGCAATAGCTATGAGTTATCAGTGAATTATAGGAAGACTGGTGTTACAACAGCTGCACCAATAGAGACCACCTGGACTTATGATGTAAAAGCAAAGGATGGTAAAACAGAAGTACCGATAACAGGAACTGTTGTTTTTGATGCAAAGGGAGCAATAAAATCTGGATTAAATGCTATATTGAACGTAAAGCCTGATCCAGCTACAACAGGTACGGAAGCATTCGATATAGACCTTGATTTTTCTAAGATGACGATGTTTTCAGCAGACAACTCTGTAAAGCCTACAAACGTTGATGGATATTCTACTGGTAGTCTTGTTACCTTCAATATTGGTTCTGATGGAATGCTCACAGGTATTTATAGCAATGGACAGCAGCAGCCATTAGGACTTGTAGCATTAGCAGGTTTTGATAATCCAGCTGGTCTACAGAAGGTTGGAGATAATTTGTTTATTCCAACCACCAATTCAGGAAACTTCACAAAGGGTCTGAAGGTTGGCTCAGAAGGAGTTGGATCCTTAAGCCCAGGAACACTCGAAATGTCGAATGTTGACCTTTCAAGAGAGTTTACGGATATGATAATTACTCAAAGAGGTTTCCAAGCAAATAGTAGAATTATTACTACCTCAGATGAGATGCTTCAAGAGTTAGTAAACTTGAAGAGATAAAGAGATAAAGAAGACTTAGTTCAGATGTAATTAACAAATACTACCATAGACCTAAGGCTTTATGCCTAAGAAGATGGTCTGGGGTCTAAGTCTATGGTAGTAATTACTCGATTTTAGTCTTGTTTTGTAAGTTACTAGGAAATTATCTATTGTCTTTTTGGAGTAAAAATATTATGATAAGATTAACAAAATTAAACAACTCATCGTTTGTGTTAAATAGCGAGTTAATTGAGATGATGGAAAGTACCCCTGATACAATAATAACAATGGCTAACGGCAAAAAATATGTTGTTACCGAAAGTATTGAAGAAGTATTAGCAAAGGTGGTACAATACAAAGGGGAAATTTTAGCATGTAAAAATCATATTTCGACATGATTTTTACATAAAGTTTTATGTTTGTTTTTGAAGGCAAGTATTTGTTTGTTTTAGATTTTATTATTTTATTTTTCAGATCTATTAACGTTAAGGAGGAAAAAGTTTTGGAGGGAAAAAGCAGCTATTTTATTTTGCTTGTCATAGTAGCATTTCTATCAATTACACTTGCTTTCCTTGCAATAGGATTTTTCTTTTTTGGAAATGACAAATCAAGTCCTGAGAACAAAGCTGAGCCAGTTGTAGCGACTCTGACAATTCCAACAGATGAAGAACTTTCAAATAAAGTTATTTTCGAATCTAAGAATTTTAACTTAAGAAAGATTGATAGTAAAGAGATAGCAGTTATTGTACTCGGTGCAAGCATGAAGCATTATAAGGTCATTGATAAGTTGAAAGCGGAAGAAGTTATAGCAAAAATTGATTTTTATAGTAAAGAAATAAACTCAGCTATTGGTACATATTTTCAAGGTTTAACATTAGATAATGTAAGGCAGATAGATGCTAAGCAAAAGGCTTCAGAAGATTTGACGAAAAAGATAAATGAAATATTGACAAATAATGATGAAAAGGCTAGTCCTCTTGTGTATTCTATTATTTTTGATTATTGGTTTTATCAATAGGGGGTGGGGCTTGTGGGAGATATATTATCCCAAAATGAGATTGATGAGTTACTAAGGGCTTTGACCACTGGAGATATAGATGTCCAGCAAATTCAATCCACCAAAACAGAAAAGAAAATAAAACTTCATGATTTCAAAAAACCACCAAAGTTTGCGAATGACCATAAGCGTACACTACAATTCATAAATGAGAACTATGCGAGATTAGTTCAGTCGTTTTTGTCTGGATACTTGAGATCGTTGGTTCAAGTTGATGTTTTGTCAGTAGATGCGTTGCAATATAGTGAATTTAGCAATTCGTTGGCAAATCCAGTAGTACTTGCTATAGTTGACTTTAGTCCATTAAATGGTTCGGTTATTTTTGAAATGGATCCAAGTATTGCATATGCTATAATTGATAGAATTCTCGGTGGAAGAGGTTCGGCAATGGATAGAATTAGACCATTCACTGAGATTGAGTTGGCAATTTTAGAGAGAATTATTATACAAATACTTAATTTGATGCGTGAGCCATGGGAGAGTATCATATCTATAAAACCAAGATTGGAAAAAATAGAAACCAACGCTCAGTTTGCACAAATTATTCATCCAAATGAGATGGTAGCTTTAATAACTCTGAATGTTGTAGTTGGTGAAGTAAAGGGTATGATCAACTTATGTATACCACATATGGTTGTAGAGCCTATAATGCCAAAGTTAAGCACAAAGCTTTGGTTCACAAATATTCAAAATGAAAAAAATGACGATAACAAACAGCATATTGAGTTCAAAATAGAACATACGTATGTTCCTGTGAGGGCTGTCTTAGGCAAGACAGTTATAAATGTTAGTGATTTCCTTGATTTGCAAATTGGAGATGTAATTCCGCTGGAAACAGGTGTGAATGGTGACTTAGAAGTATTGGTAGGAGATTTACCCAAATTTTATGCTAAGCCAGGTGTTAAGAAAAATAAAGTTGCAGTGAAAATTACAGAAGTGATGAGAAGGGAGGAGAAGTAGTAATGGGAGATATGCTTACACAAGCAGAGATTGATGCTTTATTAAACGGCACTTCCTCTTCAGAAGAAATCGATGATAGTGATAGTAATTATGACTCTGATGAGCGTTTGTCAGCTCAGGAGATTGATGCCTTAGGCGAAATCGGAAATATAAGCATGGGTACTTCTGCAACAACTCTGTTTACCCTTTTATCACAGAAGGTTACAATTACCACTCCAAATGTCACAATAACAACATGGGGAGAGCTTTCGAAGAGCTATTCTTCACAATATGTTGCTGTTAAGGTAGAGTACACTGATGGTTTAATTGGTAGTAACCTTTTAATATTAAAACAGGATGATGTTAAAGTAATTACTGATTTAATGATGGGGGGAGAAGGCACAAAAGCTGCTGGAGATTTAAGTGATCTTCATCTAAGTGCAATTAGTGAAGCTATGAACCAAATGATTGGTTCATCAGCAACGTCCTTGTCATCTATGTTTTCTAAGAGAATAGATATTTCACCACCAAAGGCATTTATTGTAAGCTTTGGAGATAGTGATCCCTATGGGGAGTTTCAAACAGATGAGAAACTGGTTAAAATAGCGTTTAAGATGGTGGTTGGCAATTTAATTGATAGTGAGATAATGCAACTGCTACCTATGAAATTTGCTAAAGAATTAGTTGGTACACTGCTAAATTCATCAAAGCAAAAGCAGACACCAGCAAGTAGCCAGCAATCAAATCAGAATCAAGCATCACAGCCAATGATGCAGCAGCCGATGATGCAACAGCCAATGATGCAGCAACCAATGATGCAGCAACCGATGATGCAACAACCAATGATACAGCAACCAATGATGCAGCAACCGATGATGCAACAACCAATGATGCAGCAGCAGCAACCAATGATGCAGCAACCTATGCAAGGTTTTGGATATGATAATGGGTATCAGGAGCCACAAAGATCAAGAAATCCTGTTAGTGTACAACCAGCACAGTTTCAGACTTTTGATGACGGTTTATCTGCTTCTGAAAAAAAGAATATTAGCCTTATAATGGATTTGCCACTGCAAGTCACTGTTGAATTGGGAAGAACTCAAAAGTTAATTAAAGACATTTTAGAGTTCGGAGCAGGTTCAATTATTGAGCTTGATAAGCTTGCAGGTGAACCAGTTGATATATTGGTAAATGGAAAAGCTATTGCTAAGGGAGAAGTTGTTGTAATTGATGAAAGCTTTGGTGTAAGGATTACAGATATAATTCATCCATCTAAACGCTTATAGTTATGAAAATCAACGAATAATTAAGGAGAGAGACATTATGGGGAAGAGTATTTTAATTGTTGATGATGCTGCATTTATGAGAATGATGATTAAGGATATATTATCAAAGAACGGCTACGAAATAGCTGGGGATGCTGATAATGGGTTGAAAGCAATAGAGAAATTTAAGGAACTTACTCCTGATTTGGTTATAATGGATATTACAATGCCTGAAATGGATGGGGTAACTGCTGTTAGAGAGATAAAGAAAATAAATAGTGAAGCAAAAATTATTATGTGTTCTGCTATGGGTCAGCAAGCCATGGTTATTGAATCAATTCAAGCAGGAGCAAGAGATTTTATAGTTAAGCCATTCCAAGCAGATCGCGTTGTTGAAGCAGTAAAAAAGGTCATAGGATAATAAGGAATAACTAAATAATAAAACACGATTTTGAAGGGAGAAGTTATTATTTAGTTGTTCCTATAATAAACTATTAGCAAGGATATCCTGCTGATTGCTATGAATTTATAGGGTTCCAGTTTTCTGGATTTCCATATAATTTTTGTAAGATAACAGCAGGATATTTTGTATTAAGTCGTTGTGAGACACTTGTAGCTTTAAGTGATTACAATGATATTCCACTTGGGACATTGGGGTTATAATGGATATTTTAAAGTATTTTTCTGTCGCGTTGGCGTTTACCTTTGTTATGGCTTTGTTACTGATCACAACTAAATATTTAGCATATAAGTCTAAAAAAATGCTAAAGGGCAACTATATGCAGATTGTTGAATCACTGAGTCTGGGTGTCAATAATAGAATTCACCTCATAAAAGTTGACAGTGATTTTTTTATTATTTCGGCTTCAAATAAGAATGTCGAGTTTTTAGCAAGGGTTAATATAAATGACTACGAAGAAGAAGAAATAAAAAATCCTATTTCCGAGGTCATCGACTTTAAATCTGTGCTGAAAAAATACATAAATGGTTTTAATTTGGGGAATCAAGCAAAAAAGGAAGCTGAAATAGATAGTGTTTTAGAGTATAAGTCTCAAGGCACAGATGAAATGCAAAATAGTGATGTGATGTTCAAGAAGAATTTAGAAAAATTAAAACACTTAAATAAAAGTATAAATGGTCAACGGAGTGAAAATGAACAAGAAAAGTAAAATTGGGAAGATTATATTTTTAATAAGTGTTTTGGTAGTTATTTTTTGTTTGGTAGGTGGACAAGCGATAGCAGCTGATCCGAGTGTATCAATAACTAAAGATGGAATAAATATAGGTTCATCACAAGACCCGAAGGAGGTCTCCTCCAGCATACAGCTTCTGTTGCTGCTGACGGTTTTATCTGTTGCCCCTTCAATATTGATAATGATGACAGGCTTTACAAGAATAATTATTATTTTGTCTTTTTTAAGAAATGCTCTTGGTACCCAGCAGATGCCGCCTAATCAGGTCTTGATTGGGCTTGCACTGTTTATAACTTTCTTTGTAATGAGTCCTGTTTTAACTGATATAAATGATAATGCATTCCAGCCCTATACTAGAGGGCAAATAACTCAGCAGCAAGCACTTGATAAAGGCTCCCAATCAATTAAGACATGGATGGTTAAACAAATCTTTAGTAATAAACGTGAGAAGGACTTAGAACTTTTTATGACGCTCGGGGGGCAAACAGATCCTATAAAAGTAGCGGATGCTTCCAAGCTTTCACTTACAATTGTAGTCCCTGCTTTTTTAATTAGCGAGCTCACTGTTGCGTTTAAATTTGGATTTCTATTATTTTTACCATTTCTGGTAATTGATATGGTTGTGGCAAGTATCTTGATGTCAATGGGTATGATGATGCTTCCACCTGTAATGATATCATTGCCATTTAAAATATTACTGTTTATATTAGTTGATGGGTGGGGTATGTTGACACAGTCAATTGTACTTAGTTTTGCTCGGTGACGAAACTCAAGATTAAACTCTATTTATAAGGTGAAATCTGCATTGGGTAAATTAGCATTGAAATATTTATAGTTTTTATTGCACATAGGGGGTGAACGTTGGTATGGATGAAAGTAATGTCATTTACATTGCACAAGAAGCTCTAAAAATTATAATATATGTATCAGCCCCTGTTTTAATTATAAGTATGGTGGTGGGATTGATAATTAGTATATTCCAGGCTACTACTCAAATTCAAGAGCAGACATTAACATTTGTGCCAAAGATTGTTGCTGTAATGGCTGGTATTGCTATTTTTGGTTCATGGATGATTAGAGTGATGGTAGAGTATATGCAAGGTATTTTTATTAATATGAACCAATACATAAAGTAAAAAATCATTTACAGTATAGATGTTTTAGGGGTTGAGAATGTGCAGATACCTTTAGGTATGTTGCTAAACAATGTGGAGCTTTTTCTCCTTATATTTGTGAGAATGACTGGTTTGTTTGTTACTGCTCCTATTTTTGGACGTAGAAACATACCCGCTTATTTTAAGATAGGCTTTGCCTTTACTACGGCTATTTTAATGGCTAATGTCATAAAGGTTGACCATATTATTGCAACAGATAGTTTTATACTTTATTCTTTATATATAATTAAGGAATTTATTGTTGGTGTTGTAATAGGGTATATTGCATATACCGTTTTTACAAGTATTTATATAGCTGGTCAGATAATTGATATGCAAATTGGATTTGGTATGGTTAATGTTTTTGATCCTATCAGTAATATTCAAGTGCCTGTTACTGCAAATCTTTATTTTATACTAGCGATGATAATCTTTCTTGTAACTAATGGTCACCATATGTTAATTAAAGCATTGTTCCAAAGCTTCGAACTTGTACCTCTTGGAAGTGCGACATTTGGCCCTAAGATGATGGATAATGTCATTGGGATATTTCAACAGCTATTTACAATAGGTTTCAAAATAGCTGCCCCAATAGTAGCTGCTGTTCTTGTAACAGATGTAGTACTAGGCATAATTTCAAAAACTATACCTCAGATGAATGTCTTTATTTTGGGAATGCCTCTGAAAATTTTTATTGGTATAATTATTATAATTATAACAATACCTGCTTTTATATATATTGTAGCAATGTTAACAGACAACATGAATATAGAAATATTCAAATTTATTAAAGATATGGGGAGTACTCCTTAGAGGATATTCAATGGACATATTGCTTGACGCAAGTGCATGGAGGTTAGAATGAGAGACCCCACTCCGGAAAATCTAATTGAAGAGGATTATTGTGGGATTCAGTTAAACTATCAGCTTTTTGCATCAGGGGGAGCAGCAGACAAGACAGAGAAAGCAACTCCTAAGAAAAAGGATGATGCAAGAAAAAAAGGACAGGTTTTTCAAAGCAGAGAGATGTCTGCTTCACTGATTTTACTCATTATGATTGTTTCAATGAAAGCTTTTGGAGCAGTTATATTTGATGGAATTACTCAGTACATGAAGAAAGCTTTTACGCAGTACCTTACAGTGCCTGGCGCATTAGATGTTAGTATACTTGCAAAGCTCTATGTAGATGGCATAATGGTTTTAGTAAAAACAGTACTGCCGCTGCTCTTGGTAGCTGTATTAGCGGCTTTAATTGTAGGTTATGCACAAGTTGGGATTTTGTTTACGTTGGAGACATTAAAGGTTCAAGGTGATAGAATAAATCCACTAAGTGGCTTTAAGAGAATATTTTCTCTGAGGTCGGTGGTTGAGTTGGTTAAATCTATTATTAAAATATTAATAGTTGGTTGGGTCGCCTACTCTTATTTAATGTCGAAGACAAATGAAGTTATAACATTGATGAATGCCGATTTGATTGATTCATTATCTTTTATTGGGGAAGCTGCTTTTACAGTGGCACTAAGAATATGTGTTGCAATGCTAATGGTAGGATTGTTGGACTACATGTACCAAAGGTATGATTATGAAAAGAATTTGATGATGACAAAGCAGGAGACAAAGGATGAATATAAGCAATCAGAAGGAAATCCTGAAATAAAGTCAAAGATAAAGCAGAAGCAACGCCAGATGTCAATGAAAAGAATGATGCAAGATATACCAAAAGCAGATGTTGTTATTACAAATCCTACACATTTTGCTGTAGCTATTAAATATGATGCACTAAAGTCAAGCGCTCCATTTGTTGTAGCAAAAGGGCAAGACTATATAGCCCTTAGGATAAAGCAGATTGCGATAGATAATAAGGTACAGATAGTAGAAAATAAGCCTTTGGCAAGGACGCTATTTAGTACAGTTGACATTGGAGAGGCTATTCCAGCTGAGTTATATCAGGCTGTTGCAGAAATTCTCGCATTTGTATACAACCTTAAAAATAGTGATAGAGCAGGTAGATAGTTTGAAATAATTTCTTTTGAAAAGGGGGAAGAAGCATGGCAAAATTAAATAATTTCTTTATACCAATCGTTGTTGTTCTTTCAATTTTAAATCTTATTTTGCCAATTCCCGCGGTAGTTCTAGACTTTTTGTTAGCAATAAATATAATTCTAGCAGCTATAATTATGCTAAACACAATATATTTAAGGTCAGCACTTGACTTATCGGTTTTTCCTACCTTAATTGTTATAACTACAATATATAGACTTTCTCTGAACGTTACAGCTACAAAACTTATTTTATCAGAAGGTAAAGCTGGTGAAGTTATTAAAGGATTTGGTTATTTTGTTGGTGGAAATAATCTAGTAGTTGGCTTTGTAGTATTCTTTATCATCATGATTGTAAATTTCCTTGTAATTACAAAAGGTTCAGAAAGAGTAGCTGAGGTAGCTGCCAGATTTACTTTGGATGCTATGCCTGGTAAACAGATGGCGATTGATGCGGATTTGAATACCGGTTTGCTTAGTGATGCCGAAGCCAAAGAGCGTAGAAGAAAGGTTCAAAGAGAAGCTGATTTCTACGGTTCAATGGATGGTGCCAGTAAATTCGTAAAAAATGATGCTATAGCAAGCATTATCATTACCTTTTTAAATATAGCAGGTGGCATTATTATAGGTGTAGTAATGAGGGGAGAGGAAATTTCCTTTGCGCTAACTAACTATACCGTTTTAACAATAGGTGATGGCTTAGTAAGTCAAATACCAGCACTTATGATATCAGTTGCAACCAGCTTCATTGTAACAAGAGCAGGAGCTGAGTCTGACCTCAACAAGGATGTTATAAGGCAATTATTTTATAACCCAAAAGTTCTATATGTTTCTGCTGGGCTTAGCTTAGCTATGGCACCTTTTTTATCGCCTATGCCTTTTATTATGCTAGCTGCAATATTGTTGTTTGTGGCAGTTAAGATAAAAAAACTTCAAAAGGAAGCTGATATAGATGAAGAAGTTCAAATACAGGAAAGCGAAGTGGATGAAATAAGAAAGCCAGAGAATGTAGTCGGGCTATTGCAAGTAGATCCTATAGAATTAGAGTTTGGTTATGGCATAATCCCATTGGCTGACGCAAACCAAGGTGGAGATTTATTAGATAGAGTGGTTCTTATAAGGAGACAGTTAGCTCTTGAGCTTGGAATGATAGTACCTGTCATTAGACTCCGAGATAATATTCAGATTGGACCAAGCGAATATGTTGTTAAAATTAAGGGTTCCGAGGTGGCTAAAGGAGAGCTCTTATTTGATTATTTCATGGCAATGAATTCGGGAGAGGTCGAAGAGGAATTAGAGGGAATAAAAACTACTGAACCTGCATTTGGCTTACCTGCTCTTTGGATTCAGGAAAGTCAAAGAGATAGAGCTGAAATGCTAGGATATACGGTTGTTGACCCACCGTCAATAATTGCTACTCATTTGACAGAAGTTATTAAAAAACATTCACATGAATTATTGGGAAGGCAAGAAGTACAGACTCTTGTTGACAATCTGAAGCAAACTTATCCAGCAATTGTGGATGAGCTGGTACCTAAATTAATGAGTATAGGTGAGATTCAGAAAGTTCTTGCAAACCTTTTGAAAGAAAATGTTTCCATTAGAGACATGGTTACTATAATGGAGACATTGGCAGATTATTCACCGATGACTCATGATGCAGACATGCTTACAGAGTATGTAAGGCAAGCGCTTGGACGATCGATATCTCAAAAATTCTTTAGTGGAAATTCTAATGTAATTACTATAGATCCAAAAGTAGAACAAATGATAATGGATTCAATACAGAAAACAGAATTTGGCTCGTATTTAGCGCTTGATCCTTCTGTTTCAAATACAATTATAAACAATTTATCGAAAAATGTTCAGCGGTTGGTACAACTTGGAAATCAGCCAATTGTTCTGGCATCACCAATAGTTAGATTATATTTTAAGAGACTTACTGAAAATGTGATTCCTGGATTGGTAGTTTTATCTTATAATGAAATTGATCCGGGAATAGAAGTACAATCTGTTGGAGTAGTAACTATTTAGCGGCGGCAGAGTATGATAATTATATTTTTTGAGCATTATTTATGGAGGTTAATACATGAAAATAAAGCGTTATATGGGGAAAGATACTCAAGAGGCATTACTCAAAGTAAAAATGGATCTTGGAAATAATGCAATTATTTTGAACACAAAGAAAGTAAGGCAAAAGGGCATTAAAAAATATTTTACTGCTCCAATGATAGAAGTAATGGCTGCAATTGATGATGATACTGCCAAAATGAGAGAGCGTGATTTAGCTAGAATAGAAGCAACCACCAATAATATTACTTCACAAAAAAATATATTGTCACAAAAAGAGGAAAAAATTACCGAGCTAGAGAATAAAGTAAATAATATTGAAAATATTTTGGATAAAATTTTGGATGCTGTTAAACCTGAAGTTAAGAATATAGGTATTGAAAAAGAGAAGGATACTAAACAATTCCCTCAAGTTTTTCAATTATTATATAATAATCTTTTAAATAATGAGGTTGATGAAGCAATTGCAAAAAGTATTATTGAACAGGTTAAAAAGAAAAGTAGTGCCAGGAGTATTAATGATGCTTCACTCGTGATGCATTCTGTTATAGCTTCTATGCTAGGAAAAGCTGAACCTATTAATTTCAGAGAAGATGGCAAACCAACAGTTATACTTTTTGTAGGACCGACAGGTGTTGGAAAGACAACAACATTGGCGAAGTTAGCAGCTACATTTATGCTGTTAAATAACAAAAAAATAGGATTAATTACTGCTGATACATATAGAATTGCTGCTGTTGATCAGTTAAGAACATACGCGGATATATTAGGGATTCCGATAGAAGTAGCATATTCAGTTGAAGAAATTAGCAATGAGATACAGAAGTATAGCGACAAGGATGTTATATTAATTGATACAGCTGGATGTAGTTATAGGGATAAACAAAAGTTTGGGGAGTTAAAGCAGTTAACTGAAGTTTGCCATGCAGATAATGTTTTTTTAGTACTTAGTACAACAGTTAGTTCAAGAAATTGTAAGGATATAATTTGTAATTATAGTTTTATTCCAAATTATAGGCTTATTTTTACTAAGCTTGACGAAACACTAGTATATGGAAGTATTTTAAATACAAAGTGCTTTTCGAATAAAAGCCTTTCCTATATAACTAATGGTCAAAATGTACCTGATGATATTGAAATAGCAAATGTTGACAAGCTATCGAAAGACTTGTTAAGAAGTATATCATAACTTGAATAAAATTAATTCTTTCAAGTTAACGTACTGGGATGTGGAGGTTATTATGATAGATCAAGCTGAAAAGTTAAGGAAGATAGTTAATAATTTAAATAATAAATCAGATGACATATCTTCTCACAAAGCCGATCCTTCGCTTGCAACAGAAAAGATAAAACTATATAGTCGTGCTAAGGTAATAGCTATTACTAGTGGTAAAGGTGGAGTTGGTAAGACTAGTGTCACTGTTAACCTTGCAATAGCATTAAGTCAAAAAGGCTTTAGGGTTGTTATTATAGATGCTGATTTGGGTTTGTCAAACATAGATGTTGTTTTTGGGATAATTCCCAAATATACGTTACTGGATTCAATTAATAGTGAGAAGGGGATATTAGATATTTTATGCGATGGACCATGTAATATTAAGTTTATTTCTGGAGGTTCGGGGGTACAGGAACTAATCAACCTTGATAAAAACTCACTACAAGCTTTCATTTCAAATATGACTCTACTAGACCATATCGCAGATTATATATTGATAGATACAGGTGCAGGTCTATCAGATACTGTTATGAACTTTGTACTTTCAGCTGAAGAAGTAATTTTAGTAATTACACCAGAGCCACCATCAATTACTGATGCATATGCTCTTGTTAAAACTGTATCACGTTCAAGGAAAGATTGTACGATAAATGTATTGATAAATAGGGCAGATAATGAAAATGAGGCTAGAAATGTATATAATAATTTTGCTATGGTATCAGACCGATTCTTGGGAATGAAGCTAGATACAATTGGATATTTACCATATGACCAGTCGTTTACTAAGTCAGTAAAGATGCAGAGACCATATTTACTTAATAATCCAAAGAATTCTACTAGTAAGTTGATTTATGATATTGCTGATTCTCTTATAAAGAAGGATTTGAATCAATACAATGTTGCAAAAGCAGGTATTAAAGGATTTATTAACAGGTTTGTTGGGTTGTTTACCAATTAATATGATAGTATACTATTACTGGGTGGGGTTGTTGATTGAATAAACTTAAAAATCTTAGAGATATACCAATTGGGACAAAGATTGAGTTAACAGTTATTGATCCAAGTAAAGGAAAACTGGATATTGGATTCGTAAGCCAGATAGAAGATTACATAGATGAAGATGTTATTAGGATAGCTGCACCAATATTTGAGGCAAAGGTATATCCTATAAGAGTGAGATCACATATTGAGGCATATTTGTTTTATAATTCAAACCAGGTATATAGAATAGCTGGTTTTGTAGAGAATAGGCTTATTGCTGACGATATTGCATTAATAGATTTAAGAGTTACTGAAAAAATACAAATTATACAAAGAAGGCAGTTTTTTAGATTTGAATGTTCTGTTCCTATTATTTTTTATGGACAACAGGCAAATGGGTTAGAAGAAAGAAACAGAGAAATTTTTGGAGATACAATTGATTTAAGTGGAGGTGGATTGTCTGCTTTAACAAAGGAGCCTCTTAGTGAGAAAACTCAGTTAAAGGGGAAAATCCAATTAGATGATGATAGCTTAGTAGATTTTGATGGTGAAGTAATTAGATGTATTAAAAATATAATAAATAACGAGTTGAAATACATTTCATCAATAAACTTTATAGATATTGACTACAAAAAGCGTGAGAAGATTGTAGGATTTATATTTAATCAGCAAAGATTACTGTTAAATAAAGGGTTGAGGTAACCAATGGATTTTAAATCAAAGAGAAGTAATGCAATAAAAGTATTAATTGTAGATGACTCTGCGTTTATGCGAAAAGTTCTATCTGATATGATAGACTATGAAGAGACGCTTATTGTTGTTGGTACAGCGACTGATGGAAAAGATGCACTTAGTAAAATTAGCATACTAAATCCAGATGTGATTACCCTTGATATTGAGATGCCAATAATGGATGGCATTGATTGCTTAAAAGAGATCATGAATAGATTTCCCAAGCCAGTAATAATACTTAGCAGTGGTACAGATCTTGGTGCTGAGCTTACAATTAAGGCATTAGATGAAGGCGCAGTTGATTTTATAGAAAAGCCCAAAAATATATTTGATATAAAAAATATTAAAAAGAGAAACGAGATTATTGAAAAGATTACAATTGCTAGAAATGTTAAATTTCATGATAACCAAAATGTATTTAAAAAAAGCTGCTCTGATATATTAGAGAAAAATAATGCGGTCCTAAAAAACATAATTGCTATTGGATCATCTACAGGAGGACCAAAAGCTTTGCAAAGTGTAATACCATTTTTGCCGGGAGATATTCCCGCTGCTGTTTTAATAGTACAGCATATGCCTCCTGGTTTTACAAAATCTTTGGCAGAAAGACTTGATAGCAAGAGTGACTTAGTAGTTAAAGAAGCAACACATAAGGAGAAAGTTTTAGCAGGGCATGCGTACATAGCACCCGGCGATGCTCATATGCTGATAGAAGTTGCTACGAATGGTGATATAATTATAAACCTTGATAAGTCTCCGCCAGTTGGAGGGCATAGACCTTCAGTTGATGTAATGATGAGTTCTCTTTCTGATACAGGATTGAAAAACATCATAGGGGTTATTATGACAGGGATGGGAGCAGATGGAAGCATTGGTATAAAGAAATTAAAGGAAGTAAACAAAAGTTTTATTATAGCACAAGACGAAGAAACAAGCGTAGTTTATGGAATGCCAAAAATGGCAGTTCAGTCTGGAGCAGTAGACAAAGTGGTATCACTTGATAAGATTTCAGAGGTAATTATTCAATTTTTGGGGGTGTGTTAGTATGGATATGAGTCAGTATTTACAAATATTTATTGAAGAGGCAAATGAGCACGTACAAAGCTTAAACCAATGTCTTTTGCAAATTGAGAAGGATCCTGAGGATAAAAAGGTATTAAACGAGATATTCAGATCTGCTCATACAATAAAGGGCATGGCAGGAACAATGGGTTTTACGAAAATGACCAAATTGACCCATGATATGGAGAATGTATTACATTCAATTCGAAACGATGAAATTAAAATAA
>Ga0209430_1000682_pt1 | contig 31557 bp, 29 predicted proteins | sample BarGraIncub1133A_FD_184504 | JGI IMG/M metagenome (GOLD analysis project Ga0209430, IMG submission 184504) | Arctic peat soil microbial communities from Barrow, Alaska - Barrow Graham LP Incubations 11-33A (SPAdes) (version 2) | ecosystem: Environmental > Terrestrial > Soil > Wetlands > Peat... | reverse complement strand
AATTGGTTATTGCTTCTGCATATTTTGATTGACCAACATTGGCATCACCGGCAGTAATTAACCGACTGAATTCTAAATCCTTCTTCGCTTTGTCACCAGCCATTGCAAGCTGTTTTTCAGCGTCGGCAAGTCGCACAAGGGCAACTGAATCGTTTGGTTTGACGTCGAGTGCTGACTTAAAATTGGTTATTGCTTCTGCATATTTTGATTGACCAACATTGGCATCGCCGGCAGCAATTAACCGACTGAATTCTGCATCCTTCTTCGCTTTGTCACCAGCCATTGCAAGCTGTTTTTCAGCGTCGGCAAATCGCGACAATGCAATTGAATCGCCCGGTCTGATTTCCAGCGCTTGCCTAAAATTACTTATTGCATCAGTATATTTTGATTGGTTGACATTGGCATCGCCGGCAGCAATTAACCTGTTGAATTCCGTGTCATTCTTCGCTTTGTCACCAGCCATTGCAAGCTGTTTTTCAGCATCAGCAATGCGAGCCAATGCAATTGAATCGCCCTGTCTGATTTCCAGCGCTTGCCTAAAACTGCTTATTGCGTCTGCATATTTTGACAGGTTGATATTGGCATCGCCGGCAGCAATTAACCTATTGAATTCCGTGTCATTCTTCGCTTTTTCGTTGGCCAAGGCAAGTTGTTTTTCAGCATTAGCAATCTTTGATACAGCAACAGGATCATTGGGTTTGACTTTTAATGCGCCCTTATAGAACTGAATGGCATCGTTATACTTAAGACTATTGACATTGGCATCACCCAAGGCGATAAACCGGTCATATTCCGCCTGAATTTTGGCTTCATTTCCAAGATTTTTCAAATCAGAAGCCAACTCTTTCAGTTTCTCCTTCACAAACTTATCCGATGGTTTAATTTTTGAAGCTACACTATAAAGGCTATAGGCTATTGACAAATCATTTTTTTTCTCTGCTTCAAGCGCTTCTGCCATTTTTTGATTAAAATCTTTGTCGTCAATGTTTTTAAGGGCAGTGTCAATCTCATCCTGAATAGCCTGATCGTCAATTAAAACATCTGAATCAAAATTATCCAAGGTCCCATTTGGAGAATAGGTTACTTTGCCGATTGGCTTGCCTTCAAAACTTAATTTGGCACCTGGCACCTTTTTATACAACGTAACAACAATATAAAATGGAGGAAATATGCTGTCCTTTTCCCAAACATCGCGTGGTATCACAGTCGATACAAGGATCTCCTTATCGTAATAGCCTTCTTTTGAAATGGATAATTTATATTCTTTAAAATAACTTAGCTCCAGGTCAAATTTGCCTGAAGATGGTATTGCCATACTTTTTTCAATTTGCTTCGAGTCAAGATCAATAAGTCTGACTACAGCGCCTGACGGATCACCTTTATCCTGCTTTACTCTACCAGGAATTTGAAAATACTTATATTTAGCCGAGCCAACAGGTACACGCGATGATTGCCCTTCAGCCTTGCAGACAATTAAAAGCATTAAAAAAATAAGAAAAACCTGGAATAAACGACGAACCATATATAAGTGATTTGAGCAAACAATAAAAAAATTCCGGCATCAGATACTAAAAACAAAAATATCATTTTTGACGATACAAATCCATCATCGTTCTTAAATAGACATAATTTGAACATTCCAATATGCAATTCTCAAAATTATATCACCTTAATATTGTGATATTTAAAAAAACCATTCAAAACGCTGCAATTTTGAACTAATGGAAAGAGAATGAAGAATTGACTATTTATCGATATGGTAATCAACCAGATCAGGATGGTTTAAACGGCTCTTTCGTGAACCATAACTAAAATAAAGTATCAGGCCAATTACAAGCCAGATTCCAAAACGCATCCAATTTGTAATACCTAACTCGCTCATAAGATATAGATTAGTCAAAAGTCCGAGAACTGGAATTAAAGACCATTTCTTCAGGATTGCATAAAACGAAACAACGATTGAAACGAGGATAAATACCGAATATGGAATCAAATGGTATGAATCTAAAAATTCATCTAAAATACTAGTAAATATATTATTATCCGAAATTTTTCCATGACCTAAAAAGGAGAATATCCCAATAATAAATAGCCAGATTGGCAACAAAAAAAACCTGCTATTCAGGTAAGGCACTTTAAAGCCCTTTTCATTCTCAACTCTTTTTCCCAGAGGATTTAAAACCAAAATACCACCTGAGACCAGGATAAATGCGAAAAGCGTTCCAATACTTGTGAGATCGGTCACTTCGGTCAGATTCATAAAAAGAGCCGGTACTGCCACTAGAATACCAGTGATGATGGTTGAAAATGCCGGTGTCCGATATTTAGGATGTATCTTGCCAAAAACTTTTGGAAGCAGTCCATCCCTACTCATGCTCATCCAGATGCGTGGCTGCCCCAACTGAAAAACCAGTAATACACTCGCCATCGCAATTACAGCACTTAATGCAATTATTCCCGATAACTGATGAAGGTTCAGTCGCTCAAAAACAAATGCGAGCGGATCGGCCACACCCAGTTCCCCGGATGAAACCATGCCCGTAAGAACTAAACTTACAGCTACATAAAGGATTGTTGTTATGATTAAAGCCAAAAACATCGATATGGGAATATCGCGACGTGGATTATTACATTCTTCGGCAGTGGTTGAAATGGCATCGAACCCGATATAGGCAAAGAACACCCCGGATACACCTTTCAGTACACCAGTAATTCCGTTAGGGGCAAAAGGGTGCCAATTGTCAGGATTCACATAAAAAGCGCCAACGCCAACCACTAAAAGCAAAATCCCTATTTTTAACAGCACCATGATATTGTTGGCCACTTTCGATTCTCGAATACCTACATAACATATCCAGGTGATTAAGACCACAATACCCAATGCCGGAATATCAGCAATGATACGAAACTGACCAAATTGAGGAGCCGAAATCCAGGCGTAGTAAGCATCCTGAAGTGAAAAGCTGAGCTTGCTGAATTGGGTACCATCTTGTAACGCCTGGACAGCAACATGATAACCTCTTGAAGCAGATAAATAATCAGTGGTTAAAAACTGGGGAATATGAATACCCATTCCATCCAATAAACCTGTAAAATAACCAGACCATGAAATGGCTACCGCGATGTTTCCAATCGCATATTCCATAATCAGATCCCAACCAATAATCCAAGCCACCAATTCACCAAAGCTTGCATAAGCATAGGTGTATGCACTTCCGCTGATTGGTATCGAAGAGGCAAATTCTGCATAGCACATTGCGGAGAAGCCACAGGCAAAAGCGGTAAAAACAAACAACAACGATACAGCAGGACCTCCACTTGCAGCTGCATTACCGATTGTACTAAAAATCCCGGCACCAACGATCGCTGCAACTCCCAACGCGGTTAGATCAACAACGCTGAGATTGCGTTTCATCCTATTTCCGCTTTCTGACAAAAGATCAGCTTCGCGGAGAATATGTGGAACAGATTTTTTACGTAATAAATTAGATATCTTCAATAAATAATTTGTTAAAATTCAGCAACTACCTATCTAATAATATTATATCACTAATAATTGTCATTCACTAATGCACAGATTTACAATTCTAAAACATTTTTTCTTTTCAAGTTTTATTCCATCATCATAAATGAATTTTGATTATTTGTCAGGAAAAAATTGAAAGCGCTTTGCCTTTTCAATTAGCGATTGGTTTAAACAAAAAGGAGAAAAACAAAAGGAAAAAAAGGGCCGAAACCCTTCTTTATATTATTTTACCGGAGCATAAAAGCACCTTATCGGTGAATTAATTTTACCCTCGGCAACCAGTTTTTTAATCGCTTTATCGATCTCCTTTTTATCGATTCCCGTGGACTCAGCAATTTCACCACCTTTTACTGGTTTTCCGGCATCCTCGATTGCTTTAAATACAAGTTCCTTTGTTTCCATAACGATACTTTTTTAAGGTTTATTTTAAAAAGATATAAATCAACAACATAATAACATTTGATATCTAATTGTGATGTCTAAAGTTTCGATAATCTGTTTAGTAAATAATGATCTGCAAGGACAAGGGCTGCCATCGCTTCAACAATAGGTACTGCCCTGGGTAAAACACATGGATCATGCCGACCTGAAGGATTAATAGTCGTTTCATTCTCGTTCTTATCAATCGTCTTTTGCTCTTTCAAAAGCGTTGCAATCGGTTTGAAAGCCACTCGCCAATATATGTCCTGACCATTTGAAATTCCACCCTGTATTCCGCCTGAGTGATTCGTAAGTGTGGAAATGCGATCACCCGTTTTAATAAAAATATCATTGTGCTCCGAACCCGAAAGTTCGGTTCCTGCAAATCCAGATCCATATTCGAATCCTTTTACCGCGTTAATACCAAGCATCGCATGACCAAGATCGGCGTGTAACTTATTAAAAACAGGCTCTCCCCATCCCGATGGGACTCCGGAAATTAGACCGCTTACAACTCCACCAACTGTATCATGATTTCTTCCTGCCTCTTCGATACAAGCAATCATCCGCAAGGCAGTCTCTGGATCGGGACAACGGACGATATTAGATTCAGTCAATGATAGGTCGATATCCTGGTATGATTTGTCCAAAGAGATCTCTCCGACACTCGAAACCCATGCATTTATTTTAATTCCTAAACCAAACAGTAGTTGTTTTGCAATAGAACCAGCCACAACCCTTGCAATTGTTTCGCGTGCCGATGAGCGTCCGCCACCACGATGGTCGCGAATACCAAATTTTTGATCGTAAGTATAATCGGCATGTGAAGGACGATAAACATCTTTTAAGGAATCATAATCGTCTGAATGATGATCTTTATTCCGGATGATGAATCCAATTGGCGTTCCCGTTGTTTGTCCCTGGAAAATACCAGAAAGGAATTCAACTTTATCATCTTCATTACGTTGGGTTGTGATGTGCGATTGTCCTGGTTTACGCCGATCTAATTCGCTCTGAACAAATTCAATATCGACCTTTAATCCGGCAGGGCACCCGTCGATTACACCTCCGATAGCTCCACCATGTGATTCACCAAACGATGTAAGTCTGAAAATCCTTCCTAAAGTGTTCATATATAAAAAATTAATAAACCCGAAGTTTTCACTCCGGGTTCATAAAAGTAAGATATTTTATCGAAATCTGAAAATCAGATTGAAATTTTAGTGGCAGCCACAACCAGAACTTTTCTGATCACCTGTTCCGCAACCTTCAGATTCGCAGCCACCGTCGCCACAGCCACCATCGCCGCAACCTCCACCGCTGCCACAACCACAACCACCTGTGCTGTATGCTGCGCTTAGCTCTTCTTCTGTTGCATCGCGGACATCGAGAACTTCACCTGTAAAATGAAGATCTTCGCCAGCCAATGGGTGATTAAAGTCCATCTGAACAGTATTTTCATCAACAGAAACTACAAGGCCTTCCATTCTCTGTCCACTGGTTGACATCATAGGAACTGAATTCCCTGGTGTAATAAGTTGTTCGTCAATCTTACCGTCTACCATAAATATGCTTTTAGGAAGCTCAACGATAGCCTCTTCATTCACTTCACCGTAAGCATCGGCGGCAGCAATGAAAATTTCGAAGGTATCATTTGCTTTCTTTTCGGCAAGGCCAATCTCAAAAGCAGGCAACATCATTCCCGAACCATAAAGGAAAATAAGCGGGCTATCCTTCCCAGCTTTTTCAAATACATCACCTTCTTTACCGTCCAACTTCAATTCGTAAGTGACGGAAACCATTTTATCTTTTGCAATTGTCATAATCTGTTTTTTGAATCTATATATTAAGGGCACAAAGAAAACATGTTATTCTGAAATATACAATTTCAATTAACGGAAAAAAGCTAAAATTGTTCTGATTAACCAAGAATTAACATCCGAATTTCACCTTTGAACGTGAAACGTGATGTCTATAAAAGATTTATTTTATTAATATCTTGGCGTAACAATCTCATATTTAATGTTATCAACACACACATAAGCGGGGGTATTCATACCCCATGCACCAGTATCTGTTGATGCAAACCGAAATGTAAATTTATTGATTTTTCCGAGTGAAGACAAATCGATGGTTGTCCATTTATTCACTATATAGTCTTTAGAATTGTCATCCGAACGGTAATCTGCAAGGTAAAAATCAACCGACTTAACAGAATCACCAGCCGCGTTAAAACCAATTACCGACATTTTAAACCAGTCTTTGTCATTTCCTGAGGTTCCCCCGAACTTTTTAGCAAAACTCGGATCACCGTTTTTAATGCTTAATGCAGTATATGTTGAATTACATACACTTAAGCTTTTCACAACGTATTCAGCACCCGCCGGAAATGAAGCATAGGTATCTGCTCCGAATGGCGGGTAATACAATGCAAATTTATTGGTTCCGTTCGCCTCGTCGAAGACACTATATTGATTGCTGTAGCTTGCCGTAGTAACGTCCGCTTTCTGCGAATAGACAAACCCGTCCCATGAACCATACAAAGCAGTGTAATTATTACCGAATTCTATATCGGCCGAATTAAATCCACCGGTGCCGTCTGAACCGTTCCAGTAAGATGCGCTTCCAAGCGCTAAGCTCTCGAGATCAACAGTTTTGATCTCCACCAGATCTCCGGCTTCCTTTTCACAAGCGGTAAAAACAAACAAACTTAAACAAATTGCAATAAACTGATTCCTAATAGTTTTCATTTTCAAAAATAATTTGTTGTTGATAATTTATAAAGCACTTACGTAAGTCAGTAATACAATTGGCACATAAGCATCCTGAGAAATTATCCGCAAGGAATTTCCTTAATTCAGAGGTGATTGGTTCATTAAGACACCAACATTCCAAAATCTGATCGTTTCGACATACAAACGAACTGTTACAGCGCGGACAAACTTTTTCCATAACGGAAGATTCTTGTGTTAATTTGCCGACTTTCTTAAAAAGAGAAAATGAATAACAATGAATTGCAGTTCATTTTTGCTACTTTCCCCGGAAAGCAAAAAATAATGTAGTGAATCTCAGCAGGTATTCTGGCTCGCCTTCTTTTTGATGCCTTCCCATCCGTCGATTGACGAACAGTGACTTGTAGTTCAAAAAGTTTGCACTAAGGCTTACAGCTGCGGGTACAGCTCCGGATTTAAACCGGATTCCCTTTTCATTACTCATTCCCGACATGGAACGAGTAATACTGAAAAACATGGCAAAGATAGAGAATCTGATTTGGATATAATCTATACGGCGGTAGAAAATTTAACAAAAGTTATAGAATAATTAAGAAAAACATGTGAGCAGGAAGCCAACCATGAATTGCCAGCATTCACCGGTACAAAATATAGAATCCAAATGTTTGAAATTTTTACTATTTTTATTCCTTAACAAAATTGTCACTTTATGGATCGAAATGAGGCAGAAGAACGAATATCGTATCTTAGGGAAGAACTTGAAAAGCACAATCATACCTACTACGTTCTGAATAACCCGACAATCGACGATTTCACTTTTGATCAGATGCTGGCGGAATTAATAGGTCTTGAGACTGAATTTCCAGAGTTTTTCGATGCGAGTTCGCCGACTCAACGGGTCGGAAGTGATCTCAACCAGGAGTTTAAACAGGTCATGCACAAATATCAGATGCTATCGCTATCAAATACTTATACCGAAGAAGAGATAAAGGAATTTGACCTTCGCGTTAGAAAACTTACGGATGAAAATTTCGAATATGTTTGTGAACTGAAATTCGACGGCGTTTCAATTAGTCTTACCTATGAAAAAGGATTTTTAGTCAAGGCGGTAACGAGGGGCGACGGGGAAAAAGGAGACGATGTAACTGCCAATGTCAAGACCATCAAAAGTATACCGCTTCGTCTAAAAGGTGATTACCCTGATGAATTTGAGATTCGCGGAGAAATTTTACTCCCTTTCAGTGTTTTCGAAATGCTGAATCGCGAAAGGGAAGATATTGGAGAACAGCCTTTTGCCAATCCGCGTAATGCTGCATCGGGAACATTGAAGCTACAAAATTCGTCAGTTGTTGCGTCCCGAAAACTGGATGCGTACCTTTATTACGTTTTAGGTGATAATCTACCCAACGACGGTCATTTTGAATTGCTTCATCATGCTACACAGTGGGGATTTAAAATATCGGAACACACCCGTAAATGCAAAAATCTGGAGGAGATATTCGACTTTTTACACGAATGGAACGTCAAACGTAAAGAGTTACCCGTAGCAACTGATGGCGTTGTCATCAAGATCAATTCGTCGCGGATACAACAGGAGTTGGGGTTCACTGCCAAGTCTCCAAGATGGGCGATTGCCTATAAATTCAAGGCTGAACGTGTCAGCACAACTCTGAATTCTATTAGTTATCAGGTGGGAAGAACCGGAGCAGTCACGCCCGTTGCAAACCTAAAACCTGTTTTGCTGGCTGGTACAGTTGTTAAAAGGGCTACGCTCCACAACTCAGATGTAATCAAAAGTCTTGATTTACACATGGGTGATACTGTTTTTGTTGAAAAGGGGGGGGAAATCATCCCGAAAATTGTAAGTGTAGATCTGTCAGCTCGTCATCCGTTGAGTGAAGAAGTACAGTTTATTGAACGATGCCCTGAATGCAATTCACTTCTAATCAGACAAGACGGTGAATCTGCCTGGTATTGTCCGAATGAGACAGGTTGTCCGCCCCAAATCAAAGGGAAACTGGAGCATTTTATCAGTCGCAAAGCGATGAATATAGACGGTTTGGGATCTGAAACGATTGACTTGTTATTCCAGAAAAAGCTGATAAACGATTTTGCAGATCTTTACGATTTAAAACAGAGTGATCTGGTTGATCTTGACCGGCTTGGTGAAAAGTCGGCTACCCGGATACTCGATAGTCTCGAAACTTCAAAACAAGTTCCGTTCGAACGTGTTTTATTTTCATTGGGAATCAGGTATGTGGGCGAAACGGTAGCAAAAAAACTTGCCCGTGATCTGAAATCAATTGAGCGCATTGAAACGGCATCATTAGAGGAACTTACCAGGGTTGAAGAAATCGGAAGTAAAATTGCCGAGAGTCTTGTCAGCTGGTTCGCAGACGATAGAAATATTCGGCTAGTTGAACGGCTAAAGAGTAAAAACCTCTGTTTTGAGATAAAATTGGAACAAAGAGAGGGGCAAACTGAGAAACTTAAAGGTTTATCGATTATAATTTCAGGAACATTTGAAAAATTTTCACGCGATGATTTAAAGGCGTTTATTGAATTAAATGGAGGAAAGAACGTAACATCAATTTCGGCAAAAACGAACTATCTTGTTGCCGGAGAGAATATTGGACCGTCGAAACTCGAAAAAGCCCAAAAGCTGAAAATCCCTATTATATCGGAGGAGGAGCTTTTGCAACTTACGAATTGAAAGTAGACAATCTGTAACTATTTTTGAAAAATTAGAGAGCTATTAAACGATTTTGTAATTTTGACACGACATGTTTAAGAAAATTGTAAGATATTTCGCAAATAAGCGATTGTTTAAATATTACCAGACCCGGCAGCGAAGTAAAAAGATCAAAACGTTGAAGAATTCCAAAAGTGTTGGTATTCTTTGGAATCCGGCCGACGAGGGAAGTATCGAAACATATGAATTACTTCGGAAAACATTACAAATCAAAGGGATAAAACCAATTGGGATTGCATATATTGGTTCGAACCGCGAAATGGAAACGCTGGCTACTATTACCCATTCGGGGTTTCTTCACAGGCGTAATGTTCGTTGGTTTGGCCAACCACAAACCAATACCGGAATTGAGTTTATTCAGGAACCCTTTGATATCATGATTGATCTTTCTATTAATAAAGCTGTCGCATTACAATATATATTGGTATATTCTGTGGCAACCTTTAAAGTAGGATGGCAGGGAGCAGAACACAATTATTACGACTTTAATATCGATGTATCTGAAAAGCCACTGTGCAAATACCTGATGGAGCAGATTGTCTTTTATCTTGAAACTATTAATGAAAAGGGTTGATTGATCATATGAAGAATAATTTCCGAGGTGCTGGGGTTGCACTAATAACCCCGTTTAAAGCTGATCTGACAATTGATTTTGAAGGATTAGGAAAGATTGTTGATAGTCAACTTGAAAATCAGATTGATTACCTGGTTGTTTTAGGTACAACCGCAGAAACGGCCACGCTAAATTCTACAGAAAAGCAACAAATTGTTGATTTTATTTGTAAACAGGTCAACGGTAAAATCCCCATCGTTGTCGGAATCGGTGGCAACAATACCCAGGAAGTAATAGAAACGACCGCTCAAATGGATCTATCAAAAGCAGATGCGATTCTTTCGGTAGTTCCCTATTACAGCAAACCAACACAGGAAGGAATATTCCAACACTATATGGCAATCGTGAAGGCCAGTCCGCTACCGGTTATCCTTTATAATGTACCGGGCAGAACTGGTGTAAATATGAGTGCCGAAACGACTTTGCGCATTGCTCACGCTTCGGATAAAATTATTGCAACAAAAGAAGCATCAGGGAATATAAGCGAAATAACGAAAATACTCAGGGATATGCCAGCTGGTTTCTCTGTCATCTCGGGCGACGATAGTCTTGTCGTTCCGATGATTGCTATTGGTGCTGAAGGGGTAATTTCAGTGGCAGCAAATGTTGTTCCGAAAGTAATTGCCGATTTGACACACTTTGCTCTCAAAGGCAATTTTAAGGAAGCTGCTCCGCTTCACCTGCATTTACAAAAAATTTGTGATGCATTATTCGTAGATGGTAATCCTGCCGGAGCCAAAGCCGCCTTGCATTCCATCGGAATTATAGAAAATGTTCTTCGCCTTCCGCTCGTTCCCGTAAGTACTTCCACCTACCAGATTTTAGCCGATGAGATGAAGGTACTTTTGACACGTTAGTTATTTTCCCGTATAATACACTCAATCTGCCAGCTAATCTAAAAGAAGAATTAGAGCAAACCCAGAATTTTGTCGTAGTCATTACCAAAGCTATTTTGCCGCACCACTCCTTAGTATCCATATAATTGAGTATCCCATCTTGCTTTATGAATTTGCAAAATGGATAAATTCAATAAGATACTTTTAAAGCTCAGTTCATAAATGTACTTTTGTAACCTTATATTGAACTGATATTTCAATGAATCAATTGTTTGTAAAAGAGAAGATTTTATTTTTAATTAATCCGCTCTCCGGAACAAGTCACAAAGTGAATATGCCAGGATTAATTCATGAACTGATTGATTCAGATATTTTTGATATCGAAATAGTCATTACGAAATATAAAGGAGAAGCAACGGAAATCGTCAGTCAAAAACTGCTTGAAAATTATCGGTATTTCGTGGCAGTGGGTGGTGACGGAACTGTTAATGAAATCGCCATTGCACTCATTAACACTCAAGCTATCATGGGAATCATCCCAGTTGGCTCCGGAAATGGATTGGCACGTCATCTTCAGATCCCATTACAACCTCGAAAAGCCATACAACTTATTAACAAACAGCGACTTCAGGCAATCGATTACGGTTTGATCAACAGTAAACCCTTTTTCTGCACTTGCGGTGTGGGTTTTGATGCTGTAATTGGTGAGAAATTTGCTCAAAGTAAAGGCAGAGGACTCTTTAACTACGTGCGAACGACAATCCTTGAGTATTTCAAATACAAACCAGAGATCTATCAAATCACGATTGATAGTAAGCGGAAGATTAATTGTCCTGCCTTTCTGATCACTTTTGCAAATGGTTCGCAATACGGGAACAATGCTTATATTGCACCTCACGCAGACATTAGTGATAGTAAACTTGATATGTGCATACTTGCCCCATTCAGTCTGTATAAAGCACCGGGAATGGGCATCAGGCTATTTTCTAAAAACATCGACAAAAGTCCACTTATGCAAATTGAAAGAGCGCGAAGTTTTCTATTGGAAAGAGCTTCGGAAGGAGTTGTCCATTTCGACGGAGAACCTTGTATGATGGGAAAAAAATTAGAAATAACCTTAATTAGCAAGGGCTTAAACGTTCTTGTCCCGTAAACTCTTAAATACTTGAATTATTAAAACTGTTGGTGATCAGCTTAAACTAAAACCAAAACAGACCGTTTCGGGAATAAACCCAAAATGGTCTGTTAAATTCAAAAACTAACTAAACAATCTTTAATCTACTTAATCTGAATAACCCAGATTCATTATCTAAGTTTCGAAATTGAATTATAAACAACTGTTATTCATCCAGTTTTCGATTTCAAAAGTCATATCTGTCTGTACAAAGTCCGCAGCTTTATATTGTTCAGCATCGAATGCTGTGTCGCTGGTTTCTGAATTGCTATTCATCCAACGATCAATTTCGTTTACCATATCAGCCTGAGCGAATTCCTTTGCACTATATTCATCTACCGCTTCTGTATTGCTTTCAGCATCAACATTCATCCAGCTTTCTGCTTCAAGTGCCATTTCGGCATTAACGAAATCCTCAGCTTTATATTCGTTATTACTTTCTGCATTGCTGTTCATCAAGCTTTCGGCTGCATTTTCTGACTCCACCTTCATTGTAACTGAATTAGTTACAGCCGGCTTGTTATTTGCATTTGCACCGAAGGTACAAAGCATAGCGCTTAATATAGTTACAGTCATTATACTTTTAACTGACCAGTTACTGACAGAATTATTTTGCTTTTTCATTTTGATATTCTTTTAATCGTTTTAAATAATACATCGTATTCAATACATTAAACATGCCAAACAATTTATTTGTTTCATTTATAGATGTTTGATAACATTAACATCATAAATAATTAACAATCAGTTGAACGGTTATGAACTTCATGATGTCCGAAGGCATACATTTCGTACCTGTATAAACCACCGGAATTAAACCTTTACTTTTCGTTCTCTTCAAATTCAGGATATTTCCCGGGGTAACCATCCTGAACTCGTTTCCGCTTTGACAGATATCAAATTACAAGGTTTAATCAAAAAATCAAATTTGATTAAGGGTAATTTTCTTTCTGCTTGTCATAACCTTATCAATACATTAACCAGCCATGAGAACACTATTTTTATTTGGAATTGCCCTGATTACCTTTCTGTTGAGCAACTCACTAATGGTAAGTCCAAAATCGCAAAAAAAAGAGACTCAAAAGGATACAATTAAATCGAGCGATGCAGATTGGGAAAATCTTCATTGGATGATCGAAAGGTCATCAGTTGACAAAGTGCAAGAGGATTTTGAACTATTTGTCAGAAATAATGCATTGGAGACAAGTGCATTAAACTGTAAAAATGGAAAATTTATTGGACTTACCCCACCCGATGACTATGGATATATTCACATTGTCTTTCTTGAGATTAATCAGGGAAAAATCATTGATCTTCATTACGATGAGTTAAAAGCAAACGGGAAAAACAAAAGGACTGATATCGATTATAATAGAGAGATGCTAAAATCAGGAACATCGCCCTCTATTGCATACCCAATATATGAACGGGAACTCATTAAAAATCAAGACTACATGAAAGTCGATGCAGTTACTGGTGCAACTTATTCCCTTTATCGGTTCCGAATGGCGGTTGCAAAAGCATTTGAGAAAGCTCACGGTGAATAATAGATTGTTTGATCAAAATAAAAAGCGACCACAACATTCAGAAATATTCACTCAAATCTCAGAGAATCTCCAGGATCGGAGTTGATTGTATGCCATAATTGCCGGTAAATAGTAAAAACTGCCACAATGAATACTGCTATAAATACAATAAAGTAGTTTGTAAAACTCAGGGAAATGTGGTAAGCAAATCGGTTAAGCCAATAATAAGAGAGTAGAAATGAAATAGGCAAAGCAATTATTCCCGCTATCGTAATCAACCTGAAAATCTCCTTTGATAAAAGCAATACCAATTCTTTGGTTCCCGCTCCAAGCACTTTCCGTATGCCAATCTCTTTTGTCCGGAAAACGGTTGTCAGGGCTAACAATGAATACAGCCCCATACAGGCAATAAATATGGCGAAAAACGAGAATACGACTGCAACCTGACCAGTAGACTCTTCCTCTTGATAAAAATCACCAAGAGTTTCATTCATTGTAAACTGAGAAAACTGAGTTTGTGGATAAACTGCATTCCATAATTTCTTAATCCTGCCAATTTCCCTGTTATTTACGGATTGTGTTAACCTAACTGTTACAAACTTGATTTGATCAGGTTTATCAGGAAATATAATAAGTGGTCGAATTTTTGTGTGAAGCGACTCAAAATTAAAATTGCCGACAACCCCTCTAATTATCAGAATATTTCTTGAGGTATCAGCGTTTTGCCTGTATATTATTGAACCAATGGGCGTTTTCAGATTAAGGTATTTTACTGCTTCTTCATTAACAATCACATCAATCGTATCCTTACCCAAATACTTTTTTCTGTTGAAACTTCCATCGGCGAGACTCATACCATAGGTCTTAAAAAACATGGAATCGGCCTCCATGATGTACATAAGCAGGACGTTCGAAGGATCCTTTTCATCTTGAAAACTTTCCATCCCCAACAACTTGCCAGGTACAGCATTTGAATAAGTAATACCCTCAACGTTATCAAATTTCATTAATTTATCAAGAAATTTCTGTCCTTTATCCTCTAATCCAAGTAGATTCTGAATTACAAAAAGCCGCTCTTTCTGAAAGCCCACCCCATTTTGCTGGACAAACCTTAGCTGACGATATATCGTTGATGTTGAATAAATTATTACGATAGAAAATACAAACTGAATAATTACTAGTAAGCCTCTTAAACCTTTTCCACCTGCGCTAAACTGTTTTTGCTGCCTCAAAATGGTAGCAGGACTAAACCGAATGATATAAAACGCGGGGTAAATTCCTGCTATTACACCCGTAAAAAGCGTAACACAAAAAATTACAGGCGAAAGTTTAAAAAGTAGAAGCGGTATATTCAGATTAGGGTTTTGCTGCACCAAACTTGTATTTGGATAAATCAACTCGACAATAACCAGTGCAAAAAAGAGCGAAATAAAACTAATTGTGATCGATTCGGCAAGCAACTGCCTGGATAACTCACGCCTTTGAGAGCCTAATATTTTACGGATGCCAATTTCGCGCACCCTCCCTGCCAAACGTGCAGTCGAAAGATTGGCATAGTTAATACAGGCTATTAAAATGATTAAAATTGAAATTCCCGCAATTATTAAAAGAGTCTGAATATTAACGTTCTGCGAAGTCTCATATTTTAAATGCGAAAAAAGATGAATATCAGAAACCTTTTGCAACCGAAGCAAAAAATACTCTTCCTTATCTTTCATCTCTTCAGTTGTCACTAACGATTTTTCGATAAAATCACCAGCCTCTTTATAAAATCCGTTATTAAGCTTATCTTCAATAGCTGTCATGCCAAGGTAGGATGAAAAAGCAGGTTCCCACATATCTGTACCTTCTTTAAAACGAAAATAGGTATATAAATTATTAGTGGTCCATTGGATATAAGTAAATACCACAGATGAGATGGATACGAGTGATTGGTAATTGATATGGGAATTTACTGGGCAATCTTCTAAAACACCTGTCACAGTCCAATATTTTTTACTTTCATCCGAAGAAACTTTGACAGCACCCGGAATTGCAGATTTTTTCTCATCATCTACAATGAGAACTTTCCCAATTGCTCCTTTAGGGAACAACTGATTAGCAACAGATTTAGATAATATAATAGAACGCGGTTTACTTAAACAAGTTTTGGGGTCACCTTCGATTAACTTAAAACCGAAAATATCAAAAAACGTAGAATCAACATACAAAAGGGTTCGGCTATCGAGAATTGTTGAAACTGGTGCTATAACCGGAATATCACGATCATATTTGAAAATGCGGCAGGATTGTTCAATCTCTGGTACATAAGGCCTCAGACCATTGGCAATCATAGGTGAGGACAAAGCGACATTTGATTCCAAACCTCCCAATTTCGATTCGATATAAACCCTATAAAGTCGGTCGGAAGAAGGGTGAAAATCGTCATAATTCGATTGCTCCCAAATATATACCAAAACCATAATTGCACAAGCCATCCCGACTGCAAGACCAAAAACATTTATGAAAAAATACTCTTTGTTTCGCAGCAGATTACGGATTGCCAGTTTCAGATAACTGTTCATATTGCAATTATAAGTTGGCCGTTGTTTTTGAGTAACTTTCAGTAACTACATGCCCATCAAATAAATATATAATGCGTTGCGTCCTTTGCGCCATCATCAACGAGTGAGTTACCATAATGATGGTTGTTCCAGCTTCATTTAGTTGTGTCAGCTGCTGAATGATATCTTCGCCATGCGTTGAATCAAGGTTTCCGGTAGGCTCATCGGCAAGGATAATCCGGGGTTTAGCAATAACAGCCCTTGCTACGGCAACACTTTGCTGTTGTCCGCCAGAGAGTTCATTGGGAAAATAATTAGAACGATGTTTTAGGTTAAATCTTTCCAGCACCTGGTCAACCCTCCTAGCCCTTTCCGCCTGGGGCACTTTCTGATATACAAGTGGTAATTCAATATTTTCCCAGGCCGTGAGATCGTCGATCAGGTTAAAACTCTGAAAAACAAATGCAAAATTGTTCTTTCTGATATCGGTCCGGTTCCTTTCTGTAATTTCTGAAACCAACTGACCATCAAGCAAATATTTTCCGGAACTGGGTGAATCGATTAATCCAATAATATTGAGTAATGAAGTTTTCCCACATCCCGAAGGTCCCATGATACTAACAAATTCACCCTCGGCAACCGACAAATTAATATTGCTCAACGCTTTTGTCTCAACTTCCTTATTTCTGAAAACCTTACAAATATCAATTAGCTCAATCATAGTTAAATGTGAAGCAGTTAAATTTTTGGTTATCGCGTTTAGATGCGGGATAAATCTTTCGCAAAATAGGAAAATAACCTCATTATCAAAAGCCTCATTATTCACAAATCGTACCACATTTGCAATTAACTAATTAATAAACAATTGTAAATTACAGGCAAAAATTAATCGTCCGATATCGTACAATTACTGAACGATTTCGTACATTTACCTTTTTAAAATTAGGATGATTGAATCCTTTAAGAAAAAGAATGATTCAAATATTGCATTGATTAATAAACACATAATAAATCAGGCTCCCACATAAAAACATTCCACATCATTGTGGCTTGGTGTTTGTAATTCTGAAAAATAAAAAACCTTTTCGTTATGGATAAATTTGGAAAAATTCTTGCGGTCGATGACAATGAGGATATCCTTTTCTCACTTAGGTTACTCCTTAAACCGCATGTGGAAAAGATTGTCACAGCCAATGCTGCCACTTCAATTCCAGAATTACTTAAAAATGAGGAATTTGATGTAATCCTACTGGATATGAACTTTACAAAAGATGCCATCAGTGGTCAGGAAGGGTTTTTTTGGCTTAAAAAAATCCTGGAAATCGATCCGGATGCTGTTATTCTTTTTATTACGGCATATGGCGATGTTGAAAAGAGTGTAAGGGCAATTAAAGAAGGGGCATCTGACTTCATTCTTAAGCCATGGCAAAATGAAAAATTATTGGCAACTTTAAATTCAGCACTTAACCTGCGGAAATCGAAGAAAGAGATTGAACAATTGAAGAGCCGAGCAAAGGCCATCAATAACATGATGAACCGGACATTTAAGGATTTTATTGGAAATTCAGCTGAAATGCAAAAAGTTTATACTTCCATTTCGAAAGTAGCTGCCACAGATGCAAGTGTTTTGATACTTGGAGAGAATGGAACAGGTAAAGAATTGGTAGCAAGAGCGCTTCATAATAATTCAACCCGTGTAGATGAAGCTTTTATCAGCGTTGATTTAACGTCCATCAGCGAATCATTATTTGAAAGCGAGCTATTTGGACATACAAAAGGTTCATTTACAGATGCCAAAGTCGATCGCCCAGGCCGATTCGAGATCGCTTCAGGCGGCACCCTCTTTCTTGATGAAATAGGGAATCTGCCATTGCCGCTTCAGGCAAAAATTTTGACAATGCTTGAACGGCGAGAAGTGACCAGGGTAGGATCGAATAAACCAATTCCGATTGACATTCGCCTGATTTGTGCCACGAATATGCCTTTACATCAAATGATTGAAGAAGGAAAATTTAGACAGGATTTGTTATACAGGATCAATACGGTTGAGATTGATCTTCCACCACTCCGTGAACGCTACGGAGACATTCCTCTGCTGGCCATTCATTTTTTTCAGATTTACACAAAAAAATATAAAAAGCCGCTCCGAGGTTTTACCAAAGAAGCAATGAAACGGTTGGAAGAAGCAGGTTGGCCGGGAAATGTCAGGGAATTACAACATGTGATTGAAAGGGCCGTCATTATGACGGAATCTGAATGGATCAACCATAATGACCTACATATGAGGCCTGTAAATAAAGTTTCGGAGGAACTGGATTTGGATAATTATGAACTCGACAAAGTTGAGAAAACGATTATTCTAAAAGTTATGAAGATGCACCAGGGGAACATCTCGAAGGCCGCTAGTGAACTTGGACTTACCCGCACTTCCCTTTACCGTAGAATGGAAAAATATGGGCTCTAAAAATTTCAGAATTTCTCTTATAATCAGAATACTGGCAATCGTCGCAAATGCCTTTTTGATCATGTGGCTGTTGTTTACAACCAGTCACTATTTTACGATTGTGCTGTTTGTAGGCATTGCAATCTACCAGGTTATCATGCTCATCAATCATGTTGAAACAACCAACACACTGCTGACCAACTTTCTGGAATCGCTGAGATATTCCGATTTTTCAAGAACATTTGAGATCAAAGGACTAGGTCATTCTTTCGATCGAATGACAGAAGCTTTCAGTCTGGTAATAAATGATTTTAGGAAAGTTAGGGAAGAAAGAGAACAAAACTACTTTTACCTCCAAACTGTCGTTGAACATATCGGCATTGGGTTAATTAGCTACCGGGATGACGGAGCAGTTGAATTGATCAATAATTCAACAAAAAAACTCTTTAAAATTACAAGTCTTAAAAATCTAAGCGAACTCGAGAGTTTCTCACCTGAACTTGTCTCGAAATTAATGACAATTTCGAACGGCGAAAGTATAATGGTGAAAATCCAGAAACAGGATACAATCCTGCAATTGGCTATTTTTGCTACTGAATTTAAGGTGGCAGACCGACTGATCAGAATGGCAACCATCAAGGATATCCAGAATGAACTGGAAGAAAATGAGATGGAGAGTTGGCAAAAACTGATTCGGGTACTGACACACGAAATCATGAATTCCATTACACCTATTGCCTCTATTACTCAGACGCTTAACTATATGATTAAGGATGTAAGATCGACTTACACTAACGCATTTCAGGACGAGGGAGAAGTTGAGGCTATTGAAGAGATTGAACTTGCAATTGAGACTATTCACAAAAGAAGTATCGGATTACTCCATTTTGTTGAATCGTATCGTGATCTTACACGCATCCCAACGCCAAAATATACCATCTTTCCTGTACAAGATTTAATGGATAATATAAAAGGATTAATGAAAGAAGAGATGCATCAACGAAATATTGAATGCATCGCCACTGTTATACCAGAAAATCTTGAATTATCTGCTGATGAACAACTTATTGAACAAGTTTTGATTAATCTTCTAAAAAATGCTATTCAGGCACTCGAAAAAACAGAGCATCCATGTGTTGAATTAAACGCTTTTACAGATGCTAATGGAAAAATTATCATTCAACTTAAAGATAACGGGCAAGGTATTCTGCCGGAAGTACTTGATAAAATTTTTGTGCCATTCTTCACAACTAAACCAAAAGGTTCAGGAATTGGACTAAGTTTATCGCGACAAATTCTTCGGCTTCATGGCGGAACATTAACTGCCCACTCCGAACCTGATGTTGAAACTGTATTTACTTTAAAATTCTGATTTTAAATAAACTGTATTGAAAAGATTCAAGATATTCTGGCTTATTTCAATCATCATTTGCCTTCTTTTAGTAGTTGCTGTTGCATGGGTTAATGTTACAATTACAAAATTAGGTAATAGATACAGTTATAATTCAATCGATTCAATTCCCCATAACCATTGTGCGCTGGTATTGGGAACAAGTAAATATCTTTGGAATGGCAAAAGAAATCTTTATTATACCAATAGAATCAAAGCCGCTGTTGAGCTTTATAATAGCGATAAAGTTGACTATATCATCGTAAGCGGAGACAATCGCAACAGAAATTATAACGAACCAATCACGATGTACAACGATCTGATTGCAGCCGGAATTCCCAATAAAAAAATCATCCTCGATTATGCAGGATTCAGAACGCTCGATTCGGTTGTCCGTGGGAAAGAGGTTTTCGGACAGGAAAAATTCACAATAGTTTCACAAGCATTTCATAATCAGCGCGCTATTTATATTGCCCGAAGTAAGGGAATTGAAGCCATTGCTTTTAATACGGACGATGAAGCCGGAAAACTGGCCTTCAAAGTTCAATTGCGCGAGGTTGCAGCAAGGATGCTTGTTGTCTTCGATATGATTACCTCGAAGCAGCCTCATTTCCTCGGCGAAAAAATTATGATCCCCGATGAAAATAGTTCTTTTACACTGCCCCTAGATACTAAACCATAAATGACCATTGTCTTTCCAACTATTGTTATAATTTTGCAAGTATCCTTAATAAAATAAGACATGCTTCTCCAGTTTGCGTTGGTTCTGGCAATGCTATTACAGGTTTTTGCAGCAGGAATCTCGATTAAACTTACACGGGTCACTAAATATAATGTCTCGTGGATGCTAATCAGTGCCGGATTTATTATCATGGCAGTCCGAATGCTTGTCGAATTTCTCACTACAATCTCAGATTTTGCACCTCAAACGTTTCGCGAAGTATTTGTCTGGCTTGGAGTGGCAGTATCATTCTTTTTTGCAGTAGGCGTTTTTCTTATCCAGAAAATTTTCAAATACATGAAAAAAGTGGAACAGGAAAAAAGCGACATGGAAAAAATTCTTCTGAACGCCATTATTCAGGCGGAGGAAACTGAACGTAAGCGCTTTGCTAAAGATCTGCATGATGGTCTTGGCCCTATTTTATCAACGGTTAAAATGTCACTCTCCTCACTGACGCGGATCGAAAAGGATGATCAGACGAAAAAAATTCTACGGAATACCGATATGGTAATTGATGAAGCGATTAAAAGCATCCGTGAGATTTCGAATAACCTGAGTCCTCACATTCTCAATAATTTCGGGTTGAATAAGGCCATGCGAAACTTCATCAACAAAATAAACTACTCTGATACCATCAAAATTAAATTTACTTCTACATTTGAAGATGAGCGATTCGACAGTAATACAGAAGTCGTTTTATACAGGGTCCTATGTGAACTCATTAATAATACGATCAAACATGCGGAGGCCACTTTAATCACAATATCGTTCGAAAAATTGCCAGGTAAAATTTCATGTCGGTACAAGGATAACGGCAAAGGATTTGATATCAACAAATTGCATCCTTCACAACACTCAGGAATGGGTTATTCAAATATGGTGACACGAATTAATTCGCTAAATGGAAGTTTTAACCTCGCTTCCGAATACGCGAAAGGAACAACAGCTTCAATCACAGTACCTATTTAATTAAATTCTATGCTTCATGGAAATTCTGCTAGTAGATGATCATACCTTGTTCAGAAATGGATTAAAAATGTTGCTTGATACCCTTCCTGGATATGAGGTTACAGGTGAAGCTTCGAACGGAAAGGAGTTTCTGGAATTAATTTCAAAACACGATTATGACATCGTGTTTCTGGATATTGAAATGCCTGAAATTAACGGTATTGAAGCAGCCAAAAGAGCCACCGAACTGAAACCTGAGTTGAAAATAATCACCCTTTCAATGTATGGTGACGAGGAGTATTATGATCAGATGGTTGATGCCGGGGCAAAGGGTTTCTTGCTTAAAAACACCGACTTGCAGGAAGTCAAAACAGCCATAGATACAGTTATGAACGGCGGCAACTATTTTTCACAGGAACTGATGCAAAGTCTGTTGCGAAACTACAAATCGGTTAAGGAAACAAAAGATCCCGATGCTGAATTATCAGAACGGGAAATAGAAATATTGTTACTGATTTGTTCAGGCCTTTCGAATCAGGAAATTGGAGACCATTTATTCATCAGCAAGCGAACGGTGGAAAAACACCGCGCCAATATCCTGTCTAAAACCAATTGCAAAAATACAGCAGGACTTGTAATGTATGCCATTAAAAATCAAATGATTGAAATGTAAATCGGCGCCAAGCAACCGGGAACTGGAAGAACAGCTTATTGAAGTTTAACCTTTCAACGCACTAGCGACGCGCAAAGTCCGTTGTCGCATCCAAACTTCATTTTTCGCACCTCATCTCCCTCGCCCCCTCTCATTCTCGCCAAACCACTCCCTCCTAAGTATTAATACCCATTAAAAATACCAATTATTACGGCATCATACCATTTAATGAAAGCGTAATTTTGCTATTGACGATTTATCGAATATTTGATACCAAAACTCGAAAATGGGCAAATTATACGATCGGTTAAACCAGGATATCCGATTTATTGAAGGATTAAACGGATGTATGAATTGCGGCGTCTGCACTGCAATCTGTCCTGCAGCAGAATTTTATCATTACGATCCCCGTGTAATCTGCGACACAGTTCAAAGCAAGGATGAAAAATTAATTGAAGCGCTACTTCGCAGCGAAACAATCTGGTATTGTGGTGAATGTATGTCATGCAAGACCCGGTGTCCACGTGGCAACACTCCCGGCTTTGTCGTCATGGCCTTACGGAAACTTTCGCAGGAATTAGGTTATTTTACCGATTCAGAGAAGGGAAGACAACAATTCGCGATCAAAAGGGCCATTGGTGAAAATATTCTTCGAAGCGGATATTGTGTTCATCCGGACATCGTCTCACCACAAATGCATCCGGAACAAGGTCCGGTGTGGGACTGGATTTCAAGGAACACCCCTGAAATCATGGAAAAGATGGGCTCCAACTATAAACAAGAAGGCGCAGGCGGTTTGCGTTCCATCGCTCCTGAAGTACTCGAAGAACTCAATCAGATTTTTGAAGTAACAGGCTGTCACACCATGTTTGATACTATTGAGAAATATTCGAAAGAAAAAGCTGATGAGTTAGGGATTGAAATATCTGACGAAGGAATTGGTAACGAGTATTTTATGACGGTTTTTTCGGAGAATAACGGTATACATAATATCTAAAAGATAAATGGTATTAGAAGGTAAAAAAAGAGTTTGGGAAGATTATCAGAAGGAGATTGCCGATGATCACTATTTCTATGTCAGAAGTTGCATCAGGCAAACATTCTTTCCGGGATCGGAGACAACATTTCTGCGAATCATGCGGGATGATCTTGGGAAAGATGTTTTTGAAGATGCACGCCACACCACCTGTACAGGTATTGGTTATCATACAGATATAGTGCCGCTTGACACAACAATGACTGTCATTGCGAGGCACTTCGCACTGATGACAGAAGCTGGTTACACCAATATAATACCATCTTGTGTAACCTCATTTGGTCTATACACCGAAGTACTCGAAACATGGAAACACTTTCCCGAAACCGAAGCAAAAATAAGGGATTACTTATGGAAGGCAACCAAAAGAGAATTTAAAATACCTGAAAACCTGGTTCATACATCAGATATTATCTATAAGTTCCGTAATCAGATCAAAGAGAAATCAAAGGTATCGCTCATCAATAAAAAGACCGGATTACCACTTAAAGTTGTGGAACACATTGGATGTCATTATGCAAAGATGTTTCCGACTTCCGGTGTAGGAGGAGCTGAATTTCCTTCGGTTTTGTCCGGTATGATTGAATCGTGGGGTGGTTCAGTAATCGACTATCCCGAACGTCGGCACTGCTGCGGATTCGGATTCAGACAATACCTCGTAATGGCCAATCGCGGCTATTCAGTTTCGAATTCGAAAAAGAAGTTTGAATCGATGCAACCTTACCAACCCGATTTTATCGTTGCCAACTGCCCCGGATGCTCCATGTTCCTGGACAGATGGCAATATACAATCGCCGAACTGGAGGGAATCACCTATGATAATAAAGGGATGGGAATTCCTGTCCTTACCTACGAAGAGATGGCCGGACTTGTAATGGGTTACTCACCGTGGGAACTCGGATTGCAATTGCACCAGGTATCGGTGGAACCATTGCTTGATAAACTTGGAATTGAATACAATAAAGAGGAAAAATACCTGGGCGCCCATGGGCAGAAGATCGGAGAACCTCAAAAGCCTCAGTTTTTAATCGTGTGATATCACTAATTCTAAGAAACTATTAATGACCAAGACTCCCCAACATATCATCATCATCGGCGGCGGACCGGCCGGACTCGAAGCAGCTTCATCTCTTGGCGCGGCCGGGTACAAGGTAACCGTACTCGAAAAAGATGAAAAAACCGGTGGAAAACTGAACTTATGGTACAAATTGTTTCCAGGGTTCCGCCCTTCAGGCGAAGTTCAGGAATACCTGGCGAACGGGCATAAAATGAATCCGCCTGAGATTATTACAAATGCTGAAGTAGTTAGTGTTTTGCCTGAAACTGATCATCACAAGGTAATTTTATCTGATGGCAAAGCTTTTAAAGCTGATGTTGTATTGATTGCCACAGGATTTCAGGTTTTCAGTGCTGAAAAGAAAGAAGAATACGGCTATAAAATATATGACAATATCATCACATCTGTTGATCTGGAAAACCAACTCAAATCGGGTAATCCGGTAAAAACAGTTACCGGAGCAACACCGCAACGGATCGCCTTTATACATTGTGTCGGTTCACGTGATAAAAAAGTCGGTAACATTTATTGTTCCCGTGTTTGCTGCATTACAGGTGTAAAGCAGGCCATCGAGATGAAAGAACATTTGCCGAAAGCTGAAATCTTCAATTTCTACATGGATATGAGGATGTTCGGCCAGAATTTCGAAGAGCTCTATATCGAGGCACAACAAAAATGGGGGATCACTTTTATCCGGGGACGTGTATCGGAGATCGCCGAAAATATTGACGGATCGTTGCAGTTGAAAGCAGAAGATACCCTTTCCGGACGACCGATGAAAATGAATTTCGACCTCGTAGTATTATTGGTTGGAATGGTTCCGGCACTTGGTACCGAAGCAATCGGAAAATCGGCGGGGCTGGCTTTTACATCCGGAAACTTCCTTGCGAGTAACGACACCCATTTCAACCAGAATGAAACCTGCACCCCTGGAATTTTTGTAACCGGGACTTGCAAGGAACCGCTGTCGGTAGCAGAGACGCTAACCGATGCCAGGGCCGCAACCGTGAGGATTATTTCGTGGCTAAGGGAAAAAGAATTGGAATCAAATAACTGAATTATAATACGATCGTGAAGGATTGGGGATATTCAATATTGAAAGGACGACAGATTGACTTCGAAAATAATGATTTCTCGATCTCTCAATTTGTGGCACAACACGAACCATCCTTCAAGTGGTGTATCGGTTGCGGTAGCTGTACTGCCACTTGTTCGGCAGCCCGGTTGACCAATTTCAATCCACGGAAAATCAATTTACTGATCCAGCGAGGCGAAACAAAAGGACTTGCTGAAGAAGTTGCAAAATGCATGATGTGCGGGAAATGCCAGCTGGTATGTCCGCGCGGCATCAATACCCGAAATGTAATTCAAAATATAAAACAAGCCCTAAATACTTGCCATGCACTTTAGTCCGTTTGTAATTCCATTCACAGCAGGAATGATCATTCTGACAGTCCTGCTCGCGTTCCGTTACATCAAATGGCTTGGTAGCCTCGAAGCCGGTAACCTGACGAAAATCGGGTTGAATTTATTTACAGTAAAAACTTTGTATGCAGTCCGCGAAGTTTTCATGGAGAGTTTAATACATCGTAAAGTATTCAGGAACAACCGAATGCTTGGATATATGCACATGAGCCTTGCATTCGGATGGTTTATGCTGATTGTTGTCGGAAAGCTTGAAACCTTCTTCTACACTGACAAGTTTGCAAACGAATTCTATTATCCGGTCTTTTTCCGGTTCTTTGAACTGACCCCTCATAAAACCGGTATGCTGGTAGTTTTCAATGCAGTGATGGATTTTACATTGCTGTTGGTATTATCGGGAATTGTGGTTGCCATTCTGCGAAGGTTTCGACCCTCAATAACCGGGATGAAAAAGAATACGAAACATTCCCTCGGAGATCGCCTTGCATTGACTGCTTTGTGGCTGATCTTTCCATTACGGCTTTTAGCAGAGAGTGCGACAGCCGGTTTTGCACAAAACGGTAGTTTTATGACACAACCACTGGGCGATTTGATGGGATATTTTCTTCCGGTGCAAACACTTTCAATCGTTTTCTGGTGGATGTATTCCCTGTCGCTGGGCGCTTTTATGGTTTCGATTCCATTCTCACGTTACATGCACATCCCTACGGAGATTCTTCTGATTTTCCTGCGAAACTGGGGACTCAAGACCAATGAAACCTTTACGGGATTTTCGGAAATTGAGGTTCAATCGTGTTCACGCTGTGGCATTTGTATCGACACCTGCCAGATGAATTTTCAGGGAAAAAACGGTACTTCGCAGATGGTCTATTTTTTGCGTGATTATCGGTACGGCCAGCTTCGCCCCGATCTTACTGACAACTGTCTGTTGTGCGGAAGGTGTACTGCAGCCTGTCCGGTCGGTATTGATCTTACGCAACAGCGGATTCTGAAACGTAAAAAAACAACGTTCGAACAACCCGAAGGATTCAAATATCTGCCGGTTAATCAACCTGTAGCAAAAGCAGATGTGGTCTATTTTGCCGGATGTATGAGCCATCTTTCACCAACCATCAGCCGGTCGATGGAGATAATATTCAAGGCAGCCAAGGTCAACTATCTATTTCTGGATAAGAATGAAAGTGTCTGTTGCGGACGTCCCCTCAAATTATCGGGCCAGTTCGAAGCCGCGAAAAAGCTGGTTGAAAATAACCGGCAGCGAATTATTGCATCGGGGGCGAAAACACTTGTCACCTCCTGCCCTATCTGTTACAAAAGTTTTAAGGAAGATTATCACCTTGATATAGAGGTACTGCATCACAGCGAATATTTACCGGAACTGATCCTTCAGAAAAGAATATCGGTGCTTCCTTCCGGGAAAAAGGTTGTTTTCCACGATCCATGCGAATTAGGCAGAGGATCGGGTATTTACATTCAGCCACGGATCCTGCTTAAACATTTCAACAACCTGGTTCCCATCCTTCAGGAAAAGGAGAATTCGCTGTGCTGCGGTGGAAGCCTGGGTAACCTCTCGATGAACCCTGATGAACGGTGCGCGATCCAGAAAGCCACCTCCGAATACCTCAACAGCGCAGATGCCGAAATCATCGCCACTTCGTGCCCCTTGTGTAAAAAGAGCATTGCCCAATTTTCGGATGCCCCTGTGAAAGACATTGCAGAACTGGTTGCTGCCAGCCTCGAAACCATTGCCGAAAGTCAGAAATCGTCAAAACATTACAAAGAGCAGGAAATGGTTGAAATTGGTTGATTTAAAAACTACGAATTGAAAACTGCAAGGATTTTTGTAGTTTTGATTGTTTTATATCCTACATCGTCAATGGTAAATATTCAGAAACAGGTTAATTATTGGATTGAAGGAGCTGATGAAGATATCGTGACAGCAGAACTTTTAATAAGAGAAAGAAGAATTCTTCACGGATTATTTTTCTGCCATTTGGTAGTAGAAAAAGCGATTAAAGCACTTGTAGTGACGAAAATTAGAAATGTTGCTCCAAGGACCCATAACCTGATTTATCTTTCAGAACAAGCAGGATTGGAATTTGACGATGACACGCAAATATTTTTAGGTATTTTAATGAAGTATCAATTACAAGGGCGATACCCAGACTACAATCCCTTTTTACCTGATCAAACAATAGTAGATGAATACTTTAACAAGACTAAAGAATTATTGAAATGGCTAAAAATGAAGTTATAGAGATTTTAAGATCATATATTTACCTATTGAGAGCCGAAGGAATCTCCGTCCACAAAGCATTTTTATATGGAAGCTATTTATCGAATACGGCTACCAATGAAAGCGATATTGATTTGATGATTGTTACTGAAAATGAAAATGATGATAATTTAGCAGGTAAAATTTGGAAACTTACTAAAAAGGTTAACACCAGGATTGAGCCATTTTTAGTTGGAACCAGCCGATTCAATAGCAATGATAATTCACCATTGGTAGATTTAGTGAAAAGGACTGGATTAGAAATCGTTTAGATAACCATTTCAATCAGCCAATGATGCCCTAAAGGATCTACGAGTTCTCCCTGTCGGTAACCATAGTCGTAATCCTGTGCTGGCGAAGTTTCCCTGGCGCCAGCTGCAAGTGCCCGGTTCATAACGGTGTCGACATCAGCGACCATCAGCCCAATAATCGTAGTAACACCATTGTATTTCCCGGGGCCAAAAGTACTGTGGTGAGCAACCTCTTCATGAAAATGAAACATAGCACCATCAATTATCATCTCCGAAACATGTATACTGCCATCATCATTGGTCAAATGTTTCGTTTCAATGGCATCGAAAGCATTTTTGTAAAATTCAAAATCCATCCAACCATTGGGATCACCAACATGGGTACGAATGCTGTTTTTGGAATCTCTTTCATTGTTATCGTTTTTTCATTAAAATAAGCGGTCAAGATATCCGAAGATAATCTTATACAACTTATGAAAACCCTTATTTTAGAGCAATAACCTTTGAAAATTAAAATGGTTTTATACCGGTTTAGTTTATTTTCCAGGTCAGATAAGGATCAGTCTGCATGGTCTATGAGAGCAATAAATGCAATAAATAAGAATTTATAAAAAAAGTAATGAATCGCGTAACATAAATTACTTCTCATCGTAAACCTAAACGTTTTGTTACGATATTTTTATTTGTAAACCTCTTAAATCTTTTCGCTAATGTTACAGTACTCATTGACAGAAAATTTGTTGACCGGACGTGCTGATAATTTTACAGCACTGACACAAACTGAGGGAAGTTTCGACAAGGAAGCAATTATTACTGAAATGCTTCGTCGCGGAAGTCTTCTAACCAGAACTGACATCCTGGCCGTACTCAACGGCTATGAAGAAACCATTACGAATATTATTCATGATGGTGGTACGGTAAATACCCCGTTATTCAACACTTCGTTTTCGATCTCAGGCGTATTCGAGGGACCATTGGATACTTTTGACGGAAACCGACACAAATTGAACGTAAACCTGACAAAAGGGATCTTACTGCGCGAAATTGAATCACAGGTTGCCTTCGAAAAAACCGGAACTGTTGTGCCTCAACCAACAATTCTTGAAGTGAAAGACAGCGTATCGGGCAAAGTGAACGAGCAACTTACACCTGGTGGTGTGGTGGAATTGATGGGCGTTAACATCAAAATAGTGGGTGAAAACGCCGACTGCGGTTTATGGTTCGTTCCTTCATCGGGCGAAGCGGTAAAGGCGCAGGTCATTGTACAGAACAAACCATCGACAATTATTGCGATGATCCCAAACCTTTCTGCCGGAACATACACATTAAAGGAGGTCACACAATACACAGGCGGGAAACCATTAAAAGAACCAAGAACTTGTTTATTCAAGAAAACATTGGTGATTGATTAAATTTTTAAGCGTTGAATTATTTGGTAAAGAGGTGGGTTTTCTCACCTCTTTTGTTTTTATCAATAAGCCCCAAAAGTTAGAGCGGTTCTATCGCAAGGGACTGAACGATTCTATCGTAGGGGATAGAGTGGTTCTAACGCAGGGGACAGAGACGTTCTATCGCAGGGGACAGCGTTTTACTGTTGAAAAATCCCATTATTTATATTAAAGGCAACAATAAACCCTGAAAATTTTTGGAAACCTTCAGGGTTTATTGATTGTGATCCACTCAATGGGGATATCTCTTTCACTTAACTCATGTTAATATCATTGTTATATTTCACCTTGGCTTCAATCAGATAAAGGATATTCCGTTTTCCACTAATATCTATATAACCCTCATTCATTGATAATTTAACTTTCCCCTGATTCATATTAAAGACCCTTTTCCATCTTTTTTGAAAATCAAATACCAAACTCCTATTTGTTCTTTCAATTTCCTGGTACTCTTTTTGCTTCAGTAATTCAACAATTTTAGCCCATACAATTGGTGACTTGTCTTTACTTTCAATCTTTAGCCTTACATCTCTGTTCATTAATGGTTGAATAATACTTTGTGTCAAAGGAACGAAAATCAGGATTATCCAGACTTTGGAAAACAGTTCATCAAACGGCTTATTAAAAATCAATATAAATATGAAATAAGAAATCCCGTTTAACAACAATAATCCGGCTAAAAAATAAAGTATCATTTCGGTAAAAGATACCTTACCAAGTTGCTTTTCAATTTTCATATCATAAGGTTTTTAGTTTTGATCACTACAAACCTACTAAACAGCAGCATCATTACAAAACAAAGCTCCGTAAAAATACGAGGCTATTTGTTTGATTTTAAAAGTCTTTATTATTCCCTAATACCTCTTCAAGGGTTTTCAACCACTTGAAGGGTAAACCAATTGCTTATATCCATAGAAACCTGATTTTGGTTGGTATTGAACTATTTAATCATTTCAGTGACCTCTGCTTTTAAGGGATCCAGGTGCCTTTTAATGATTGCCCAAATCATCGATGAATCAACGGCATCATAACTATGAATTAATCTATTACGAAAACCAACAATTCTTCTGGCATTTTCAAGTGTGCTCTCCGGAAATAACTTGTCAAATTTATTGACGGCTTCTCCTATAATTCCCAATTGACGTTCGACCGCACTTTGGGTTTTCAAATCCGATGAATAATCATTGTAATTATTAACGGTAGCGGTAAACTGCTCAATTAATTCTATTGATCTTAAGATATCAGACAAATATTTTTTGCCCTGCTCCGTCATAAATAAGAATCTTAGTTGCGTCAATACTCTTACGTAAAAATGGATTGCGAATGGATGAATCAGTCAGTAAATCGACTTTACGATTGAAAAAATGCTCGAATGTATCCCACAACGAAATCAACTTTTCGCCTCGTTCAATTGGATCATTATTATCGATCTCTACAAGAAGATCGATGTCGCTTTTATCGTAATCAAACCGGTCAGTAACCGATGAACCAAAGGCATACAGGTATTTCACCTGATGTTCCTGACATAAGGAGTTAAAATCATTCAGCCTCTTTAGTATTTCATCCTTTATTACCATGTGATAAAGATACAGTTTTATTTTGATCGCCAAATAAATCTCAATGTCAGCAGAATGAGTTACAAAGTGACCGGTTGAATAATCATCTTCTGAACATTCTGTCTTGTCCTGAAATAGGTTTACAGAAAAAGTAAACTAAAATCAGGATTATGAAGACAAAAGTAAACTGTTTTCCGGATGAATTAAAGTTAAAGGTAGTTCAAGAGTATATG
>Ga0209430_1000681_pt1 | contig 31564 bp, 27 predicted proteins | sample BarGraIncub1133A_FD_184504 | JGI IMG/M metagenome (GOLD analysis project Ga0209430, IMG submission 184504) | Arctic peat soil microbial communities from Barrow, Alaska - Barrow Graham LP Incubations 11-33A (SPAdes) (version 2) | ecosystem: Environmental > Terrestrial > Soil > Wetlands > Peat... | reverse complement strand
ATGTGTTAGGCACGCCGCCAGCGTTCGTCCTGAGCCAGGATCAAACTCTCCATAAAAGTTATATTATGAAGAACCTTGATGGCTCTTTAAAAAACTTGTTTGCGCTAGATAACTTGCGTTACCCAACGTGTTTGTACTCAAACGAGTACCGCACATCTGGCTTATTTTAATCTTACTTACATTGTTTAGTTTTCAAAGAACACCCGGTCATTACTACATAACCGTACCGCCTCTTGTTAGGGGTGAATATTAGTTTAACATGTTTCTTACACCATGTCAACCTTTTCTTCATTTTTAGTCACCGCTGTTGGCAACTTGTTTATATTAACATAGTCTGACAAGTTATGTCAACACTTTTTTAAGGAAAGAAACTTAGCTTGCGCCAAGTCTTCTTCCTCGAATGAAGAATGTTCGACTGTTAAAGTAGCATTGCCTGTTTTTATAAGAATTTTTGCACAGCACTACCATTTAAATATGTACAGCGTTTTCCCTGGCAAGTATCACGTTCCAGTAATGTTTGCTCAATAGAATCGCGAATTTTCCACCAACCGGTTTGCCAATTGGTGAATAGTGTATTAGCCTCTGGGGCACGGCCAATTAAACGTTGTACTACAATATCAGGATGAAGATATTCAAGGAAAGTGACTACTCTTTCCACATATTCTTCTTTAGTAATGAGTGCTATCTCACCATTTTGATACCAGTCAGCCATTTGAGTATCTTTAACAATATAAAGTGCATGGAGTTTTACTTGGTGAACACCCATAGCTGATAATATTTTAGCACTTTCTACGACGTCAAGTTCATCATCCCAGGGTAAATTCAATATAATATGAGCACAGACTTCAATATTGTATCGTTTTATACGTAAAACCGCATCAAGAAACTCCGCTAATGTATGTCCCCGATTTATCTTTTTCAAAGAATGATAATTGACGGTTTGCAAGCCAAGTTCAATACTGATGTCCACCCCTTTAGATTGACTAACTTCAGCTAGCATTTCTAAGTATTTATCATTTATACAATCAGGACGAGTTGCGAGTGCAATACTAACCACATCCTCCTGACAGGCTTCATGTACATACTGTTTAAGCTGATCCACTGGCAAATAAGTATTACTAAAGTTCTGAAAATAGGGAATAAATTTTTTCGCCTTATATTTGGCAGCAATATGTACTCGATTGGCAGCAATTTGCATCTCCACAGTCATAGAAGCTGGCAAATTTTCATATCCGGCACCAATTTCACCACAAAAGACGCAACCCCCGTTGCCACAAGTACCATCACGATTAGGACAAGTAACAGGTAAGCTGACAGGTAATTTATACACTTTTACACCATAACGCTCTTTCAAATGTTCCGAATAGATATTGTAACGCATATTAATCACACTCTCCTTCTAGACAAAAGTAATGACTAGCAAGAGGTTGGTACGTAGTAGCATCTTGCATATAAGAAAACAATACAGGCGTGTCCACACGTGTTATTGTACCAGACTGCAAATACTCCAGTATATCGATCGAAAACACCTCTATATGATGCTTCTTATTAATATCGCGCCAATTAGTAAAAGTATAATCTGGCAAATAGTTACGTACTTTTTCTTGACTACTCCAGAATGCCCCTCTCTCCTTGGCCCATATTTCTTTGTTCCACGATAAAACTTCTGGACGAACTGTTCCTTTTTCACTCATTAGAGCATCAAACTTTAAAAATTCATGAGCTAAATCCACCTCTTGTGCATGATGAACTTGGCAGAAATCCACTAAATATTTATATAATGATTTACTACTGTGAGCCACTAAATGCAGTTCCCGTTTTTCCCAATATGTAGCTAGATCATGATAGAAACTAAAAGCACTATCGCCATGTAGTGGTATTAAAAATTGTAACGTGTATTTAAATCGACCGGTGTTATATATTTGGTTGAAAACTTCTTCCAATATCTTAAGTTTACGAACATCTCCATACGTCAAACAATCATTTGCCAATACTTCATAGGGTGCATAATCGAGGAAGATATAATTATATTGATCCGCATCTATTCGAATGGCAGCACCTTTTAGCATTTTCAAAAAGCCAATTTGCAACATATGTGGTTGAAGCTTATATACATCATTAAATGATTGCCCAAAACGTTCATAACTTTCCTGTGGTAGTCCTACAATCAAATCAAGATGTACATGAATATTCTGATAAGAAATAATCCTTGTAACATAATCCACAATTCTAGACCAGTTATTATGCCGGGAAATTGTATCAAGGGTTTGTTCATAGGTGGATTGAATGCCTATTTCAAACTGAAATCTACCAATTGGTACTTCTTTTAAAAATTCTAGCACCTCATCATCTAAAATGTCAGCAGCAATTTCGAAATGAAAGTTAGTGCAGCAATCACTGTTCGCTAAAAAACGTAATACAGGCAAATAATGCTCTTTACGGGCATTAAAGGTGCGATCAACAAATTTAACTTGTCGTACATTATGTGTTATAAAAAATTGCAGATCCCTATATACTCTATCCAAACTAAAAAATCGTACACCACAAGTAGCACTTGACAGGCAATAACTACAGGAAAAAGGGCATCCCCTAGCGCTTTCATAATAAATAATTTTATCTTTCAGCTTATCTATATCTTCATCACAATACGGAAAATGGATGGTATTTAAATCTGCTACAACTTGTGGCCTGCCTACAACAAGTACCTCATTTTGTCGAAAAGTTAGGCCCGCAATACCATTAACAGGTAAATTCGACTTCAGTGCTACAAGTAATGCGTGCAAGGTTTCTTCCCCTTCTCCTTGCACAATATAATCGACTGAGCTATGCTTTTTCATAACATCTGCCGGATCGTAAGTTACCTCTGGTCCACCTAAAATAATAACCACCTTCGGCAGTACTTTTTTTAGCAAAGCAGCTAATTTTAACGTCATGTCCACATTCCATATATAACAAGCCAATCCTATGATCGTTGGCCGCTCTTTATAAATATCACTTAAAATGTTCAACAGTTCATTATTAATCGTATATTCCTTGCTCACAATCTCAGGGCATATCGGCCGACAAGCAATCGTCAGATATTTCAGAGCAATGGACGAATGAATAAATTTGGCATTTAGTGTTGCTAAAACTACTTTCATGATAAAATCACCCCATATAAATTCACATATAATGTTTCCCAAGTTGTGGTTTTACTATCCTTACCTTTAGGCACCTTCAAGAAAATAACTAGTCATCTTCTGGTCTATTTTGTGCTATGCTTCATAAGCACAAAATATCCTCAGAAGCTTTGACTACTTATTTTCTTTCAGATGCCTTACACAAAATTCACCGCCTGACAGTTTCGTGAATACTATAAATTAATATATCTTTTAAAGGAAGGTGCAATAATGCGGATAGTCATAGATGGACAAAAAGTACCTGTTAATGTGCGGGTTAGTAGAGATTTATTAATGACCCTAAAAGCCATGTCACAAACTCTTCATTGGCGACTCACCTACGATACCCCCAATGAGTTAGTTTATATTTATTCCAAAAATTATGTTCCTCCAACTTCCTTAGACCGTCCCACACTCATGATCGCTGAACCTGAGAGCAACCGTCTATTAGGTAAAATCATCTGCCTTGATGCCGGTCATGGTGGCAGTGATCCCGGCTCCACAGGTCCATCCGGGACACTCGAAAAAGATAACACCTTAGCAATATCTTTACTACTTAGAGATATGTTGGAAAGTAATGGTGCGACAGTTGTAATGACTAGGGACACCGATCAAAATGTGGCTGCTCCCGATTCCTCTCCCAGTGACGAATTAAAAGCCCGCACCGAAATTGCCACCGATGGGAATGCTGATATCTTCATCAGTATACACAATGATTCATTTACCAGCAATACAGCCATGGGTACTACCTGCTTTCATTATGGAGATGCCGATTCTATAAAACTAGCTACTTTTGTCCAAAAAAACTTAGTGGCCGAACTAGGCACTAAAGATCGTTCTTCACGTTTTGCTAGTTTTTATGTGATTCGTTATACAAAAATGACCGCTATTTTAGTGGAGGTAGCCTTCATTTCCAATCCTGAGGAAGAAGTATTACTTTCTAGTACAGATGGTCGAATTAAGATCGCCGAAAGCATTTTTCAAGGTATTGCAAACTATTTTAAAGCATAAAAAATCTTTTTTTTCATATACTACACAGGAATTATCGTATTTTTTGCCAATATATACAACGATATAGAATGTATACAGAATCAAGTTTAATGACGGGATGTTAATCCTAACATCCCCATCTGTAAATGATTCAGCGTTAGTATATCTAACATTATTTAAAGGAGTGTGCCCATGTTTAAAATACCACAGATAATGCCTCTTGTTCTTAGCACTATGCCATTTAGTAATCCCTCAGGTGAAGCTACTACTCTGGATACGTCTCATGTGCCTGACCGCAATGAAATACCTACTGAGCATAAATGGCATCTCAATGATATTTATGCTAGTGACGACCTTTGGCAACAAGATTTCGATAAACTAAAAGTCAGTCTTAAGACAATTGAGCACTTTACAGGCAAACTAGCAAATTCATCCCAAGATGTACTTGCATGTCTTAAAGCACGTGATGAAATTGGTATGACTAGCGGTAAACTGTATGCTTTTGCTCGCATGCACCGCGATGAAAATGCGGCTGATGCCAAATATCAAGCTAAGACTGGCAAAGTTGAGTCATTGATGGCAGAAGCAGGCGCAGTTACTGCGTTTATTGAACCAGAAATTTTAGCTATACCTGATGCAACACTAACCAACTTTCGCCACAGCGAGCGGGGGTTACAAGAATATAGCTTTTATTTCGATAACCTAACCCGGCAAAAAAGTCATGTACTCTCCCCTGCCGAAGAAGCTATTTTATCTAGAGTATCAGAAATTACACAGGCATCAGAAAACACATTCAACATGTTGGCCCACGCCGATATAGAATTTCCACAAACAATTGATGAAAATGGAAAATCTGTGCAATTAAGCGAAGGGCGCTACAGCTTATTTATCCGTTCAAGCAATCGCGATGTACGTCAGCAAGCTTTTACCAAACTATTTACAACATACAACAAATATCGTAATACTTTTGCGTCTACTCTAAGTGGCAATGTGAAATCAAATGTATTTTACGCTAAATCCCGCAAGTATCATTCTGCCTTAGAATCAGCCTTAATGGGAGATAATATACCAACAGAAGTATATGACAATCTAATCACTACTATTCACAACAATCTTGCACCATTACATCGTTACGTGACGATCAAGAAAAAAAACCTTAATTTGGATGAAATTCATATGTACGATTTATATACACCACTCGTTAGTGATGTAGAACTATCCCTTCCCTATGAGGAAGGATTGAAATTAGTACGCAGCGCTCTTAAACCTCTAGGCCCAGAATATGCGGATATTTTAGATAAAGGTCTAACCTCTGGCTGGATTGATGTTTATGAAAACAAAGGTAAACAAACAGGCGCTTATTCCTGGGGTAACTATGGAACACATCCCTTTGTGTTATTAAATTATAATAACCGCTATGACGCGGTCTCCACCTTAGCACATGAGATGGGGCATGCCATCCACAGTTATTACAGCCAAAGTCATCAACCATATTCAACATCAGCATATACCACTTTTTGTGCAGAAGTGGCTTCCACCACTAATGAAATACTACTTTTAGAGCATATGCTTAGCACGACTACCGATAAAAAAATAAAGTTATATCTTATCAATCAATATCTAGAACAAGTAAGAGGTACAGTCTATCGCCAAACTATGTTTGCCGAGTTTGAAAAACTTCTCCATGAAACAACACAGCAAAACGAGACCCTTACCGCTGATGCCCTTGACAAGCTATGGCATGATCTTAACGCAAAATACTATGGGCCAGATATTGTCGTAGACCAGGAAATTGACGTGGAATGGGCACGCATTCCACACTTCTATATGGATTTTTATGTATATCAATATGTTACAGGCTACTCAGCAGCGACCACCCTGGCGGAAAAAATATTGCATGAAGGCCAGCCTGCGCAAGAAAAATATATCGAATTCTTAAAAAGTGGCGGCTCTGATTACTCCATCAATCTTCTAAAGGGTGCTGGTGTTGACATGTCTTCACCCAAACCAATTGAAATAACATTAAGAAAATTTTCCGCCATGCTTGACGAGATGGAAAAACTATTATCAGAATAGAAAGCAATGGCCTGAATCAATAGATCCAGGCCATTGTCTTCGCTAAAACTGTTTAGACTATTTACTACCCTTTAATATCTGCTTTATAACTACAGACATCTCTTCTTTATCACATACCATTTTGTGACGAATAGGCTCATTTTCTAATGCTGCTAGTGCGGTCGGCACTGGGCAGCCACTTAACTCAGATAACTGCTGCAAGATTTCGAATTCATTTTTTCCTTTGATGCCATCTGAATCTGTTATAGCAGTTAACACACTTTCGTTAAACTTAAAAGGACTAGCAGTCGATATAATAATTTGCGTAGTATGATCCCCTGTCTGCTGACGATATCGATCTCCGACCTGCCAAGCGACAGCTGTATGAGGATCTGTTAGATAATGATACTCATCATAGACCGTCCTAATTTGCTGCAAGGTCTCATTATCATCAACATAATCAGCCCAAAAAATTTGTTGAATCGCCGCTAAATAATCTTCCCCCACATTATATTGCCCACTGTCATTAAGTTCTGCCATGAAACTCTTCACTTGCAACGTATCACCATCTGTAATGTAATATAAAAGCCTTTCCAAATTACTAGAAATTAATATATCCATGGATGGAGATACGGTTTTATGGAAAGGGCGCTTACGATTATACACACCCGTTTGCAAAAACTCGGTGAGTACATTATTACTATTGGATGCGCAAATTAATTTCCCAATAGGTAGTCCCATTGTTTTAGCATAATAACCTGCCAGAATATTACCAAAGTTTCCAGTTGGCACAACAAAATTTACTGGTTGTCCCAGTTGTAAATGACCATCACGCACCATATCAGCATACGCGCTAAAATAATATACAATCTGCGGTGCTAATCGTCCCCAATTAATCGAATTAGCTGATGACATCCGGAAACCTTGAGCTGCCAAATCAGCATTAAATTCTATATTATTAAAAATATTTTTCACCCCGGTTTGCGTGTCATCAAAATTCCCCTTAACAGCCACAACGGTCACATTCGAACCAGCTTGCGTAACCATCTGCATACGCTGAATCGGACTCACACCTTTGTCGGGATAAAAAACGATAATTCTTATCTGATCAACATTTGCAAACCCTTCCAAGGCAGCTTTCCCTGTATCACCAGACGTTGCCGTCAAAATGACTATTTCCGCGGTTTCGTTGGTTTTGCTAAGAGCTTTTGATAATAATTGGGGCAGTATTTGTAAGGCCATATCTTTAAAAGCACTTGTTGGGCCATGCCACAATTCAAGTACAAACTTGTCATTATCGATTACCACCAAAGGTGCGATCCTAGGATCATCGAATTTGGTAGTTGTATATGCAGCCTCAATACACAAACCTAGTTCGATATCGCTATAGTCAGGCAAAAACAAACGTAGAATAGCAAAGGCCCGTTTTCCATAGTCAAGGTTTGTCAAATTACCTAACCACTCTGTCGTGATCTTAGGCACAATAGTTGGCACAAATAACCCACCATCAGCGGCGATTCCAATTTTAATAGCTTCAGCTGCACAGAATTTATCATTTTTCCCACGAGTACTAATATACATAAAAAAACTCCTTCTCTTCAAAATTCTTTATTCAATAATCCCTTGCTTCTCCACTATACCGCCGTTATAACAAATGATCATTTCACCAGTAAAATTAAGTACGTGCCCAAGCTCCTCTGTAGCTACTTTTTCATCTGCATACACGACTGCCAAAAGATTATTTGTAGACAAACTTACCGCTGTACGCCTCGTATCTGCATTGGAATTACCAAAGACACCGTTGCCATCACTTAAAAACGGCTTACAATCAGTAGCCATTACATCTCCCTTAATATCCATATAATTATCTTCTAACGGTATGTTATACATAATATCACCATTTATTTGATTAAGATCATATAAACCAACTGGCAACAAAAAATTAATAGAACAATAATGAGCCACAGTCACTGCACTATTAACATAATAGGACTCCTTATTGTCTAACACTCGGCGAACCAATTCTTCAGAAGACAAATTATATCGTGTGGCATCAAAATTCTTTTGATTATACAAACTACCTACACCTGACAGCCGGGGTATATTGACCAATGTCTCTATATTATAAACTGCAGCTATTGAGGTCTGTAATTGAAAAAATTTTTGCGCTAAAGACGGGGGCGTACCTTGTACCTTAGCATTACGAATAAGAATATACCCAAGCCGCGGATGGGCACCCCCTTGCTTTAGACTTTCATGAATATCAAACTTCATAGATGCCTCCATATAAAATAAATAAATTAACTATTCTAGGCTATCTTGTAATGCCACATCGCGAGATATACTGGATATTTCACCATTTACAGCACTCACTAGATCATTAGGCGCAATCAGAATCAGATAACCCCTTAGTCCTGCGCTAATAGAGATATACGTCCATAATAGCGCTGTCTCATCAATATATATATCATACTGCCTTTTTGTGCCTAAGGGCGAAACGCCACCCCGAATATATCCTGTTAATTTTCGCACATCTTTTAATGGCACCATATCAACTTTCTTATTGCCACTAATACTAGCCAACGCTTTTAAATCCAGTTCAAAGCTACCCGGTATACACGCTAGTAGTACTCCAGTTTTATCACCACACACTACTAAGGTTTTAAATACCTGGGCTAAAGGGACCTTAATTTTTTGTGCTACATTTTCTGCACTAAGATCACTTTCATCCACTTTATATTCGCGCAACTCATAGCTTATTTTTAGCCCATCCAAAATACGAGCAACATTAGTTTTCTTCAACAAAATCCCTCATTTAACTAATTAGGCAAATTCTCTACCTATGACAACATTATTAACATTATACAACAAACACAATATATTCTACAGAGTATATTATGCTTATTTTCATTTGTCAATAAACTCCAAGATTCTCAGTCATTACTTTTTTGCCATTATTTTGGCAGGATATACACTTACAACATAGAATTAGTAACAATAACATGAACCAACAACAAAAAAAGAGGTGACTTAATTTTGCTTAAAGTAGCTCTAGCACAAATGGAAATAATTCCTGGTAGACCAGATATCAACACTAAAACCATGTTGACCATGATAGAGCAGGCGCATCAGCAACAGGCGCAAATGATTATTTTCCCCGAAATGTCCATACCTGGCTATTTCCTTGGTGATACTTGGGAACAACCAGCATTTCTAAGAGATTGCGAAGAATATGGACAACGTATTATCTCGGCCTCAGCTAATATTTGTATCGTGTTTGGTAATATTGCAATGGACTGGAACAAAGTGAATGACGATGGCAGAGTACGCAAATACAACGCCTGCTTTATCGCATATCAAGGTAAGCTTATGGGAGATGATAACTTCCCCTACCCCTTCCGCATTAAAACACTACAACCCAACTATCGGGAATTTGATGATTCACGCCATTTTTACAGTCTACGTAAACTAGCAATTGAGCTAGGTGAAAATGTTAATGATTTATTACAACCCGTACAGTTACAACTTGGCCACAAACAACTCAAACTCGGCTGTATACTCTGTGAAGATGGTTGGAGCGATGAATATGCTATAAAGCCAATTACTGCCATCCATCAAAATGGTCCCGTAGACTTGTTTATCAACATCTCCAGTTCACCATACACCATTGGAAAAAATAACAAACGGAATCGTGTTTTTTCTCGCCAGGCGCAAGCTGTGAAGACACCTTTGATTTATGTAAATACTACAGGCATCCAAAATAATGGGAAAACGATTTATACTTTTGATGGTCTTAGTACTGTTTACGACCACGAAGGTGAAATTGTAGATTATTGCCCACCGTTTTCCTCAGTATTAAAATGTATTGAACTAAATTTAACTAACGATACAGAAAAAGACTTGGTCGATACCAAGCCAGGCGTAACTCATTCACCAATTACCATGGAAAGCGACACTGGAATAAACAGCATTTACCAAAGTCTACACTATGGAACCCAGCGTTTTTTGCGTTCTATTGGTATGAAAAAAGTAGTCATCGGTGCCTCTGGCGGTATTGATTCAGCTGTAAGTGCCGCTCTTTATGTTCAAATTTTAGGTCCTGAAAATGTATTACTGGTTAATATGCCAAGCAAGTATAATTCCAAAACGACAAAAGATTTATCAGCTAAACTAGCAAATAACCTAGGTTGCCTCTACACCATCATGCCCATTCAAGAAGTAGTTGAGTATACAATTAAGCAAATCAGTCAAACCCCAGTAATAAACCTTACAACCGGAGAAGAACAACAACTAAAAGTTACTTCATTTGTGACAGAAAATATTCAAGCTCGTGATCGATCAGCTCGCATTTTAGCTGGCGTTGCCGCCGCCTTCGGTGCTGGCTTTACCTGTAATGCCAATAAAAGTGAAACGACAGTAGGCTACTCCACTCTCTATGGCGATCAATCCGGTTTTTTAGCAACCTTAGCCGATCTTTGGAAACATCAGGTCTATGATTTGGCCCACTTTATGAACACAACTATTTATCACCGGGAAGTCATACCCCAAGAAACAATCGACATCGTCCCTAGCGCCGAACTGTCTTTTGATCAAGCTGTTGACGAAGGTAAAGGTGATCCTATTATTTATCCCTACCACGATTACCTATTTAAAGCATTCATGCAGCATTGGAATCGGGCGACTCCTGAAGACCTTTTACTATGGTATAAGCAAGGCACTTTAGAAGAAAAAATCGGCTGCAAACCAGGGCTAGTAGGGCAATTATTTTCTACCCCCGCTGAATTCATTGCTGATCTAGAAAAATGGTGGGGACTCTATACCGGTATGGCAGTTGCGAAGAGGATCCAAGCTCCCCCTATACTGGCAATCAGCAGACGCGCTTATGGCTTTGACCATCGAGAAGCCCAAAATGGAACTTATTTTACTGCCCAATATCTCAAACTAAAAGAACAATTATTGTAAAAATAGAATTTATTCAATTCCAAAATTCCCACTGCTATCAGTGGGAATTTTGATGTTCAGTTTCAGCTGAAACCAATTCACTTGCGTACCATATAGGTAATGATACCAACAACACTTATTAAAAAAAGAGCAACGGGCAATGCGATAAATACGAATCCTACCAAAATAACACCCAGTAATAATTTAGTAAACAAACTGGTATTGCCTATACTAAACTGCTTACTATACATCTGCTGATTAGCATTACTAGCTCGATATTGCTCATGCCCTTCTTCTTCTCGCTCATCTTGTTCAAGAGTCATACCGTTGAAATGTTGCTTTTCTTCCGGAGTCAGAACTTGAACTTTGTTTTCAATTTCTCTACATTTAGAACATTGCTCCTCATCTGCTTCCACTTCCGAACCGCAAACTTTACAATTCAAAATTATCACTCCTGACATATTAAATTTCAAACAATAAATTTACAAATCCTTCTTCACTCAAATACCGCGCGTCAAAGGCATGTAGCTGCAATACATTATCCAATTGCTTTCGATTTTTATGCAGACTCGCTGTGGAAATATCTAAGTGCTCGGCAAGATCTTTGGCTGTAATATTATCAATACTATTAATCTCTGCATATGCATAAAATACCGTGGTTGCCCAGGTGGCAGGTTTACGCACATTGATAATATTGAGTTGGGAAAAGTCATACCACATCTTTTCTAGCAAATTTTGATCATGCAATGAAAATCCATGGACCGCTACCAGCTCATGCAATAAATTAATTACAGCTTGATTTGCTAAGCGTTTGGCTTCAATACCCGGATAGCTACGCTCCAACGGGGCAATAGATGTAACATTAACCTTACTCAGTGTAACTAGAATACGTACTGTATGCCGCAGAACTAAGGCGTGACGATTAAAAAAATCTTCCAAAGTAGCATTGGGCATTTGAATTGCAAAAATTTCTTTTTGCCTAAGCACTTCATCCTTTATTCGCCTTCTAAGATTAATGCTCATTTCAATACTGGTTAAATAATTAATCATTACCAAACCTGTAGGGAAAACATGCCCAAAAAACAACAATTTCTTCAACGATTTATAATCAAAATCAAGTAAGGGTAAACCAAATATTTCACCTGTAAACAAATTAACACATTCTACTGAACTTGGATTTAGTATTTTATTGACATAAAATACCGTAAATTTAGAGTTTAATAATTCTAGCAGTATTCGATATTCATTAGCACTTAACTTCTCACTATAGGCCGTTTTGAAATATTCCAAGGGTTTTAAATCACTATCTAGCAAATGATAATCAAACAAGAAATAATCCCAAAAACCTAGCCAAAATTCATCTTCGACGTCTTCTGGCATCCTTTCAAATGGACCTACATAAAAATACAGCGCACGCTCAAAATCTTCAGTGAAATTTTTTCTATGGAAATATTTTCCTAATTTCAACATAAGCCCTTCAGTAGCATCACCAATTGCACTACCAAGCTCCTCACTTAGTGGACCATTGAAATCTTCCTCAAACAATCTTACCTCATCAAGCACCAAATCCGCTTTAATAAGATTTAATTTCTTTCCTCCTGTCATTTTTTGTGCCGCTTCTTTAATTTCATCTACATTATCAATAATTTTTTTATTAAATAAATAAGTATAAAAATCGATAAGAACGCTAAAAATATGTCGTACAGATTTTAAATTTGCTTTAAAACCTGCTATATGTTCTGCCAACCATTCAATTGCCAAGCTATATTCAGGCAAAGTCATTTCACTCAAATCATCATTATCATTATCCGCATCATTTAAATAAATCGTAAAAATTTGTATTTGATGCCATAAGTCTTTAAGCTTGTCATCGCCCATCCCTTGCCAAGCTTTTTGCCGTAAAAATCCCTCAACCCATTCTTGCTTAATCGCAAAGTCCCATATTGCACTCTCATCATAAAAATTTCGAACTTGATCATATACGTTTTTTATCATTTATCGTAAAAATCTCCTTTAAGCCATCACTTTAGTATGCATTTTTTACAGACTCAGAAAGTATGATATTTCCCAGTTCCAAGTAAGAACGACTAAGGCTTCCGTCTGCGTTTGAGGAGTTCACTGGGGCCAAGTCTTTTCTTATCGTTACAGATCATTATAACATTTTTACCTACGATCAACTAGTAAAAAGCACTCATGGAAATGAGTGCTTTTTATTTAACCCAAGATTGGCATTTTTCCCAAATACTTATTCATGCATCAGATAAGTTATTTCTTAATCATATCATAAGTCAATTTTAATACAAAAAACCTCTGACTCAAAATCAGAAGCTTTTTTAATATGTAATTTGCATAAAAAATATTTTATACTAATTTTTTTATTTAATTTAAAATTGGTGCGAAGGGGGGGACTTGAACCCCCACGGGCGTTTCCACCCTCCGGATTTTAAGTCCGGTGCGTCTGCCGATTCCGCCACCCTCGCATACATGAAATTCTAACTAATTGGAGGCGGCACCCAGATTTGAACTGGGGGATAGAGGTTTTGCAGACCTCTGCCTTACCACTTGGCTATGCCGCCTTTTGAATGGAGCGGGAAAAGAGATTCGAACTCTCGACCCTCGCCTTGGCAAGGCGATGCTCTACCGCTGAGCTATTCCCGCATGATAATAAATGGTGCCTCAAGACAGAATCGAACTGTCGACACGAGGATTTTCAGTCCTCTGCTCTACCGACTGAGCTATCGAGGCAAGTGATTTAAAAAATGGCGACCCAGATCGGATTTGAACCGACGACCTCCGCCGTGACAGGGCGGCATTCTAACCGCTAAACTACTGGGCCGTGTTGATCAGCAACATAATGTATTGTATTACTTCTTGAAAAGTTTGTCAACTAGTTTTTTTAAATTTCTTTTGAAATTCATTTTTTTCCAGTTGCAATCCCCAGTCACAAATATTATTATAGCATATTGAATTTTATTGTCAAGTACTTTCGTAAATACAACTTTATTCAATCCAACAATCCCAACATTAACTCACCAGTACTTTCTTTATCGTCGCTATAACCTGCTCCGTATCAAAGGGCTTTACAATAAAATCAGATGCACCCGCTTTAAGAGCATCAGTAATAATAGCTCTTTGACCAAGAGCAGTAACCATAATAATCCTTGCTAAAGGATTTTCTTCATGAATATGCGCTACTGCTTGTATTCCGTCCATTTTAGGCATGGTAATATCCATCGTTGCTAAGTCCGGTTTATGCTGACGATACAGTTGCACGGCTTCCATGCCGTCGCCTGCTTCACCTACAATTTCATGCCCATGATCACTCAATACTTTCTTTAACATCATCCGCATAAAAGCAGAATCATCACATATCAATATCCTTGCCACTTATTTCAGCCCCTCTTAACGATTTGTACATAATTCCTATTCACCCTAACTGATCTCTCATACTTTCTAAAACCACTTTAAGATGAGCCTTAATATTTTCTTGTAAATCATCCAAGGTCGTAGCATCAAACACTGCTGACATTTGCGGCGTACGCCTAATACGCGCTTCTCCAAAAAATTCGTCCCTAAATATATTATAATAAATAACCAAACTACTCTCATTAGAGAAATCACTATAATCAATAATGATATATGAACCATTGATTATTTTTACAGGTGCGCTCGGCTTTATGAATAGTTCAAACCCTACTAATTTCTGAGGAAGTTCTTTCCCATATGACCATTCAAGTATTTGCTTATCAATAATGATACTGCCCAAATGATCAGGATTAAATACTGCCAAACTTACTAGTGTATCCTTCAATCTTTTAATTAACAGTTTTTCTAACAGTTTTATATCACCAACAATGAAATTTACATCAAAGTACTCAGTCAAACCTACAACAGTCCGAGCAAAAAATTCCTTAGTGGCTTTATCATATAGTATCGAAAAGCTTTTGTGCCATTCTTTATTTTGATATATGAATATACAATACTGTGTGCCCCGTTCTTGAAACTCTAAGCTTAGTGCAAACCCCGCAAATTCAGCTGGCAATTTAGTTGGTAGCTCCCACGCCTTTACTTGTGCTATTATTTTTTCCATATAAAATAACCTCTCATTCTAACTTTGTAACTATTCTTTATTTTTCTCACAAAACCCTCTATTTGTCACCAACTATCACAGAAATGAATATCATGTGTTAACCTATCAAAAGCGTTAGGAGGAAAAGTATGAAACATCCTAGCAGAATAGGAATAATCGTCTTATTGCTCATTACGCTACTCGCGACTGCCTGTAGTCAAAGTCCTGTCAGGTCCCAGCAACCATCAGCAGGACCAGCATGGGCATCAGGGTTATCTCCATTGCCTCAGGAAAAGGTAATTAAAGTTGGTATGAAACAAGTCATCTCTGATGCAGGTATATTAATCGGTATGGCAAAAGGCTATTACAAAGATTTAGGCATCACAATTGAGCCAATACAATTTAGTTCCGGTCAAGAAATGATTAACCAACTAGCAGCCGGCCAACTCGATGTAGGAGCTACCGTCACTTCTGCTGGTCTTTTCAATGCCATGTCTCGTGATATTCCTGTGAAAATCGTTGCCGACAAGGGAATTAATATTCCTGGTCAAGGCTATTACCGTCTGGTCATTCGCAAAGACCTAGTTGATACCATTAAAGACTATACAGATTTACGCGGTAAAAAAATAGCGATTGTCGGCACTGCTTCACTTGACGAAATTGCTTTATCAAGAGTACTGCAAAAAGGCGGATTAACGCTGAAAGATATCGACTTACAAATTATCCGCGCTTTTCCCGATATGTTGGTCTCCCTATCTAATAAAAGCATCGATGCCGCCATGGTAATAGAACCCTTTGTCACTCTGGGCACAAGCAAAGACTTAGCTGATCCTTGGAAGGATCCTGTTGATTATGATCCCGATGCCCAAACCGCATTACTCGTATTCGGCACCAGCATGACCCAAAATCCAGAGATCGCCAACAGATTTATGACTGCATACACACAGTCTTTACGTGACTATAATGATGCCTTCTTTAAAAATAAAAATAAAGCCGAGATCATCGATATTCTCTGCAAATACTCGGTCATAAAAGATGCATCATTATATGAAAAAATGTTTCCTACCGGCCTAAATCCCAATGGTTATGTCCGCACTAAAGGTATACTCATGGATTTAGCATGGTATAAGGAAAACAACCTACTAAAATCTGATATACAATTCAACGATGCTGTCGATAACCAATATGTAGATTTTGCCATTAAAACGTTGGGGCAATATAAAGAAAACTAGGCTTGTACCAAGCCTCAGTTGCTCTTACTCGGAATCTTAGAAAGTGTTATACTTTCTAATTCCGTAAGTAATGGAAAATACCATTTGGAGTTGAGCGTATGGCCAGAAAATCAAACTCTACTTTACTCATTCGGATACTTTCTGTATTATCTCCTGTAACACTACTCTTGTTATGGGAATTATTAGCAAATATTCATGCCATTGATGTCCGGCTATTATCAAGTCCCAGTTTAATTATACACTCTTTCATCCCACTGTTGTTATCTGGCGACCTCTTATATAATACTTCAGTCAGTGTACAACGAATATTATGGGGCTTCCTCGGAGGAGCCATTCCTGGTATATTACTTGGTATCAGTATGGGCTTGTCACCATTTGTCCGCTGTGCGATTGAACCGATGATTGCAGCTACATATCCCATTCCAAAACTAGCGTTAATGCCCTTAATTTTATTAATCTTTGGTTTGGGTGAAACATCAAAAATTTTCACCATTGCCATCGGTGTCTTTTATTTGGTAGTGATTAATACTATGACCGGGGTGCTGAATATTGATAAAATTTATTTGGATGTAGCCAAAAATTTCGGTGCCAATCGAAAAAACTTTTACTTAACAGTCGCTTTCCCTGGTGCGCTACCAATGATTTTTGCTGGTTTAAAATTAGGTATGGGCATGGCTTTAATTCTCATTGTGGCAGCTGAACTCTCAGCAGCCAAAGCCGGAATAGGCTGGATGATATGGCGCGCTTATGATATGTTTGATATTGAGCAAATGTTTGTAGCCCTCATTATGCTATCATTTCTCGGTTATATATTCTCATTACTCCTTGACTTGATTGAAGGCTGGGTTCTCCCCTGGAAACAGAAAGTATAACAAAGGGGATGAGGATAAAGATGTACGACATCGAACGAATCTCCATTAACAATATCAATAAAGTTTTTTATACTAAGACTAGTCAAATAACTGCCCTAAAAGATATTTCATTGTCCATTGGCGACGGAGAATTTTTCTGCATTGTCGGTCCTAGCGGTTGTGGGAAAACCACTCTGCTACGCATTTTAGCTGGACTGGAAACAGCTTCAAGCGGCGAAGCAACAATCAAATCAACACAAAATGATCGTCCCATCAATTCAATGGTTTTTCAAGAACAATCAGTGTTCCCCTGGATGACAGTACTCGATAATGTGGGATACGGCCTTCGCATGCGAGGAGTGCCTAAAAAAGCTAGAAATACAATTGCCGAGCATTATATCGATATGATTGGTCTGAACAAGTTTACTCACGCTTATCCCTCCCAGTTATCAGGGGGTATGAAACAGAGGGTTAGTGTAGCCCGCGCTTTTGCCAACGACCCTGAAGTATTATTAATGGATGAACCTTTCGGGGCTCTTGATGAGCAAAATAGAATCATCCTGCAACAAGAACTACTGCGAATCTGGGAAGGCACGCGAAAAACAACTGTTTTTATTACACATAGCATTGATGAAGCTTTATGTCTAGGCGATAGAGTCATGATTATGACCGCAAATCCTGGCATGATCAAAACCATTATTGACGTCGAGCTACCTCGCCCTCGGGACATAGCCAATATCCGCACGTCATTACATTACAACACCTTATTTCAGTCTATTTGGTCAATCCTGCGAGATGAAGTTCTGAATAGTAAAGAAAGCTCGGCTTGCGCCAGGCCTTAGTTGCCTTACTTAGAATCAAGGAAGTGATATACTTTCTGATTTTGTAAAGAGAAGCTCTGCCAGAATCCATCCATGTAGTTTCTTATTCTTCTATAGACATTAGAGATGATACAGTCTAGACTGCATCATCTCTAATGTCTTAGTGGCAGGCAATTTTTATTATTGAAGTCTTAATTCCATATTGTCTACTGCTTTAGGCGCTTCCTCCATCCAACTGCTATCAATTAATATATTCGCCCCATCTTCTAAGTAACGACCAACTTCTGCCACAAAACGCACATATCCTGCAATTAAGTCCTTCCTCATGCATTCGGATATCATTGTACCGTAAGCCGCGATTCCAGCAGCATTTAGAACGGATATATGGTATAACATTAACTTATTAGAAAATGGTGCAATTCTTGAGTTCGTAAGCCCTGTATCATTTGTCATTGGGACTGGTAACTCCTCGCCTCGCAGCACTGTACTAAATATATCAATCTGTTTGTTTGCAATGTCTATACCGCGCATAATATAATTTTGAATCTCTGCCGATTCTACAACTTGACTAAAACCCACAAGCAGAGTTTTGCCTATCCAATTGTTCATTATATTAGAACTAAGAACAGCAATTTCAATCGCCAATAGTTTTCGTTCAGCGGTGCCAAAAAAACTTCCTATAAAAGTACTACCCTGAACAAATTTTACAGAATCAGGCACCGAAATATATGGTGTTCGTATAAGAAGCCCCCTATCTAACAAGAGTTTTGTCACTCTTTCATCAATATCCACAACTTCACGGGAGTACTCCTGATAAAAGCAGCGGATATCTTTGTGGACTGACCTCGACAAATTCAGTCCATTTTGATTTAGCCTGAGGTTAAGTTTGAACTTTATGTACTTTAAACGATAGATTTCTGTATATAAAGCTGGTGCGTCAAGATTTATATCTTCATCAGTGAAACCAATCGGTATTGGAATTCCCTCCTTTTGAAAAAAACTCGAATTTGTTCCGTTGTTTTTTCGAGCATCTGTAGAGAATCTTGAATCATTTGCCGTATTTGTTCATCTCGAACGGTCGCCAAAGCAACCTTTTCCACACATACAGACATTGTATCAATCATGTATTGATTCCAAAGAATTCCGATTTCCATAGAGGTAAGTGGGATCTTATAAGCCGTCCCCATTTCATCACACTCCTTATAAAACCCATTTCAACAATGTTAATGTATCACCTAAAGTCACATAATATCCACGCGAATATGAGCTACCTTATTGATCCAATCAAGATCAGTCACTGTCACTTTTAGTACTTCACTGATCCAACAGTTGATGGGCCGTAAAAATAGGTATAAAAAGTAGGCGTTGTAGTGCTTCTCCTAGCACCAACGCCTTTGTATTTGTTCTGCCCATATACGGCAGAGCAACAATATAGATGTCAATTCCTTATTCCCTTAGAAATAAATTCTGTCGAAAACATAGTAGCACGCTTAGTTATATTCTCGCAAAGATGAGGTGGGTTGTCGGGGCTAAATTCCTGTGGCCTTACTTCTTTGCATAGCAAGCTACCGAACTCATCCTGAAAACCACTGGAAAAATCATGGCATAACTTAGCAACGTCTTGCGCCCCAAGGCCTTTTTGCTGTCCATAAACGCCGATAAACATCAGTGCTCCTTCAGCCAGTCCACATTGCGAACCAAGCCTACCTGCATTAAGCCCATATGTAGCCTCAAGCACCTGAGGATGAAGCTCACTATGAAATATTTCTGATAAAACCTTCATGGTGGTCATTGCACAACTAAGATCTTCTTCCCAGTAGCAAGCATGAACCCTAGCATCTATAAGTTCTTTCACTGTTTATCCCTCCGATTATATACATTATGTTACCGATAAAGAATATTTCCAAGCACTTCAATTGCCGTAGCAGCCATGACTTCATATCCGTCTTCACTCGGGTGAAGGCCATCACAGTGAAGCCCTTCTTTTATATTGGCTCCGCTACCATCGACCATGGTCTTATGAAAATCAATGGAGCCCATATTATTATTCCTGGCATATTGGCGCATTTCGGCGCGATACTGCCCCAACAACTTCTCTTCCGCTAAATCATTGCAAGGTATCGGCAGCCCCAAAATAGGAATGATACCATTCTGCACTGCTAACCCCACCATACTCTTAATATTATTGACGACTTGATTAACTGTTCTTCGGTTGTATGCATCATTAGTACCGCCCATAATGATAACGTGAGATGGCTTATACCTTAGCACATCATGGTCAAAACGGCTTAGCATACCATCAGTGATATCACCGTTGATGCCACGGTTAATATAATCAACGTGAAGTCGCTCAGCTGTAATATTAAACCAAGACGATACTGGCCCATAAGGATAACCGTACGTGATGGAGTCGCCAATGGCGGCTATTTTAATAGTGTTATGTTTCATATTGTTCTTCCTCCTAATCATAAGACAAAAATCTTGAATCAGGTCTCGAATAGTCTTTCCTGTTTTTGCATGTGTTATGCCAGGTTTCATCCCAGCGGCCCTTTTCATTTTATATAGCAAAAAACGACGTGGCACAAAGCCGCATCGTTACTGTGTTTAAGTGGCAGGGGTAGAAAGACTCGAACTTTCAACCAACGGTTTTGGAGACCGCTACTCTACCAATTGAGCTATACCCCTGTGGAGCGGGAAAAGAGATTCGAACTCTCGACCCTCGCCTTGGCAAGGCGATGCTCTACCGCTGAGCTATTCCCGCATATAGATGGCGACCCAGATCGGATTTGAACCGACGACCTCCGCCGTGACAGGGCGGCATTCTAACCGCTAAACTACTGGGCCACATTGTCGCGTTTGTCGACTTCTACATAATAACATAACTTTGTTATCATTTCAATAATTATTTATTATTTTTTAGAACGATCTACTTTCTCTTAGGCATTTTCGATTTCCCATCTACAATTTACGGCTACCACGTTTAGTAATCGGTTGACCCTTAGCACAAAGGGGACAAGCCTCAGCACTATATGTCTCTACCGTAAGATGGAGAAGCGCTTGATGGGGTATACCAAAATCTATCGTCCCACCACTACGATCAACTAATATACCCGCCCCTACTGGTATGCCACCATGTGCGCGTACAACATCGACTACCTCTTGCACTGAACCACCTGTAGTAATAATATCTTCAACAATAAGCACACGTTCACCAGGTTTTATAACAAAACCACGCCTGAGCGTCATACGACCATTTTCACGCTCAGTGAAAATAGCCCGGGTACCCAGATTTTTACCGACTTCATGGGCGAGTAATATGCCCCCAGTCATTGGGCCAATTACAAGCTGCACATTATCCTGAATAAAACGCTCGGCCAAAGCCTTACATAAGGCTGCTGTATGCTCAGGATACTGAAGTACTTGAAATTTTTCTACATATAAAGGACTATGAAGCCCTGATGTCAACAAAAAATGACCTTCTAAAATTGCCCCGGTCTCTACAAATAACTGTTTTACTTCAGCTTCTTTCATGCCTTGTCCCTCATTTCTTGTAAAATATCTTGCACTGCCTTCCGGGGATCCCTAGCTTTCGTAATAGGCCGCCCAATGACTAAATGATGAGCTCCATCTCTCAGAGCGCTAGCAGGCGATGCAATACGACTTTGATCATTAATAGCAGCACCCTTAGGTCTTATGCCAGGTGTCACAATGATAAAGTCATCACCACATGCAGTGCGAATTTGCTTCGCCTCTTGTGGAGAAGCGACTACGCCATCAAGGCCTGCACATTGGGCTAGCCTTGCTAAGTGTACCACTTGCTTAGACAAATCTAAGTTGTAACCAAGGGCATCCCATTCACTACTGTTGATACTTGTTAGAACCGTCACGGCAATCAACTTAGGACGTTCAATCTTCATAACATCCGCTTTATTTTTCACAGCTTCGGCAGCGGCTACCATCATCGCAGGGCCACCTGAAGCATGTACATTGAGCATGGATATGCCTAGTCCAGTCAACGCAGCTAAACTTTGGCCGACAGTATTAGGGATATCATGCAATTTCAAATCTAGAAAGACGTCTTTCCCCTGAGCGCGCAGGTAAGTAATAACCTGGTTGCCTTCACTATAAAACAGCTCCATGCCAACTTTATAATAACGAACACTATCACCTAAAACCTCTACCAATTGCTGCACTTGTCCCATTGTATTAACATCGATAGCGACTATTAAACGCCTATCAGCACTCATCTAAGTATCACATCCAAATTTTTATACCTTCACCTTACCAACAAGTTGATTCACATGCAATAAGCCACGGTTCTCCAGATATTCCTCAATACCTTCAGCTACTAACTGGGTCGCTCTAGGGTTGACGAAATTACCTGTTCCTACGGCTACGGCACTCGCCCCTGCTAGCATAAATTCGATGGCATCTGCCGCGCTCACAATACCACCCATACCAATAATCGGCACCTTGACAGCTTGAGCAACCTGCCACACCATACGCACCGCTACTGGTTTAATCGCGGGGCCGGAAAGGCCACCCACCACATTGCCCAGGACTGGCTTCCACTTATGAATATCAATAGCCATACCCAAGAGCGTATTAATAAGAGATATCGCATCTGCGCCAGCTGCTTCTACAGCCTGAGCCATGGCTACGATATCCGTTACATTGGGGGATAATTTAACAATAACAGGTAAATGAGTATTACGTTTCGCCATCTCAACGACAGCGGCGGCACTATGACACTGAGTGCCAAAAGCAATACCGCCTTCTTTAACATTAGGGCAAGAAATATTGAGCTCCAGGCCAGCGATGCCTGGCACAGCCAGAAGTGCCGCCAGTTCTCCATATTCTTCGATCGTATTACCAGAAATATTCACAATAATCGGTACATCATACTGAGCGAGCTTAGGCAGTATGGTGTGCAAAAATTCTTCAACTCCTGGATTTTCCAGTCCAATGCAGTTGAGCATCCCTGCTGGGGTTTCAGCGATGCGCCGCCCATTATTTCCTGGCCGGGGTTTTAAGGTCGTGCCTTTTACAACCACTGCGCCAATCTTGTTCAAATCGATAAAATCACTATACTCTGTGCCAAAACCAAAGGTTCCCGATGCTGCCATCACCGGTGTTTTCATTTTTATACCAGCAATATTGACTGTTAACATGAAAGCACCTCCTCAGCCCAAAAAACTGGACCATCAGTACACACTTTTTTCCGTGAACCATCATTCGTAGCGCAAGTACAGGATAAACAACCGCCTACCCCACAAGCCATATATTCTTCCAAGGATACCTGGCAAGGAATGTTGTACTCTTTTGCAAGCCTTGCTACACCATTCATCATCACATGAGGTCCGCAGGTGTAGATCATATCAAACTTCCCCGTTTGTAATAACTCTGGCAATAGATCCAAAGTAACGCCCCGGCTCCCTAAAGTACCATCATCAGTGGTAATATGGATCTTCTCGCACACGTGTTCAAAGATAGGTGCCCAGAACATTTCTTTCTCAGTACGCCCGCCCATTACTACTTCGATGGGCTTTGGGCATAAGGCGCCTGCTAGAAATACTAGCGGCGCCAATCCCATCCCGCCCCCAATCAATAAGGGATGTTGACCTTGCAATGTAAATCCATTGCCCAGCGGGCCCATAGAATCTACGCTATCATTCTTATTTAAAGTTGCCAGGCAAGCGGTACCTTGCCCTACAATCCGGTAAATCGTACTTACCGTACCAGCCTTCGCATCTACGTGTGAAATACTGAGTGGACGCCGCAGCAGGGGATGATAAGTAACACTCGAGACCCTGATATGAAGAAATTGACCAGGCACAGCACTTGCTGCAATTTCTGGAGCATACAGTACCAATTTTTTTACCTGAGTGGCAATATCTACATTATCGATCACTTGAGCCTTTACCACTCTTTTAGGCAAGGCTATCCCCTCCACCTACATAATCTTGTATGGCGAGTACGTAGGACAGACGACGTTCTCGCATGAATGACAGTACATCCAAAACGGCTTTGGCAGTATCCATTGATGTGAAACATGGAATAGCATGCTCAACTGTGGCCCTGCGTATTTTATAGCCATCACGTTCGGGTGCTTTACCATGAGTCAGTGTATTAATAACCATATTAATTTTACCACTTTTAATCATCTGCATAATATCAGGCTTTTGTTCATGCATTTTATGCACAACTTCCACATCCAGGCCCAAGGATTTCAAATGCTCGGCTGTACCACCAGTAGCGACCAAACGATATCCAAGGTCGGCTAGTCCCTTAGCCAATTCACCGCCTTCTTCCTTGTCCTTATCAGCTACAGTGAAGAGTACTGTACCATGTTGTGGTACATTCATACCAGCACCAGTAATTGCTTTATATAAAGCCCTGGCATAATGATAGTCAATGCCCATCACTTCCCCAGTCGACTTCATTTCTGGCCCTAAGGATATATCTACCTGTTGCATCTTAGCGAAAGAAAATACAGGCGCTTTCACAGCAATATAAGGTTTTGCTGGTAAAAGTCCTGACTGATAGCCAAGAGAACGAAGAGTCTCGCCCATGGCTACACGAGTCGCCACATTAACCATTGGCACAGCCGTTACTTTACTTAAGAAAGGAATGGTACGGCTAGAACGAGGGTTAACCTCGATAACATACACACCATCATCAACCACTACATACTGGATATTGAGAACACCCTTAATATTCAGGCCCGTTGCTAGCCGCGTAGTATAATCTACGATGATGTCAATAACCTCAGATGACAGGGTTTGCGTTGGGTAGACTGCAATACTGTCACCAGAATGCACACCCGCTCGTTCCACGTGTTCCATAATCCCAGGAATGAATACATCGTGCCCATCAGAAATGGCATCTACCTCAACTTCAGTACCTTGCATATAGCGATCGACAAGTACTGGGTGTTCTGGCGAAGCCTTTACCGCCCGAGTCATATAGTCTTTTAATTCATCTTCATCATAAACAATTTCCATCGCACGGCCCCCTAGTACATAGGAAGGACGTACCACCACAGGATAGCCAATTTTTGCTGCTTCGATCACAGCATCATCCCCATTGGTCACTGTTCCACCTTGGGGTCTGGGAATATGGAGTTGTTCTAGAAGTGCATCAAACTTCTCCCGATCTTCAGCACGATCAATATCTTCAACACTCGTACCCATTATTTTGACCCCAGCCTTCGCCAATGGTCCTGCCAAATTAATCGCTGTTTGCCCGCCAAACTGTACAATAACGCCCTCGGGTTGTTCTTTATCAATAATGTTCATTACATCTTCCGGAGTAAGAGGTTCAAAATAGAGACGATCAGCAGTATCAAAATCCGTACTTACTGTTTCAGGATTATTATTAACGATAATAGATTCAATACCGATTTCCCTAAGTGCCCATACAGAATGTACTGAGCAATAGTCAAATTCAACACCTTGCCCAATGCGGATGGGACCTGACCCTAGCACCATTACTTTACGCTTATCAGATACAATGACTTCATCCTCTTGAGCATATGTGGAGTAATAATACGGTGTATCGGCTTCAAATTCTGCCGCGCAGGTATCTACCATTTTGTAACTAGGCACAATCTGCTGACCTTTGCGAATTTCTCTCACCTTTTCCGTGGTTGTTCCAACAATTTCAGCGATGGACTTATCAGCAAAACCCATTTTTTTGGCTGCTAGCATCAATTCTGGACTATGAGTTTCCCTTAGCAGGCGAACTTCCATCTTAATAATATTCTTAATCTTGTTGAGGAAAAAGTGATCAATTTGGGTCACTTCATGAATTTCATCAACGCTAATATGTCGACGCAAAGCTTCTGCCACCATAAATATCCGCTCATCATTGGTGATCGTTAGCTTTTTGCGTACTTCTTCCGTAGACAAAATTCCAATTTCCGGAATTTGCAAGCGATGAACACCAATTTCCAAGGAACGTACGGCTTTTAATAACGCACCTTCAAAAGAGCGATCAATGGACATGACTTCCCCAGTTGCTTTCATTTGGGTGCCTAATATGCGATCAGCATACATAAACTTATCAAAAGGCCAACGGGGAAATTTAACCACGATATAATCTAAGGCCGGCTCAAAACAAGCCATCGTTTTCTTGGTAACCGCATTTTGTATTTCATCCAAATGATAACCAATGGCAATCTTAGTGGCAACTTTAGCAATAGGATAACCAGTCGCTTTAGAAGCCAAAGCACTCGAACGACTCACCCGGGGATTTACTTCAATAACATAATAATCGTTGCTATTGGGGTCAAGGGCGTATTGAGCATTACAACCACCTTCAATTCCCAATGATCGAATAATATTCAGTGAAGCAGTTCTAAGCATCTGATACTCATGATCTGTTAAGGTTTGGGATGGGGCAACAACAATACTATCACCAGTATGAACACCTACAGGATCAAAATTTTCCATATTACAAACGATGATACAGTTATCTGCCGCATCACGGATGACCTCATATTCGATTTCTTTCCAGCCAGCAACACTACGTTCAATAAGGACTTGACCAATCATACTATACATAAGGCCCCTGGTTACTACGCTGATCAAATCCGTTTCATTATCAACAATACCACCGCCTGCACCACCCATGGTATAAGCAGGGCGCACAATAAGAGGATAACCAATCTTCCGGGCAAATAAGCAGGCCGCTCCCACATCTTCTACAGTAATGCTTTCAGGGACAGGCTGACCAATTTCGAGCATGGTGGCCTTAAATAATTCTCGATCTTCGGCTTTTTTGATTGCCGTTAAGGGTGTGCCTAGTAATTCCACATTGAAATTTTCCAGCACGCCGCTCTCTGATAATTCAACAGCCAAATTAAGTCCTGCCTGTCCGCCTAAGGTGGCTAGCAGCCCATCAGGTCGTTCCTTGGCAATAATAGCTTCCAAGAAATCTAGTGTTAATGGTTCTATATAAACACGATCCGCAATATTGGTATCCGTCATAATTGTCGCTGGATTACTATTCACCAGTACAACTTCTAACCCTTCTTCTTTTAATGCGCGACATGCCTGAGTTCCAGCATAATCAAATTCTGCAGCCTGTCCAATGACAATAGGTCCTGAACCAATAACCATTACTTTTTTTAAATACAGTTTTTTCGGCATAATTATACCCCTTTCTTGAGCAGAACCATAAATTCATCGAATAAATAAGTGCTATCATCAGGTCCTGGTGACGCTTCAGGATGATACTGAACTGAAAATATAGGTAAACTATTATGCCGTATACCTTCAACAGTATGATCATTCACCGCCCGATGACTAATCAGCACATCAACCCCCGTTAATGAAGCTTCTTCGACTGCATACCCATGATTTTGCGAAGTAATGTGTACGCGCCCTGTCAATAAGTTTTTCACTGGTTGATTTGAGCCACGATGGCCAAATTTCAATTTATAAGTATCCCCGCCTAAGGCTAGGGCTAATAATTGGTGACCTAAACAAATTCCAAATATCGGTTTTTTCCCAATTAATTCTTTTATCGTTTCCACAGCACACAATACATCTTTGGGATCTCCAGGACCATTGGACAAAAAGATGCCATCAGGTTTGAGGGCTAATATTTTCTGCACTCCCATGTCAGCAGGTACTACGGTTAAAGAACAACCAAGCTTACTTAATGAATGTAGAATATTCTTTTTGATCCCAAAATCCATCACGACAACATGGGGTCCATCACTCAAGGTGCGATATACCTCTGGAGTCGTCACTTCCATGACTTCACCTGTTACTGCAGGCTCAGCAAAATACTGGGCAACTTGTTCGGCACTCGTGTCAGCCGAAACGATAACGCCTTTCATCGTGCCATGGCAGCGAATCCGCCGGGTAATTGCCCGTGTATCAATACCATAGATACACTGGATGTTATTTTTAATAAGATAGTCTCGCAGTGTATGTTCCAGTTGCCAATTACTAGGTTCTTCGCACAGTTCACTAATAATAAAACCCCGGACAAAAGATTTGCGCGACTGCTCGAATAAATCCGCTACACCATAATTACCAATCATCGGATATGTTAATGTTACAATTTGCCCACAGTATGAAGGATCTGTTAATATTTCTTGATACCCAGTCATACCAGTATTAAAGACAACTTCCCCAACAACTCCATTATTAATTAACATTTCACCATAAAATATACTACCATCTTCTAATACTAATTTACCTTTCATGTACACACCTCACCATTTTGCATAACAAACTTGCCTCTGACCATCGTAGCGACCGCTTTACCTTTGAGTGGTAGCTTGTCAAAAGGAGTATGTTTGCCTTTTGTATAAAATTTACTACTATCAACAACCCACTCTACATCAGCATCAAATATCGTAATATCAGCCAAAGAACCTACCTTAAGCACTCCCGCTTCTAAACCTAATATACGGGCTGGTGCTGTTGACATACGCTCTACAAGCTCTAACAATGTAAGTGTACCTGTATGATATAACCCTGTCAATAGTACGCCAAGAGCAGTTTCCATGCCTGCAAAACCAGGTGGAGCCTGTTTATATTCCATATCTTTTTCCTCAAATGCATGGGGCGCATGATCAGTGGCAATGGCATCTATAGTACCATCTTGTAAGCCTTCTATTAATGCAGCCACATGGCCAGCCGAACGAAGTGGGGGATTTACTTTGGTGGCTGTATCAAAACTTTTAACAGCCTCATCAGTTAACGTCAAGTGATGGGGCGTAACTTCCGCTGTTACTTTAACACCCCTTTTCTTTGCCTCTCGGATGAGCGCTACCGCCCCTTTACTACTAACATGGGCAATATGAAGCTTAGCATCAACATATTCAGCTAACATAATATCCCGAGCTACAGCAATATCTTCAGCAACAGCTGGTCGCCCTTTCATGCCGAGCATCGCTGAAACTGCGCCTTCATGCATAACTCCGTCTTGGGTTAAGGATTCATCTTCAGAGTGGGTAATCACTGGGCAACCAAACATACTTGTATATTCAAGACCTGTTTTTAGCAGGCTATTATTATTTAAAGAACTTCCATCATCTGAAATGGCTACTGCACCCGTAAAGATCATGTCGCCGATTTCTGCTAATTCCATGCCGAGTTGCCCTTTACTCAAGGCTCCAATGACCAATACATTGACAACGCCTTCATACTGAGCTCGGTGTAATATTCCAGATACGATGATTGCACTATCCACAACAGGCTTCGTATTCGGCATACAGGCAATTGTTGTAAATCCACCTGCGGCAGCAGCCCGCGTTCCAGATGCAATATCTTCTTTGGCTTCTAGGCCTGGTTCACGTAAATGTACATGCATATCAATAAGTCCAGGCGCAACCACCAAGCCTTGTGCATCAAAAACGTCTGCACCTACAGCGCTTAGCTGGGTGCCTATCTCAATAATATGACCATTTTCAATTAATATATCGGCGATCCCATCAAAACCTTGCGCTGGATTGACAATTCTTCCACCTTTAAGCAGTAGTTTCAATGTCTTTACCTCCCATTAGTACCAAAAACAGCACTGCCATTCTTACTGCCAGTCCATTTTTTACTTGTTCCTGTATAACTGATTGATCACCATAAGCTATATCAGGGGAAATTTCCAGTCCACGGTTCATAGGCCCTGGATGCATAATGATGGCATCAGGTTTTGCCAAATCCAAACGGGTTTGATTAATACCAAAAATCCGGGCATATTCTCTGGCTGAAGGAAATAAACCTTTGTGCTGACGCTCCCGCTGAATACGTAGTACATTAATAACATCGGCCCCATCCAAAGCATCTTCTACTCTACTATGAACATAGACCCCAGTCTCCTCAATACCCCGTGGCATCAAGGTTTTAGGTCCTGCCAAATGCACCTGGGCACCCATTTTTTGGAGCCCCCAAATATTTGATCTAGCCACTCGACTATGTAAAATATCGCCCACAATGGCTACCTTCAGTCCTGATAAATTGCCTTTTTTCTCCTTAATACTGAACATATCCAGCAAGGCTTGCGTCGGATGTTCATGGGCACCATCCCCAGCATTAACAATTACAGGTTTTGCCACCTTAGCAGCATACTGAGCTGCACCGTCAGCACTATGACGCATGACAATAATATCAACGCCCATAGCTTCTACAGTATACAAAGTATCACGTAAGCTTTCACCTTTGGTCACACTGCTAGCACTGGCCGTAATATTGACCACATCAGCCCCTAAATATTTGCCTGCCAGTTCAAAGGAAGTTCGCGTTCTGGTACTTGCTTCAAAAAACAAATTAACGATAGACTTACCACGCAAGGTAGGTACCTTTTTTATATCACGATCAATAACTGATTTCATTTCCTGGGCAGTAGCCAAAATTAATTCCATTTCAGGTACTGTCATCGTTTCAAGGCCTAAAATATCTTTTCCTCGTAAGGAGATCAGACGTTTATTCATAGCCACTCCTCCTCATAAATAAAGCTTCACATCCGACAGGCAAATAGCATAACTCTCTTGATTCACTTAAAAGATAGTATTTGTATTTTACAATAGAATACGCCCTACAAAACTTTAACTTCTCAAATTTTTCAAATGCCGCTCACGTATATTTATACACATTTACTGTATATATATACTATCAGATTTAATAAACAATTACCATACATTAAAAGAAAATATAAAAATGCCTTCTTGGCGTGTGATGGCGCAAGAAGGCATGAATAATACACTATCTTTACTAATGTCTCCTTGCTCGCCTCACAGGACCAGCTTAAAGGCTGTATGCTATTTTATATAGAGTATCAAATTTCGTTATCACTTGTCAATATAAATTTTATACTACACCAAATATAACCCTCGTTTGAACCCCTTCTGCAAATAAAAGTAGCAACACTACCTAGTATTGTAGTATAGTATAAGTATATCCAAAACAGCATTTTACCAGCAATTTTATAGATTAATCAAATAATTGCAGGGAAATACTCTATATATGGAGGTGATTGTATGGGGAAAATTTCCGATAAAGATAGTTATAAAAACCTAAAGACTGCGGCCAAAAGCTCAAAGTTCTTCATCGACAAACAAGCGCCGAAAAAACCGAAACAAAAATAGCAAGAAGGTGGAGCAATCTACCTTTTTGCTATGTAACCCTTACTTACCTGGAATAGCAAAAATGAGAGTGCGGAAAATTTTGTGTAACTAGGTTTGAAAGATCTTCCTTTATGGCAAGAATAGTAATAACACTATTAAAGTCAGAAAGGAAGTTTTTTATGTCAATGATACCCCAAGAAGTCATCAGAGAGCTTATTAAGAACGAAAAATTTAATAATACTTCAGACGTGATGGAAGCAATAAAAGCTATGTTTAAGGACGTGCTACAAGAGGTCATGGAAGCTGAATTAGAGACTGAGTTAGGATACGAAAAACAAGAACGCAGGTCGGAAAATGTCAAAAATGATG
>Ga0209430_1000680_pt1 | contig 31638 bp, 32 predicted proteins | sample BarGraIncub1133A_FD_184504 | JGI IMG/M metagenome (GOLD analysis project Ga0209430, IMG submission 184504) | Arctic peat soil microbial communities from Barrow, Alaska - Barrow Graham LP Incubations 11-33A (SPAdes) (version 2) | ecosystem: Environmental > Terrestrial > Soil > Wetlands > Peat... | reverse complement strand
TGTTTCAAGGGTAAGCGCGAATGCTTATGGCGAAACGCAACTGGTTAATAAGTGTGCGGATGGTGTCGAATGTACAGAAGCTGAACATGCTGCCAATCGTAGAACAGAAATTCTGGTTGTAGAATAGGTTGCATAACTGTCACCTCAATAATTTTAATTTGGGCTGTCTAAGAAATTAGGCAGCCTTTTTTAATGTGTGAATGTTGTAACTCTTTACGGTAATTGTGTAACGTTTTTTAACAATTTGAGGGACATCTTTGTAATGAAATTTTTCACGAATATAAACGATAAAGATGAATACAACAGAAATTAAAGGGAATTGGAATGAGCAGAAAGGCAAACTAAAACAGCAGTTTGCAGTCTTAACAGACAATGACCTCATGTTTGAAGAAGGCAAGAAAGACGAGATGTTTGGAAAACTTCAAATCACACTAGGCAAAACAAAAGAAGAATTACGCAAGCTTATTGAAGGGCTTTAATTCCTTATTGTGGTGTGTAATATTTAGATCCAATTAGAAAATATTAGCACTCCTCCCAAATTTAAGAAGTCATCGTTTATCGGCATTCGCTGAACGGTGCCTTTTTAAATTAATACCATACTGCTATAAATCAAGTGTCAAATCATCTACCGATGAATAAAACAATACCGGCAATAAAAAAAGTTCAGAACCTTCACAAGGCAAAGGAGTGGACCATTAAAATAAGCGAAAAAACGATTGCAAAAACGGAAGAAGCAAGCAATTTTATAACAAATTTCGCAGATGTTCTATTGTTTATAGGTCTTACCGTGAAAGAAACATTTTCGCGTAATTTTGAGTTTAAAGAATTTCTGCGCCAGTGCTTTCAGATCGGAAATAAAACGTTGCCGCTTATTTCTGTCACCGGAATCATTATGGGTCTGGTGCTTACCATTCAATCACGTCCTTCACTTGCTAAATTTGGCGCAGATGCAATGTTACCAGGAATGGTAGCTGTTTCACTTATCCGGGAAATGGGTCCGGTAATTACAGCCTTGATTTGCGCAGGTAAAATAGGTTCTGGCATGGGTGCTGAATTAGGTTCGATGAAAGTAACCGAACAAATTGAAGCTATGGAAGTATCCTCCACCAATCCAATGCGGTTCTTAGTTGTTACCAGGGTATTAGCCACAACACTTATGATACCACTGCTCATTTTGTATGCCGATGCACTTGGAATTATAGGGAGCTGGGGAGGAATAAATATAAAGGGCGATGTAACGCTCTCCTTGTTTTTCTCGCAGGCATTTAGCCATATTGATTTTATTGATTTTTTGCCGGCTGTCGTTAAATCAGTTTTCTTCGGAGCTGTGATTGGCTTCGTGGGATGTTATAAAGGATACAATGCTGGTCGCGGGACCGAAAGTGTAGGCACTGCAGCAAATTCATCAGTTGTATTGGGATCGCTCCTTGTACTCATTGTGGATGTTATTGCAGTTCAAATTACAGATATGTTATGAATACAATTGAAACAGAATCAACAAATAAGGGATCTTCAAAAGCCGGAAGCAAAGAACTGGTTATCGAAATCAGTAATCTCAAAATCTCCTTTGGTAAACAGGAGGTATTAAAAGATATTTCGTTACAACTTTTTAACGGCGAAAATTTGGTGGTGCTTGGAAAATCGGGCTCCGGAAAATCGGTGTTGATTAAGTGTATTGTTGGTTTATTAGAATCCAGTGGCGGAACAATTAATGTACTTGGCGATAACGTGAATGACTTAAGCCGTGATGGTTTGAGCGAACTGAGAAAGAAAATAGGTTTTCTGTTTCAGAGTGGGGCACTTTATGATTCCATGACTGTAAAGCAAAACCTTGAATTTCCTTTGCGAAGGATCAGGAAGAATATTACTCAAAAAGAGATGAATAAAAAAATAGCCGAAGTTCTGGAAAACGTAGGGCTTTCAGACGCATTAAACAAAATGCCATCTCAGCTGTCAGGCGGTATGCGTAAACGAATCAGTCTGGCACGAACAATTGTTGTTGATCCTTTGATCATGCTTTATGATGAGCCTACAACGGGTCTTGATCCGGTAACCTCAGATGAAATTAGTTCACTAATCAATTATGTTCAAAAAAAATATAAAACTTCTTCCATCATCATCACCCATGATATTGAATGTGCCCGAACTACGGCAGATCGCGTAATCATGTTGCAGGACGGTGAAGTATATATGGAAGGAAATTTAGAAGAATTTGAAAAGTCAAGTGATGTACTGATCAAATCTTTCTTTAAATAATCAATTTATCACGCTCTAAATTAATACCATAAATAGATGGAAACACATTCAGAAAAATTTAAAGTCCGGCTGGGGATTTTTGTTGCAGGAGGATTGATGCTCTTTATTCTTACCATATTTATAATAGGAAAACAAAAGAATTTGTTTAATCCCGTATATACACTTAATTCAACTTTTTACAATGTTAGCGGACTACAAGTCGGTAATAACATACGTTTCGCAGGAATTAATGTAGGGACCGTAGATAACATCCTCATCATTAACGATTCGACAGCAAAGGTATTGATGATGATTCGGAAAGATGTTCAAAAGTTTATAAAGAAAGATTGTGAAGCAGCAATAGGTTCTGAAGGATTGATGGGTGACAGGCTTATAATTATTACGCAAGGAAGCGCTGATGCTGCTTTAGCTCAGGAAGGGGATCAACTTGCATCCTTGGAACCGGTCGAAACCGATGCCATCATGGCTAGTTTGAAGGTGACAGCCGGTAATGTCGAGATTATCACACAACAACTTGCGGAGATTATGCTTAAAATAAACGGCGGTAACGGAACACTGGGCAAACTAATTCAGGATACAACAATTGCCGAAAACCTAAACCAAACCATTGTAAATATTAAAAAAAGTTCAAAAGGGTTAAACGAAAACATGGAAGCGGCCAAGCATAATTTCCTCTTCAGAGGTTATTTTAAGAAAAAACAGAAAGCTGCTGAGCAAAAAGCAGAAGATCAAAAAGCAGATAGCAAGAATAAATAACAATTATTTGGATATTGAATAATTTCAACCAATATGAAAGTGATACAATCAACGGGGAAAAATATAAATGTCAATCTACAAGGGGTTACAATTTGTTGTGATGATTTTGGAACCGGAAATATTCCGATAATATTCATTCATGGATTTCCATTTGACAAATCATCGTGGCAGCCCCAGATTGAATTTCTAAAACATACGCATCGTGTTCTTGCCTACGACATTCGTGGGTTTGGCAAATCAACGGCCGGGGAAGAAAATATGAGCATAAGTGTATTTGCGGACGATTTAATAGAACTGATGGATGTATTGCAAATCAGTAAAGCAGTTGCATGTGGTTTATCGATGGGCGGTTATATTTTATTGAATGCCGTAAACCGCTATCCGGAAAGATTTGAGGCACTCATTCTAAGTGATACGCAGTGCATAGCCGATTCAACTGAAGGGAAAGAAAAACGGTATAAAACAATCGATCAGATTAATGCCGAAGGATTAAGAGACTTTACGGAAGCTTTTGTCCAAAATATTTTTTGTCCGGAGTCACTGGATACTAAAAAGGAGTTGGTTGAAAGAATAAAAGATATCATTCTTTCAACATCACCCTTAACGATTACGGGAACGTTAAGTGCCCTGGCTAAACGCGCTGAAATGTGTTCAACATTGAATGAAATACTGATTCCGGTATTAATCCTTTGCGGTGAAGAAGATGCGATAACTCCAATGTCACAGTCAGAGTTTTTAAACCATAATATTGCAAATTCACAACTCCATAGTATTGATAAAGCGGGACATCTATCTAATCTTGAACAACCCGAAGAATTTAACCGCTACCTTTCTCCGTTTGTTTCTAAGTGGCAATAGATAGCTATGAATTTTATTGTGATATAACAAGACGTCACCAAGGGGTAACATCAAAATATTCAAAATGGCCGATGATAAAGTGTTTCAAAATTTTATTTCTCTTTTTGTTCGTTTATGTCTTATTGATTGATTTTGCAATTGCTCAGCAAGTTCCTGTCAAAAAAGATTCAGTACGTCTTTATAAGAAAATTGAAACTTATTCCAAGCGAAGCAAATTCAACAAGTTTGTGTATGGAGTACTATTCAAACCGGTACCAACATCTTCAAAGGCTAAAAGAAATCCTCAGAAAAGACTAATTTACAGGTCTTACAGTGCCTTTGAAGGAAAAACAATCAGACATATTAACATTAAAACACTCGATCCGTTTGGTTTTTCAATAATAGACACGATTGAGGCAAAGCAAAATTTCATCACTAAAACAGGTAACAACCTGCATGTAAAATCTTTACCGATAGCCATTCGAAACCTGCTCTTGATTAGTCAAAACCAGGTATTCGATTCGTTACTTGTCAGGGAATCTGAGCGATTGGTACGTACGATGGAATATATTCAGGATGTTTCCTTTTACGTTAAATCTACAACCGCAAACTCCGATTCTGTGGATATTTTTATTCGGGTATTAGATATCTGGAGCATTATACCCGGTGGTTCCGCGTCTACTTCGGGTATCACAATTGATTTAGCCGATAAAAACTTTTTAGGAATGGGACATGAATTCCGAAATATCTATACACGGAATTATAATGAGCATACCAATTATCTGAATACTAATTATACGATCCCGAATATCAGGAATACCTACATCCGCACAAATGTACACTTCGATATTTTAGGAGATAAAAATTTCAACAGGGGTTTATCAATTGACCGCCCGTTTTTTTCACCTTTTGCCAGGTGGGCAGCAGGAGCCTATTTTTCGCAACAGTTTCGCCTGGATTCAATTCGGTCAACCGATTCACTTTTTATTCCGCAACGGTTTAGGTTTAATATCCAGGATTTTTGGGGCGGAAGTGCCATCCGGATCTTTAAAGATAATTCAGAATATGGTCGTACAACCAATTTTATTTCTGCTGCTCGTTTTTTAAAAATCCGATACCTTGAAAAGCCAACACTACTGATTGATCCTCTGCATATGTTTTCTAATGAAGAATTGTATCTTGCGAGCATTGGTATTTCAGCACGAAGATATGTTAAGGATAATTATATTTTTAAATTTGGGATTACAGAAGATGTTCCCATTGGAAAAGTTTTCAATTTGACAGGTGGATACCAGGTAAAAAATAGTACCGGCAGGCTATATTTAGGTGCACGTGTATCGATAGGCAATTATAATTCATTGGGTTACCTGGCCTCAACCATCGAATATGGAACTTTCTTTAGGGGATCAAAACCAGAGCAGGGAGTTCTTTCTGTAGGCATGGTATATTTTACGGGATTGAAAGAATTCGGGAGATGGAAGTTTCGGCAATTTGTTAAACCACAGATAACAATAGGCCTAAACAGGTTATCTTACGATAGTTTGACAATTAATGAAGGCTACGGTTTGGATGGATTTAATAGTTTAGGTTTGTCGGGAACCAGTCGCCTATTGTTTACAGTGCAAACGCAATCGTATGCCCCATGGAATTTTTTTGGATTCCATTTTGGCCCCTTTATTACCTATTCACTTGGCATGTTGGGTAATTCCTCATCCGGGTTTAGAAACAGCAAGGTGTATTCGCAAATTGGATTGGGTGTTCTAATTAAAAATGAAAACCTGGTTTTTAATGCATTTCAAATATCAATTACATTTTATCCGGTAATACCGGGTAATGGACAAAACATTTTTAAAACAAATTCCTATCAAACAACTGATTTCGGCTTCAGAGATTTCGAAATCGGAAAGCCGGGAACAGTTACATATCAGTAAAGTTAAAAACCTAATAATTCATGTGATGCAAATACCAGGCGCAATAAAGAAAATTGGATACCTCCTTAAAGAAACCTTCAATGGATTTATAGACGACAATGGTATCAAACTCAGTGCAGCACTATCTTACTACACTGTATTCTCATTACCCCCTTTGTTAATTATAATCATGTCGCTAAGTGGAAAATTTTTCGGCGCGAATGCGGTAAGGGGTGAGATTTTTGGACAGATAAATGGTCTCGTAGGAAGTGATGCTGCACTCCAAATTCAGGAAACAATAAAAAATGTAGAACTTTCGAATAGCAATTCATTTGCCCAGACACTAGGTATCATCGTTTTATTGATTGGGGCATCAGGTGTATTTGCCGAAATTCAAGACTCTATCAATTTTATCTGGGGGATTAAGGCAAAACCCAAACGCGGTTTGATAAAGTACTTGTATAATCGCCTGATGTCGTTTTCGATGATTGGCTCTGTGGGATTTATACTTTTGGTGGGATTAATCGTAAATTCTTTAGTCGATGTGCTAAGCAGCCGATTGGCGATCATATTTCCCCAGGATTACGTCTTTTTATTTTATATAATTAATTCGGGAGTTATTTTCCTCATCATCACGCTATTATTTGTTATCATATTCAAAACATTACCGGATGGAAAAATAGCACTTCGTGATTGCATTGTTGGAGCCTCTTTTACTGCAATTCTTTTCATGGTTGGCAAATTTGCAATAGGTTTTTACCTTGGGCGTTACAACATTGCTTCAGTTTATGGCGCGGCCGGTTCTGTTATTTTAATTCTTGTATGGGTGTATTATTCAGCCATCATACTCTATTTTGGTGCTGAGTTTACGAAGGTGTATGCGCACACGCACGGACAAAAAATAATCCCCAACGCTTATTCTATTCAGATAGTTAAGTGAGATGGATGCCAGGAGGACCGGATGAAAGTTGGGCGGTTCAAACTTCCAACATCACAATGTGTGAATCATGTAATTTAATTAAAAAGTTGTGTAACACATTTCATCTCAAAACGTCTCAACTTTGCAAATAAATTTCACTTATAAAGTCACAATGAAAAAAACATTTCACTTTTTAGCATTCTCATCATTGGTTATTAGCATGTTATTTACCTCATGTGTAGCAACTAAAAAATTCAAAGCTTCGGAAGCCAAAGTTAGTATGTTGCAGATAGACAGTACCAAAACACACGGTCAATTGAATGATTGTAATGACAAAGTAAAAGATCTGAATGATCAGAAAGCATCTTTGCTCAATGAAAACGCCTTGGTCAACAACGACTTAAAGGCACTTTCTTCTGAATCAAAAATGACAATTGCTGATCAGGCGCAACGTCTGAAAAAACTTCAGGATATGATTCAATCACAAAAAGATGTAATGACCAAGCTTAAAAATTCAATAGCAGATGCTTTGATGAATTATAAAACGGATGAGCTTTCGGTATATACAAAAGATGGAATGGTTTATGTTTCGCTTGCAGAAAAATTACTGTTCAAATCGGGAAGCGATGTAGTTGATCCCAAAGGGAAAGAGGCACTTAAATCGCTGGCCCAGGTTCTTAACAACACCAAAAATATCACAGTGATGATTGAGGGTCATACAGATAATATCCCCATTAAAACTCTACTATTTAAAGATAATTGGGATCTTAGTACAGCCAGGGCCACCTCTATTGTACGGATTCTGACAAAAGACAATGGCTTTGATTCGGGTCGAATTACAGCATCAGGCAGGGGTGAATTTCATCCGGTAAAAGCGAATGACACCGCTGAAGGGCGTGCCGGAAACCGCAGGACGGAAGTTATCTTATCTCCTGACATGAAGGAATTGTTTAAATTATTGAATCAGTAGGATATAAGTTCTTCTTATCGTCTTGCTATTCTTAAAAATCGATCAGAAATTACAACACTTTATCACCTTGCTCCTTAAAAAGAGTAGGGTGTTTTTGTTTTTAGATGGCCTCTAAAATGTGTGAATCATGTAACTCTTTTAGTGAATTGTGTAATGCTTACCGGTGAAAAAGAGTCCACTTTTGCACTGTATTAATTTATATAAAATACAAAATTTAATCTGATAAAATGAAAGCTTTAAAATTAGTTGCTTTAGGAATAGTGCTGGTTTTCGCTAGTTCAGCTCAGGCGCAGATTTCGGTGCATTTAAACATTGGTAGTCCTCCTGCCTGGGGTCCATCAGGATATTCCGATGTGCAGTATTATTACCTTCCCGATGTGGAGGCCTATTATGATGTTAATTCGTCCATGTTTATTTATTACGAAGGAAGATCATGGGTTCACAGATCATATCTGCCAAGCAGATACAGAAACTATGACTTGTATGGCGGATACAAAGTTGTGATGAATGGTTATCATGGCAAAACTCCATATTACAATCACCGTGAATACAAAACAAAGTATGCCAAAGGATATCGTGGGCCATCTCAACGAAATATAGGTGAGCGACCCGGAAGAGGAAGCAACAGCAAAGATTACCGCCAAAGCAACCAGGTTAACAGGGGACGCGGTACCGTTGTCGATAGAAATGATAAACGTGGTGATAAAAGCTACAACAGACATGGTACTGAAAACAAGAACAGTAAAAGTGGTAACAATAAAAATGACCGGGGTCGCGGAAACGACAAAAGAAAATAATTTTAGAAAGTACGATTATCAATTAAGCATTTATTAACTAAAGAAAATTCGAAAAAATGAAAACAACAGCTTTTGCATTACTTTTCCTACTTACGCTTTTAGGAACTAATTTATCAGCTCAACAGCAGCATATACATTACTCTGAGGGTCATGGAAATTCCTTAAACATAGGGTTGGGTGTTGGTGGATACGGTGGATATTATGGTTATTACGGACGGTCATTACCCGTGTTTAGTATCAACTATGAATTTGATGTTGCCAATAATTTCACATTGGCCCCATTTGCCACTTTTGTTACCTATCACGATTATGACGGTCCCTATGGTTACAGGGAGACAATTATACCTTTGGGAGTCAAGGGAACCTATTATTTTGATGATGCACTTAATGCAAGTTCGGACTGGGACTTTTACCTGGCAGGTTCGTTAGGATTTTCTGTCGTAAAAACTTCATGGGATGACGGGTACATCGGTAATAATGATTTGCGTACAGCCAATCCTTTATTCCTCGATCTGCACATTGGAACTGAATACCACTTAAGTAACAAAGTTGGATTATTCCTTGATCTTTCTACCGGTGTTTCAACAATTGGACTTGCATTTCACTAATAACTGAAAAAGTCATATAATATAAAGCGAGCTCTGACAATTCAGGGCTCGTTTAATTCAACCACTTTAATATTTATAAATGAAGCATTTTATAGTTCTATTTGTAATTTCATCATTGTTTGTTTGTGCTGCACATACTATAGTAAAAGCACAAAAAACAAATTCGCAGACTTTTGGTATCAAAGGTGGTATTAATTTCTCAAATCTTTATGTGAATGACGCTGGTGATAATAAAATGAGAATTTTCGCAGTAACAACTTACACAACACCTGATGCAACAAATGGCGTTATGAGTTTATATCTCTCATATTCTTTAGGTCAGAATTAATACAATTATTATAAATTAACAATTTAAAAATTAACAAAATGGGTGGTCTACTTTATCTTATCGCAATAATTCTTATAATTTTATGGGCAATTGGCTTTTTTGCATATAGCGCAGGTGCCGTAATACATATACTTCTCGTTATTGCCATAGTCGCAATATTGTTAAGGGTAATTCGCGGATAATTAAATTGGGAGCAGTACACGAGAGGTGTTGTTGTTCCTTTAAATTCTCCATAAAAGAGAATTGTGAAACACAAAATATAAGGGGCCACTGTCAAATGACGGTGGCCTCTTATATTTATAGTAATTAGCGTTTAAGACTATGTAACGCGTAAGTCCCATTTCCAGCAGATTCTGTTTTAATAAATGACCAGGCGAACAACATCGTATGAGCAATGTTAAAACAATCCGGAATTTAATTTGTTGATCAATTAAACAATTCAAAAGCATGCACATCCTGTCCTGGTTCGATAAAAGCACGGTAAAGCACTTGAGGTTGCCATTTTCCTTTTTTTTAATGCCCGTTTTTTTATTCGCATTAAGTCAGGCAGATGCCGTTAATTGGCAAACAACCATTATCGCGTTTGTGATTATGCACTTGCTTGTTTTCCCTTCCAGTAATGGCTATAACAGTTTCCAGGACCGGGATGAAACCAGCATTGGTGGTTTAAAATATCCTCCCAAAGTCACCAAAAATCTATTTTATGCTACACTTTTCATGGATATTGTGGGTGTACTGTGTGGCCTTTTTGTATCTGCTTATTTTTCGCTTTTGGTCTTGATCTTTGTACTTGTCTCCAGGGCTTATAGTTACCGAAAGGTACGGTTAAAAAAATATGCAGTCATCGGATTTTTAACCGTGTTTATATTCCAGGGAGCATTTGTATATTTAATGTCCTCTGCTGCAATTTCAACTTTTTCTTTTGCAACTTTCTTCATGATCAATAATATTATCTGCATGAGCATAGCCAGTTTCTTCATTGGAAGCATTTATCCCCTTACACAAATATATCAGCACGAAGCAGATAAAAATGATGGTGTAATAAGTATCAGCTATAAACTTGGATATATTGGCACCTTCTTGTTCTCTTCCATATTATTCTCTGTAGCAACCATTTTCTTATTTTACTATTTCAATTTAAAAAATCAGCAAATCGCATTGGTATTGTTTCTGGTAATTATGCTACCAGTTGTTATCAAACTTGGGATTTGGTTTAACCAGGTTCGAAAAGATACGGTAAACGCAAATTTTGAAAATACGATGGCAATGAATCTTTTGACTTCTAGTTGCATGAATCTGTATTTTCTGGTACTGATTTTAAATAATTATTACACCTGGTTTTAACGATGAGCAAAATTATTTCGATTGGGACGGCAGTACCAAAATATGGCACGAAACAAAGTGCAATACTGGACTATATGATTGAAGCTTATCATGATGATACTGCCTCGCGTAAGCTGAAAATATTGTTTCATCACAGCGGGATCACAACCAGATATTCTACAGTTTCCGATTTTAATAATATCAGGCCTGAAAATAAGCTTTTTAATGGCAATCAATCTATGCCTAATGTGGAAAAGAGGTTGGATGTATTTAAAGAAAATGCGGTGTCACTTGCTATTGATGCAATTCATGATTCATTAGATAAACTGAATACCACAATTGATGAAATTGGTGTCACTCACTTAATAACCGTTACCTGCACTGGAATTTATGCCCCCGGTATGGATTCCATCTTAATTCAGCAACTGGATTTGCCCATTGACACCTTCCACACTTCAGTTAATTTTATGGGCTGCAATGCTGCATTTCATGCATTGAAACTGGGTGATATGATTGCCAAAACAGATGATAATGCAAAGGTGCTGATCGTTTGTGTTGAGTTGTGCACATTACATTTTCAACCGAAGAACAATCACGATAATTTGTTGTCGAATACTATTTTTGGCGATGGGGCTGCTGCTGTTGTGGTTGTTTCCGATTCCAAAGCCAGAGAGAACCATCAAAACGGGTTAACGATCAACGGATTCTATTCATTGCTTCTCAGCAAAGGAACTGATCTGATGGGCTGGAACATTACGCCTCTAAATTTTGAAATGATTTTAGATGCAAAAGTTCCCGATTTCATTGGCGATGAAGTGAACGATATTGTACTGAAAGCCGGCAAAAAATTCAATATTACAGCTGAACAAATTGATAATTGGGCCATACATCCTGGAGGAAAAAAAATTCTTGACACGATAAAGAAACAAATGCAACTGGATGATACAGACTTAAAGTATTCGTACAAAGTATTGGATGAATATGGGAACATGTCCTCTCCAACCATTCTGTTCGTTTTGAATGAAATCATTCAGGTCGGTCTGGAGCCAAAAGAAAACATATTTTCCATTGGTTTTGGTCCGGGCTTAAGCATTGAAACTGCCCTGTTTACCTATGCTGAATAAATTTAAACACCGGTCTTACGAGTCCGAGTTACTGGATGCTCCTGATATTCCTAAAGATCTGTTATTTGAAAACCTAACGGAACTAGATTTCATCAATCGTGTTTTGGGAGGACACTCCATTTCGTTGAATGGAATTAAGAAACTGGTTACTGATAAGAATAAAGTATATCATATTGTCGATCTTGGTTGTGGCAGTGGCGATCTGATGCAGGTGATTGCCAATTGGGCAGCAAAGGAAGGTTACCAGATGCGGTTGACAGGTGTAGATAGGAATCCTGACGTAATCGATTACATGAATGACTTTTGTAAGAATTATCCTGAAATTAGTGGTGTTGCGAGCGATTACCGCGATTATTTAAAAACAGGCGTTTCGATCGATGTAATACATTGCTCCTTGTTTTGTCATCATTTAAAAGACGATGAACTGGCAGAGTTATTCAGCTATTTTAAAAATTATACGAAAACCGGATTTGTTATCAACGATTTACACCGGCATTGGCTGGCATATTATGGTGTTTATCTGATTACACACCTGTTAAACGGATCTGTATTATCAAAAAACGACGGCCCGATTTCTGTATTACGCGCATTTAAATCGAAAGAACTTCATAATCTGTTTCAAAAAGCCGACATAACCAAATATTCAATTAGCTGGAAATGGGCATTCAGGTATTTGGTTGTAGGAAATAATAAAGATTAGAAGACCTGACAGGTTTTCAGAAACCTGTCAGGTCTGAAATTATACGACGAAATAATGCAAACACAATCACGCGATAAAAACATTGATGTTCTGATTGTTGGGGCGGGCCCTGCAGGTCTGATGATGGCTTGTCAGTTGGCTCTACACAATATCTCTTTCCGGATTATTGATAAAAAGTATCATCGTACCAATTATTCAGGCGCATTGATTGTTCAGGCAAGGAGTTTAGAGATATTTCAACAAATGGGCATTGCTCAGATAGCGGTTCAAAGTGGAGTGATCGCCAATGAAATCAAACTTATTTTTAATGGAAAAAAATCCTTTGCAATTCCTGTGAAGGAAATAGGACGAGGTCTTACCCTATTCCCCTATATGCTGTTGTTGGAACAATCAAAAACGGAGCAGATCCTCACCGATTTTTTGAATAATATTGGGTATTCCATTGAAAGGGTGACTGAACTGGACCGATTTACCCAGGATGACCTTGGTGTCACCTCCATTTTAAAACTCCCGGCTGGAAACGAGGAGATCATTACCACAAAGTATTTAATAGCTGCCGATGGTGCACGAAGTACAATCCGAAAACAACTACAAATTCCTTTTGTTGGTAAAACCTATCCGATCTCATTATTTGTCAGCGACTGTAAAGCCATAGGTGAATTATCATCCAATCAGTTGTGTTTCTCTTTTTCGGATAAAACAACGGCCGGGTTTTTTCCGCTGCCCAGTGGAAGGTGGCGGATTGATGGAGCAATTTCAAAGGACTTGGAAAATAAAGATCTGCTTACTTTTAAGGATGTCGGTAAACATTTTAGGGAAAAGTCCCGGATGAATGTAGAAATTTCGGAACCTGATTGGTTTTCGGTATTTCATGTTAATGAGCGTTATGCTTCATCTTTTCAGCTAAATCGGTGCTTTTTGGTGGGAGATGCTGCACATATTCATAGCCCTGTAGGTGCACAGGGGATGAATACAGGTTTACAGGATTCCTACAACCTGTCATGGAAGCTCGCTTTCGTTCTACAGGGAAAGGCATATACATCGCTTATCAATACTTATTCTTCCGAGAGGATAGCTGTTGCGAAAAATGTTGTAAGTGGCACCGATCTGGCATTTACGTTTGTTACAAGCAGAAACTTCTTTGCAAAGTTATTTCGTGTTCATACGTTGCCAAATATCCTGCAATTGATGTTGCCACTCCTTGTAAAACGACAAGCGTTACTTCATCTATTCTTCAGGAGAATTTCGGAAATTGGGATTCATTATCGTAAAAGTTCGTTGTCTCAACATTCATCCACGGGTTATTTCCCAACTTATGCACCCTTGCCAGGGGAAAGGTTGCCGTATATCAATTATCAGGAGGATGGTAAAATGATTAATATTCAAGATAAAGTAAAAAGTGACTACTTTCACCTTTTCATCCTTTCGAGACATTCATCCTTTGATGCAATTAGTCGGATTGCTGAAAGATACGCACACCTGCTTTCATTTGAAATTATGCAGTATACTTCAGGTAAAGACGATCTTTTCAACCGATTTGGAATCGTTGATAGCGGATGCTACCTTGTCCGACCAGATCTATATATCGCTTATCGCTCGGCAAAACCTGATGCTGATCACTTCGAAACCTATCTTCAGCAATTTTTTGTAGGTAAATAAGAAATACTTTTTTTTCTGCTTCATTGAACATTCAATCGGGAAAAGCGTTTCGAATCAGCAAAAAAATACCTTTTGGAAAGTGAAAATCACGGTTCTCATAGCATGTATTGAATAAATTAGATTGTATTTTTGTCATCAGGGAATTACTACAAACTGTAAATGTTCTAAAATGAAATTTTTAAAATTAGTTGTTTTCGGATTATTATTGTTTTTTGGAAGTGCTAATCAGGCGCAAGTTTCAGTACATTTGAATATTGGTACTCCTCCTCCATGGGGTCCAACAGGTTATTCCGATGTGCGGTATTATTACTTACCTTATGTGGATGCCTATTATGATGTTCAAACTTCTATGTTCATCTATTTTGAAGGCAGATCATGGGTCCGCAGATCATATCTACCCAGCCGATACAAAAACTATGATTTGTACGACGGATACAAAGTAGTTATGAAAGACTATCATGGTGAGGCTCCTTATTATAAACATCGTGAGTATAGAACTTTGTATCCAAAACGATATCGCGGTCCTTCTCAGAGAACAATTGGTGATCGACCAAAAAGAGGAGACGAAAATCAGCGTTCATACCGCCAAAGTAATCAGGCGAACCAAGGACGGGGTAGTGCAATTGACAAAAATGACAGAAGTGGTGATTACAATTATAACCGGCGTGGCGATGAGAAAAGCAATGCCAAACGCGATAATGATAAAAAAGAGAAAAATGATCGTGGTAATGATAAGGATAAAAGGAAATAATTGAATTAATTGTTTCGTCAATAGCCAACCTCCAACGGTGCAGTGTAATTTACTTTACATTGCACCGTTTGTTGTTTCGTCCGGGTTGATTAATGCGCATGATTTGCTGATAATATCCGAGACTATTCAGGCATCTTGTTTTGTAATTTAAAAGTGCTTAACTTGCGTTTGTAAATCAGTAAAGATCATTCGGATCGAACTAGAAAGCAGCCACTTTTAAAATTCAATATTATGTCCAAAACATCCTCTTTCGCATTGATTGGTGTCCTTCTCTTTGGCCTAATTGAATATTCAAACGGCCAAAATATTTCAAATCAATTAAAAACAAAGATTGAAGAACAAGTTGATTCGCTTTTTCATGAGAATATAATTGCGGCTGAGCACCTCGAATATGATCAGTTGAGTAAGGGTGTTGATGACATACACCAAGCCGGTTTTATCGTGAATGGTTCTTATTTTGCGCAGTATGATTCGCTTATGAATAGCCTGATGGCGAGGTCTCAAAGGATAGTGAAGCAGCATATTACCATCCAAAAAGAGAAAATTATTGTTCTGTCTGATCGTATTGTGTTATTAACCGCCTATGGAGACACCAAAGTCGAAGTAAATGATGGCAATACCTTTATTGTGAAATTTTTCTGGTCGTTTGTCTATGAAAAGATAGGAAAGGACTGGAAAGTTATCCAATCACATCAATCAAGTGTTAGATAATCTGATTATGGAAACAATTGTATTAACTGACCGGTTCACTACGCCCACCAATGAACTTATCTTCTCAACAATCGGTGATAAAAAGATTTTATGGCAAAGAATTATAAGTTATTTGCATGATAATCATACTGGCATCTCTGAGGTCTGGCGGTATTATGATGATGGCAAATGTTGGCTTTTCCGTACTTTAAAGAAGAAAAAAACAATATTTTGGATTGGAATTTTAGATGGTACTTTTCGGGTAAGTTTCTACATGGCTGATAAGGCAACTCCTCTAATTGTGCAGAGCGAACTGCCTGAAAAAATAAAAAATGAATTTTTAAATACTGCAGGCAACAAGTTTCGAAGCATTACAATTAAAATAAGTGATGCAGAAGATGCTGGGAACGTGATAAAGCTGATCGAAATAAAACTCAAACTGAAATAATTTGTGTTGTAAATGCCACGATTTGAAAAGATTCTCTTTAAAATAGCTTAAAGTAGTTACCTTTGATTTGCAGCAAACGACTTGACTTTAACAAAACATATGAAATAGCCATGATTGAGAAATCACACTCCGAAATGAAGACATTATCATGGCTATTAGCTTCGCTGATCTTCGACTCAATGCCACCTTTTAAAAACAAATTATTTACGCATGAATTACATAGAAGTATTTTCTAAAATATACTACCAGTTGGAAGTGTCAAATGATCCGGGCAAAGTGGCTTCCTATATTCCTGAACTCAGAGATATTGATCCAAATAAGTTTGGAGTTCACCTTACTACAATTGACGATGATCATTATGATTTTGGAGATTCTGATGAAAGATTTTCGATTCAAAGTATTGCTAAAGTTTTAGCGTTGGTGCTGGCATATAAACTCGAAGATGAAAAATTATGGGACAGAGTAGGAGTTGAGCCTTCAGGCACACCGTTTAATTCGCTTGTTCAGTTGGAATACGATTTGGGCATACCTCGTAATCCGCTCATCAATGCCGGTGCTTTGGTAATTTGCGATATTCTTGTTAGTAAGTTTGAAAATCCCAAACATGAATTTATCCAATTTGTCAGAAAGGTATCCGACAATCCCGACATTGATTATTGTTCAAGAATTGCCAATTCCGAAAAATTAGCTGGTTACAAAAATGCAGCTTTGATCAATCTTATTAAATCGTTTGGCAATATTAAAAATGACATCGATGTTGTTTTGGATTTCTACTTTAATCTGTGCTCCATTGAAATGTCCTGTAAAGAGCTTTCCCGGACTTTCCTTTTTCTGGCAGCTTACGGCGTCTGCCCTTACTCAAACGAAACGATAATAAGTGTCAGTAAATCAAAAAGGATTAATGCGATCATGCAATTGTGCGGATTTTACGATGAAGCCGGAGAGTTTTCATTTAAGGTAGGTTTACCGGGTAAAAGTGGAGTTGGAGGTGGAATCGTTGCTATTCATCCGAATAAATATTGCATTGCCGTTTGGAGTCCCAGGCTCAACAAAAAAGGGAATTCCAATATGGGGATGAAATTTCTGGAGTTGTTCACAACTGAAATACAAGCTTCGATATTTTAAGCATCAGATATATTGGATACTATAGATTCAGTTTCGAATGCATTTCAGAGAAAGAAAGTACAAATCAGGAATGTTACAGTCGAAAAATCGGATTGGTAAATTACCCCCTTGTAAACACTGGTCTTCCCTTTTTCGAGATTCTTCTATTGTAACAATATCCATCACTGTCGAATGCCTGCAATTGCTCCTCTGAATCAATACCGTTTTGCAGGATAAAACGGGTCATCATACCACGGGCTTTCTTGGCAAAAAAGGATACCATTTTGTAGGTTCCTTCTTTCGCTTCCCGGAATTCGGGTGTAACAATTTCTGCCTTTAACATTTTTGGGTCAATTGCCTTGAAATACTCCACAGAGGCAAGGTTGATTAACAGATTTGATCCGCTAATATCAAGATCTTTCCGCATTTTAGCGGTTATTTTTTTCTGCCAGAATTGGTATAAATTACGGTGTTTTCCTACAACTAACGGAATTCCCATTTCAAGACGATATGGTCTGATAAGATCAAGCGGCCGGAGCACGCCATATAACCCTGAAAGAATTCTAAGCTGTTTTTGAGCGGCATCAATGTCGGCTGATAAAAGCGAATCTGCGTCCATGCCCGTATATACATCACCCCGAAAAGCGTAAAGTGCCTGACGAGCTGTTTCGGGGGAGAATTCGGGTCGCCATAAAAAGTGCCGTTCCTGGTTCAACTGTGCAAGTTTAGGACTAATACCCATCAAATCCATTAATTGATCAACACTTAGTTTTCGGAGTGGTTTGATCAGGACGGAAGCTTCTTTTACAAAGTCGGGCAGTGTATACGACTGATTGGTAATTTGTTTTTCGAAGTCGAGTGTTTTGGAAGGTGAAATGACAATAAGCATTGTTGCGTTTTTTTATTAATAACAGATGCGAAACATAAAGGTTTTCTGGAATATAATCAGGAAAGCCTCCGGTTTGGGAGGCTTTCCTGATTATATAGTATTAAGAATTCTCTTTATTTAATCTTTTCGATCCAGATATTGCGGAACTGAATTTTCGATCCTTCGGCCTGAAGTCCGATTCCACCTTTTGAGTCGCTGCAATCGGTGGCGTAGTTTTGAAGAACGCCATTGACTTTTATTTCAACAGTATTTCCTTTGCAAACAATATCATAGCTATTCCATTCGCCGGGTTGGTTTTCGCTCGAAGGTTTCATCTTTGGCGCGATTGGCTTCACTTTTTCCGTCGAAACATAGACTGTATCTCTGACTGTTGCTTTTAATCCTACATCCTGTATAATAAAATCTCCCGCGAAGAGGTGTTTCAATTGACATTGGTAGTGCCTAGGCCAGATTTTGTCAGGACCTACGGTGTGAATGAACACGCCACTATTTATAGGTTTTTCGGGATAACGCCATTCAACATGAAGACGATAGTTCGAATATTCCTTTTTGGTCCGGAGATATCCCATTGGTACTCCCGGCGTTTCGATCACGCCATCTTTTACATAGAAGAAAGATGCAGGTTTGATCGTAGCATCCGCTACAAAGATGGTCCAGCCTTTGAGGTCTTTGCCGTTAAACAACATCTCCTTTTTCTGAGAAAATCCGGGGAGGGAAACGATTACCAATAAAACTAAAAGAAATGCCTTTGTCATTTTTAGATTTTTAAGACTATAAAAGTAAATTTAATATCCCCATTTTTTCATTACATCGAGGTCTTCTTTCACAGATTCAAGAGCAGTCGCGTTTTGATACGACTCCTGTTCAATGATAAAGACAGAGGTCCCGCCTATCTTCCGGCCGAGATCGATGGCCTCCTTTGTAGGAATGATCCCTTTTCCCAAAATAGCACTCTCATATTTCTCAGGAGTATTAACTTTTATTTCATCTTTAACATGAAGCATTTCGAACCTTCCAGGATATTGACCTAAAATGTCAAGCGCTTTGGCTCCGGCAATATACATATTACCAATATCCAATTGCATGATAACGAGTTTAGGATCCATGTTCTTCATCATGATATCGAATACTTTAATATCGTTCAGTTTTTCGCTGAATTCGAAAGAGTGGTTGTGATAGCCAAATTTCATACCCGATTTCTGGCAAAGTTCACCGCATTTGTTGAATACTTCCATATAGCGTAACATGTCGTCGTAGGTAGTGCGCATGCTTTGTTCCATTGAAGGACTGATCACATACTTTTGACCCATGTAACCAGCATCTTCTATGGTATTTTTCCATGAATCAGAGAATTCTTTCTTTTCTGCATCCCAATGATTTTTACCCATTACGGTATGACCACTTGGCATTTTCAAGCCCAGATCATCCAGAATTTTTTTAAACTCAGCTGCTGTATAGCCATAGAACTTCCGGTTGATGTAATTGGCATGTTCAACATTCTTATATCCCATTTTGGCCAGTTGAGTCAGCGTCCCGATCGGATCTTTTTTCATATCATCCCGAACCGAGTAGAGTTGAAGTCCCAGAATTTCGTTGGGTTTTGACGCTGCAAACGAAGTTTTCGACAAAAGAGCCGTTCCTGTAAGCAGAACAGCGCTGTTTTTAAGAAATGTCCGACGCGATGTTGTCATAATGATAAGTTATTGATATTTTGTTAGTAATTGAATTGATCTCGTGATTTCAGTCGGTTATTTATTGTTGAAACATTACCACTTTATTCGATCTGAAAGTCCTTATAGATAGAGCAAATTGATGCAATTGTTATTACCAACAAATATATGTTTTACTTCGGCAAAAACAAATGGCTGATTTGTGAATAGTTGGATATTAAGCGTATTTTTGATTTTAAAGAAAAACTAGTCATGAAAACACTTACGATCCTCCTTATTTCCCTTTTTGTAACACAACTTAATTTCGCACAGGACCGGATAACCGGCAGGGCATTTGCCACACGTTCTGAAGTGATTGCACAACACGGGATGGCTTGTACAAGTCAACCTTTGGCGACCCAAACGGCCATCGACGTATTAAAAGCCGGGGGCAGTGCCATTGATGCTGCAATCGCAGCTGATGCAGTGCTGGGGCTGATGGAACCTACTGGCTCCGGTATGGGTGGTGACCTGTTTGCCATCGTTTGGGATGCACAAACCAAGAAATTGTACGGATTGAACGCGAGTGGCCGGTCGCCGAAGTCTTTAACACGGGAAATACTGTTGAGCAAGGGAATAAAATCGATCCCTTCCCTTGGACCGCTCCCCGTTTCGGTTCCCGGCTGCGTGGATGGCTGGTTCGAGTTGCATAAGAAATTTGGCAAACTGCCGATGAAACAAATACTGTCGGGAGCTATCAACTATGCCCGCGAAGGATTTCCGGTTAGTGAGGTGATCGGCTATTACATGGCCTCAAATTCAAGATCTCTTCAGCAATTCCCAAACTTTAAAGAGACCTATATGCCCGATGGCAAATCTCCGAAGAAAGGTGAAATCTTTAAAAACCCCTATCTCGCAAATACGCTTCAAAAGATTGCTGATGGAGGAAGAGACGCATTTTATAAAGGTGATATTGCCAAAACGATCGGTGCCTATATGAAAAAAAATGGCGGATACCTTTCATATGAAGACATGGCCGCTCATCATTCGGAGTGGGTTGAACCGGTCTCCTCCAATTACAGGGGGTATGATGTATGGGAACTCCCGCCAAATAGTCAGGGTATTGCTGCGTTGCAAATGCTGAATATCATGGAAGGCTACGATGTAAAATCAATGGGATTCGGAAGTGCGGAGTATATCCACCTGTTTGTTGAGGCAAAGAAACTGGCATTCGAAGACAGGGCGAAGTTCTATGCCGATCCTGCCTTTAATCAGCTTCCGATAAAGCAACTGATCTCTAAGCCGTACGCTGATGAACGAAGAAAACTAATTGACTTGAACCGGTCTTCAAAAAGGCAACTGCCCGGAAACCCTGAACATGGAAATACAATTTATCTCACGGTCGCAGATGAGGCCGGCAATATGATCTCCTTAATTCAGAGCAACTATCGCGGAATGGGAAGTGGCATGACACCCGACAAGTTAGGTTTCGTTCTACAGGATCGCGGAGAGATGTTTACGTTGGAGGAAAACCATGTCAATACTTACGAACCTGGCAAGCGTCCATTCCAGACCATCATTCCTGCATTTATAACGAAAGACGGTCAGCCATGGGTGAGTTTTGGCGTAATGGGCGGCGCTATGCAGCCACAGGGACATGTGCAGATCGTGGTGAACCTGATTGATTTTGGAATGAGTTTACAGGAGGCGGGCGACGCCCCGCGTATTCAGCATTTCGGATCGTCAGAACCTACCGGCGAGAAGATGATGGATGCCGGTATTGTTTGTCTTGAAAGCGGCATCAATTACGAAACCATCCGGGCACTGATGCAAAAAGGCCATACCATTCAATACGATCTTGGCGGTTACGGCGGTTACCAGGCGATCATGTATGATGCAAAGAATAAGGTTTACTTCGGTGCCTCCGAATCGAGAAAGGACGGACAGGCATCCGGATATTAGCAAAACTATATAGACCAGATTATGAAATCAAGTAATTACAAATTTGTTGGAAATTTATTTCGGAACAAGACCTTTCTTTTTTCCGGAATCATCCTGTCATCCCTGGTGATGGCATGTTCAGTTTCAACTTTTGAGCCTACGAGTCGTTCGCAACTTTTCGATTCTGACTGGAAATTTAACCTCGGCGATGTCTCGGGATCAGCAACTCCTGCTTTCGATGATTCGCAATGGCGCTCACTTGATCTTCCGCACGACTGGAGCATCGAAGACCGGACTCCCAAAGATAGCGTACTGCAAATCGGCCCGTTTTCATCCGAAAGTCAGGGTGGCGGAGCAACTGGACATGTAATGGGGGGAATCGGTTGGTACCGGAAATCATTTACACTCGATTTAAATTCAAAAGGCAAAATGATCTCCGTCCTTTTTGATGGCGTCTATATGGAGAGTGATGTGTGGATCAACGGAAAACATGCTGGTTTTCATCCTTATGGATATACCCCGTTTAGCTATGATATCACACCGTTTTTGAATGCTCCAGGTCAGAAAAACCTGATTGCCGTGAAGGTGAAGAACCAGGGTAAGAACAGCAGGTGGTACAGCGGATCGGGTATTTACCGCCATGTTGAACTGATTACAACCAGTCAGGTACATATTGCACAATGGGGCACTTTTGTAACAACACCTGAAGTTACGAAGGAGAAAGCTACGGTTAAAATGGAGTCAACCATTGAAAACAATTCAGGAAAAAATCAACAGGTAAACGTTGTGACCACGCTTCTGAATCCCAGGGGAGAAACGGTGGCCACCGATGAAAAGCTTGAGCGGATTGTTTCAGGGGAGAAGAAAATTGTAACCCAACATCTTTCTGTGGCAAAACCCTTGTTATGGTCACCCGAATCTCCGTCGCTGTACAGTGCTGTCGTTACAGTAAAATTCCGCGATGCCATTTTCGATCAGACGACAACGACTTTTGGAATCAGGTCCATCAGTTTTGATGCAAAGAGAGGATTTCTGCTGAATGGTGAAAACATGCTGCTCAAAGGTGGTTGTATGCACCATGACAATGGCATATTGGGTGCTGCTACGATCGACCGTGCTGAAGAACGCCGTGTGGAACTGATGAAAAAGTTCGGTTACAACGCGATCCGCACCAGCCACAATCCGCCTTCACGCCAGTTTCTTGAAGCATGCGACAGGCTGGGCGTATTTGTGATTGATGAGGCTTTCGATATGTGGGAAAAGCCCAAGAATCCGCAAGACTATCACCGGTTCTTCAAAGAGTGGCATGCCAAAGATCTTGAGTTGATGATTCTTCGTGACCGGAACCATCCGTCCGTTATCATGTGGAGCATTGGAAATGAAATCCCCGAGAGGGCCGATCCGTCCGGACTTGAAATAAGGTCGCGTCTTGTAAAGATCGTTAAAAACCTCGATACCACACGTCCGGTAACGGAAGCGATTTGCGCCTTCTGGGATAACAAGGGGAGGGACTGGAAAGATACGGCGCCTGCGTTTGCTGGTCTTGACATCGGGGGATACAACTACCAGTGGAAAATGTATGAATCCGATCACGAGCTTTATCCCGACAGGGTGATGGCCGGAACCGAATCTTTTCCAAAAGAGGCATTTGAGAACTGGCGAATGGTGAAGGATGAGCCCTATGTGATCGGCGATTTTGTATGGACAGCCTTCGATTACCTGGGTGAGTCGGCCATTGGTCATACCGTAACGGGTCCGAAGCCTTCGATGGAATTTAGCCTGCCTTGGCCCTGGTTCAATGCATATTGCGGTGATATTGATATTTGCGGTTTCAAAAAAGATCAGTCATACTACCGCGACGTGGTTTGGGGAATCAGCGACCTGGAGATGGCGGTTCATACCCCTGTTCCCGCCGGAGAGATTGAAACCGTGAGTATGTGGGGCTGGCCAGACGAACGCCAGTCGTGGAATTGGAAAGGAGCTGAAGGCAAAAAAATGTTGGTCTCAGTTTATTCAAATTACCCGTCTGTGAGGCTTGAACTGAACGGAAAAGTAATCGGTACACTGCCTGTTTCAAATGAAACCAAATTTACGGCAACCTTTGAAGTCCCTTATGAAGCGGGAGAATTGAAAGCAATTGGTCTGAAAGATAACGTTGTGATCGGCTCAAAAACATTGAAAACAACCGGAGTTGCAAGGAAAATACGTTTAACACCTGACCGGGCAACCATCAATGCGAACAGGAACGATCTGTCCTATGTGATGGTTGAACTGACCGATGATGCCGGAAACCTCGTTCCCGACAGTGATCTGCCCGTGACCTTTGAGGTTATCGGAGCCGGTGAAACAGCTGCAATCGGAAGTGCCAATCCGTCGGATATGCGGAGCTTTAAGTCACCGGTCTGTTCAACTTTCCGTGGTCGTTGCCTCGTCATCTTACGTCCGACCGGAAGAACAGGCGAGATAACGCTTACCGCAAAAGCCTCCGGATTAGGAATTGTAACGACTAGATTAGTTGTAAATTAGCATAATACTTTCATCTATGAATTCAAGAGAACGTGTATTAAAAGCTTTCAAACGAATAGAAGGTTTGCCAGACAGAGTACCGGTTCAGTTTGATCTTTGCCGGAGTCTGGCTGATCATTTTGGCAAAGTGCTGAATATTCCGGTACATTACACCGAAAATCTTTACGAGGATGTCACCTATCGTATCAGCGCCAACGAGCTGCGCATTGCTATGGGAAGTGATGTCGTGATTACGGGCGCATCGGTTTCGGATGATTTCAAAATTGAGAAAGATGCGGATGGCACCTGGCTGAACGAATACCGGATGCGGATGCGCCAGGGCGATATTTATGTCGAGGTGGTTGATTATCCGTTGGCGCAAGCCGAGACCAAAGCAGATATTGATGCTTACCGGTTTCCCGATCGGGATGCTCCAGGGCGTTACAGGGATGCGGCAGAACTTGTGAAGAAATACAAAAATGATTACCTGGTAATCGGCGACATTGAGGTCACTGTTTTCTCACTGGCACATCAGCTGGCAGGGATGGAAAAACTGCTGATCGATATGATGATGGAGACTGAATACGTGGTTCCATTGTTCGAGGCCTGCGCCGAATTCCAGACCCAGATTGGTTTGAGACTTATCGAAAAAGGGGTGGATGCCCTCTGGTTCGGCGACGATTTCGGGACACAGGTCAGCCTGCTGATCCCACCTGAAACATTCAGAGACCAGTTGAAGCCGATTTATAAACGAATGGTTGATCGTTTTAAAGCGGCAAAGCCTGATATCATCCCCATTTTACATTGTGATGGAGCTGTCGCCGATTTGCTTGACGATATCCGTGAGATTGGATTTGAGGTATTTAATCCGGTTCAGCCGGGTGTCCCGGGGCATTTGCCGCAGGATATGAAAGACAACTTTGGCGATAAATTTGCTTTTTGGGGTGCCATCGACCAGCAGGATTTACTTCCGAACGGAACGGATGAGGAGCTCGAACGCGACATTAACGAAAAGATCACCATCCTGGGGAAAGGAGGGGGTTATATGATTTCACCGGCACATATCATTCAGGCGGATGTCTCTCCCGAACGGGTAATGTTGTTTATTGATTTGTGCAAAAAAGCTACTTATCAATGATTTCCTGCTTTTTGCGGATTGGTTTTCTCCTTTTAGCGATCAGCAAATTATTTAATTCGATCAAGACATTGAGCTCGTTGATTGTTTTTTCGTAAACTGAATCGTGCCGCAGAACTTCGTTTGCATCGAGGAATTTCTCAACTCGTAATAGGCAGCCACTGTCTCGGCACGCTTACCCTTCATCGTTTCAGGGCTGAGCGCGGCATATTCCTCCACACGTTCGAGATATACCTGGTCGTAGAGTTGGTTAGCTGTTTTCAGTTCTGTAACCCATGTAGTAAGGCCGAGCATTGCAAGCGAGGCGGTAAGTTGCGGTTTGGACTCCCATCCGTCGACGATTGTTTTAATCGTGGCTGATTTGGCAAGTTTATTTTGCCGGGTGATCGATTTACCGAATAGCCGTAAATTTTTCGCAAGCAGGTTTGAACCCGCCACTACCTGGTCGTCGAAATGGTGATAATAGCTTTTGATCGCGTATCTAATCCCGTCGATGGCCTTGCTGCGGCGCTGATCGAGCAGTCGCAACTGTGATGTGTGCTTGCTAACCTTCCGCTCACCAAAGAGCGGGTTGACTTCCTCAATTTTAACCTTAAAAGCGGCCTGTTAGGCGACAACACCGTGGGCGGCAGGATCGTTTGAATCGACTAATTCCGAAAAGTCGCTTATAAATTGGATAAACTCACCGTTGCGGAGCATCCGTAAATCAATTCCATTTATCATGACGGTCTGTATGAAGGGTTAATTACCTCAAGTTGATCGATAATCCATTAAAGGACTTATTATCTGATATAAAACACCTCTGATTTTTCATTTCTTATGCTGCGGATATTAGAATACAAAAATGTTTTGTTATTTCCGGATGACCGGATATTTATAAACATTAAAGATTTACCATTATCCTTTTACCGGAAAGTAATATATGCCAATGTAGAACTATTGCCGTTTAATCGGATAATTATTAGCAGAATGATTTGAATCTTCCGGTTCGCCGGAAAGTACTTTACAGATTAGTATTGACTATATAAAATTAGTTAATTCTTTCCGACGCGAATGTTTGCAGTGAATAAATTTAGGTTGAGAGGATCATTTTCGCTGCGGGGTTCAGGTGTGCAAAATATTGAATTAACGTTCCTGTGTGATTTCTGCCTTCTTTGCCTTGCAGGCGATCACCAAATCATCAGGCGTTAGCTTTATCTGCATCCCTCTTACACCGGCACTGATATAGATAATGGTCTGATCAAATGCAGATGTATCGATGAAAACGGGGAAGTTTTTCTTCATTCCCAATGGCGAACAACCGCCCCTGATATAGCCGGTTAACGGCTCAAGCTCTTTCATAGGAATCATTGCCACTTTTTTGTTGGAACTGGCCAATGCTGCCTTTTTCAGATCGATCTCATCGCCTCCCTGAATAATGCACACAAAATGGCCGGTTTTGTCGCCTTCCAAAACGAGCGTTTTAAAAACCTTCTCGATGGGAACACCCGCCGTTGCAGCAAGGTGAACCGCGCTTAAGTCCGATTCATCCACTACGTATTCAATTAACTCGTAAGTGATTTTGAGCCGGTCAAGAATTCGGACTGCGTTCGTCTTCTTCATGGTTTCTTAGTCTTTGAAAGTTCTCATTAACGGCTGCTTCGTATTTGACCAGGTTGGATGCTTTTTTAATCCGTTTGAAAGTTTTGTGCTGATCGGGGAAAGCGAAACTAAAGTAGCTCCAGAATTTTTCCATTCTCATAAGTATGTGACTACTTCCATTCAGAAAATTCGAATATTTGAGGAATATTTCGTTGTGGAAATTCCGCATGATAATCACCTGCTGCTCAATTTCCGGTAAACAACCACCTTTAAGAAGTAGCGGAAGGAATGGATTTTTCAGAATGCCTCGGCCAATCATCCAGGTTGTGATATCGCCAAATAGAAGGTTGAGGCGGTTGAGATTTTCAGCTGACTCAATGTCACCGTTATAAACGAGCGAGTGGTTCAACTTTTTATGCACTTCGGTAAACACGTTTTCATCGGCCTCTCCGCGGTAAAGTTGTTTGCCAAACCTTGGATGAAGTATGATCTCGCTGAGCGGAAATTCATTCGATGCATCAATGACCTGAAAGATCTCGTCGTGCGATTGCAATCCGGTCCGCATTTTTACCGAAATCTTGCAGTTTACCTGTGGCAATGATGTTTCAAGGATCGCTTTTATCCGGTCAGGGTGTGGAAGTAACCCCGAACCAAGCCCCTTATTGGTTACCATGGGGTAAGGGCAACCGAGGTTCCAGTTGACTTCGTCATATCCGTTGTCCTGTAATAGCTGGGCAAGGAAGATAAAGTCAGCAGAATTACCGGCAAGTATTTGCGGAACAAACGGATATTCCTGGTTGTTCTCCGGTTTGATATCACGAAGGTGTGAAGTTTTAACCGTCCCGTCGTTTTGACGCACAATATAGGGCGCAAAGTATTTATCCACACCACCGAAAAATTTCGCGTGAGCACTCCGGTAGATGTAGTCGGTTGACTCCTGAAGCGGAGCAAAGTAGATTTTGAAGTCTGATTCTTTCTGCATATCTGCAAAAATAGTGAACTCCGGCCATTTAATCTAAATCTTATCGCGTACCACCTCTTTTTCGATAACAAGTATCATCCCTTTATTATTTATCTTTGCAGCGCCGAAAAGTATGTTTTATGTTTGTTTTAAATTTGGTGGGAAAAGAGATATCTGAAGCGCTTGTTACCAGGACAACGGTAAAGACTGGTCAGCAGCCTGTCGGGAAGGCAGCACCGCAAAAACAGACAGGTGTGAAGGCGAAAAGCGTGGTTCCTGATTCCTCAAAGACCATTACCAAAGGCAAACCAGTTAGTAATCAGCTTAAAAAAGATTTTTCTCAGAAGAATTCATATACAGAAGAACCTATTGTAAAAGATGCCTCCTTGAATATTTATACAGGTAATCCCGGGTTGTACATTACCGCAGGCGACACTGTAAATTTTGGAAACGTTACCGCGCTGCCTGATTCTGTTTTTCTTAAAGCGCGTTATGCAGTTGTCCCAAAATCTACCAAACCATATGGTTTGGTTGGTAAAGAGCTGATTGTTCCCAATCAGGATTGGGTTTTAGGGATCATTTTGATATTTTGGGCCATATTTGGTTCCGTAAGAGTCGGATTTCTTAAATATCTTGGACAGCTTTTTGCAAGCCTTGTCAACTTTAGCGTTGCCACAAGGTTGTTCCAGCAACGCGGCTACAAAACGATGTATGGAGCTGTGCGACTTGACTTTATTTTCCATTTAATTCTCCCGCTTTCTGTCTATCAGATCGCCACTTTCTACAAAATGGACATTCCCGGGTATCCTTCGATTCTCTTTTTTTTAGCATTATTATTGGTAATAAATGGATATTTATTTACAAAAATATTGCTTTATCAACTTGCAGGTTCGATCGTAATGCTAAAAGAGCAAACGGAAGAGTCCGTATTTAATATTAGGTTGTATTATAAGGCATTAGGTTTGATCTTACTTCCTATAGTTACCATTCATGCGATCCTTGCAGAGACTAACTTTATCACTATTTGGGTAATGGCAGGTCTCATTGTTATTATGTATGTTGCCAATGTGGTCAGAACTATTTATTTAGGAATTCGAAAAGACGTATCAATTTTCTATTTGATTTTGTACCTTTGTACCCTTGAAATTCTACCGTTGCTTTTGGTTTTTAAACTCATAAGTAGAGAATAGACGAGTTTAGAAAAGTATTAAATTTTTTAAAAGTTAATAAGTTGAAAATCAGAAAAATATTAGTATCTCAACCAGAGCCGAGTACAGGGAATTCACCTTATAACGATTTGGCCGTAAAACACAATCTGAAAATTGACTTTCGTCAGTTTATTCAGGTTGAGGGTGTTCCTGCCAAGGATTTTCGCAAGGACAGAATCCAGATTCTGGAGCATACTGCGGTTATTTTTACAAGCAGGACAGCCATTGATCATTTTTATAGAATCGCGGGGGAATTACGTTTAACGATTCCGGATGCAATGAAGTACTTCTGTATTTCAGAAGCTACTGCTTTTTATTTACAGAAATATATTATTTACAGGAAGCGGAAGATATTCTATGCAAATGGCAAGTTCACTGATCTTGTAGATGTTCTACTGAAACATAAAGAGGAAAAGTTTCTAATTCCGTTATCAGACATTCACAAGGATGAAATTCCAGTTTTGTTGGAGAAAGCTAAATTGCCTGTAACAGAGGCGATCATGTATCGTACTGTAAGCAGTGATTTGTCCGATTTAAAAGATGTCAATTACGATATGCTGGTCTTCTTTAGTCCAAGTGGTATCAAATCATTGACGCAGAATTTCCCCGATTTTGAGCAGAAAGAAACGAAGATTGCAACTTTTGGTCCTGCAACGGCACAGGCTGTCAGGGATGCAGGATTACGACTTGATGTTGAGGCACCAGTCCCCGAAGCTCCTTCGATGACTGCAGCACTCGAAAGGTTTATTTCTGAATTCAATAAAAACAATAAATAGAAGAAATTTATATTTTCATCTTAAAGGGGGAAGCGATTTCCCCTTTTTTTGTATTTTCAACATATGACAGCCTATACATTTCGAAAAGAGGAAAAATTGTGCAGCCAGAAAATCATCGGTGAGATTTTTCTGTCGGGCACATCTTTCCTTTGTTATCCGCTGAAAGTAGTATGGAAATACGAAGAGTTGCATACCTCATTTCCTGCCCAGGTTGTGTTTAGCGTTCCAAAACGGCTTTTCAAAAAGGCACACGACCGTAATCTAATTAAAAGACAATTACGTGAGGTTTACCGTTATCAAAAACAAGAATTGTATCAGTCACTTGAATCGAATAACCGGAAAATAGCAATGATGATTGTCTATATAGCCAAGGAAGAACTTGAATTTGGTCAGATAGAGGGTGCAATGACGAAAGTTGTTGCGAAGCTGAAAAAGAAGCTGGAGCCATTTCAATCAATCTGATTCGGCAATTAGCGAATTCGACAATTTTAAAACGAAAGGAATCGAGTGAGCTCGTACTTCTTCCCTTATCGTTTTGCTTCATATCCCCCAAATTAAATGCAAAAGAAAAAGGAGATCATTAACGACCTCCTTTCCCTCTTCAATTTTCACTTATTTCTTACAAATCGCTGTCCATGATTTCGGTCTGCTGACGAACCGAATCTTCGTGGATCAACTGGAAGATTATTTTTATAAAAGTTTCGTCCAAATTAAGTTTATGTGCAGTTGCAATGCGGTCCTCCAATAACTGTGTCCAACGGTTGATCTGGAGGGCAGTAACTTTGTTTTGCTTTTTATAATTCGCAATCTGTTTCACAATCTCCATGCGCGAAGCAAGTATCTCGATGATTTCATGGTCGATGCCGTCAATCCTCGAACGAAGTGTATCGAGCATATTTTCGAAAAGCGGATCATTCGAACTCGAATATCGGATCACTAGTTTATCAAGAATCTTACCCAATTCGAAAGGCGTTACCTGTTGATCTTTATCACTAAGAGCGCATGATGGATCGATATGCGATTCAAGCATTAAGCCATCAAGACCAAGGTCAAAGGCTTTTTGTGAGATCTCGAAAAGGTATTCACGTTTCCCGGATATGTGACTTGGATCGCAGATGATTGGCAAATTGGGCATTAACTGCCTAAGCTCGATCACTGTTTTCCAGTTTGGGTAATTACGGTATTTAGATTCGCCGAAAGGGGTGAAACCACGATGAATAGCGACGAGGTTTTTTAATCCGGCCTGGCTAAGTCTTTCCAATGCGCCAATCCATAATTGTACATCGGGGTTTACCGGGTTCTTAACCATGATGATCTGATCTGTACCTTTCAATACATCTGCTATTTCCTGTACAACAAATGGCGATGCCGTTGATCGTGCGCCAATCCACATTACATCTACGCCGGCTTTAAGGCACTCTTCGACATGTTGCGCATTTGCGACTTCGGTACCTATAAGTAAACCCGTCTCTTCTTTGACGCGTTTGAGCCATTCAAGTGCAATGCTTCCCATTCCTTCGAACGAACCAGGGCGAGTGCGAGGTTTCCAGACACCACCACGGTACACAAAAACCCGTTTGTCTTTAGCCAGTTCCCTGGCGGTTGCCATTGTTTGTTCTTCCGATTCGAGGCTGCAAGGTCCACTGATCAATAGTGGATTATCTATATTTGGCAACCAGTGGCTGATCGGTTGAATGTCTAATTTTGATCCCATGATAATTTATTTTGTATAAAGTTTAATAATTGTTTCTTCGTTTTTTGTCAATGATGAATTTCCGCCATTCAGAACGCCACGGATTTTATTCGCGTTTAC
>Ga0209430_1000678_pt1 | contig 31726 bp, 22 predicted proteins | sample BarGraIncub1133A_FD_184504 | JGI IMG/M metagenome (GOLD analysis project Ga0209430, IMG submission 184504) | Arctic peat soil microbial communities from Barrow, Alaska - Barrow Graham LP Incubations 11-33A (SPAdes) (version 2) | ecosystem: Environmental > Terrestrial > Soil > Wetlands > Peat... | reverse complement strand
GGCTGCCACTCAGGCGAAATACGCCTTCGTTCCGCCCGCGCCCTAGCTACCCGTTAGTGACAAGACAAGAACGCACAGATCATGAGTACTCAAATTGTTATAGTTTTAATCCTAACATTCCTGATCAACCTGATAACAACTTTATCCTACGCAGTTAGGATAGTTGGGATTAGGACTGGCAGGATTGCAGTATCATTTGCACTGTTTAATATTCTGGTGCTGATTTCTAGGACAGCTTACGGATTTCAGGCTCCGTTGCTGGCCAATACGATTGAGAAGAATATCAATTCTGGATTGGGCGAGAATTTGGGTGAGTTCCGTTGGATAATTTTTGCTTGTACTATTGCAAGTGTTTTGGGAGGATTCTTAATTCCTACATTCCAGCGACTTTTGTCGATAGCCGTCGATAAATTCAGCATTTACAAATCGGTGCCCAAACTGCTGATTCATAGCTTTACGAAAACAGGAATTGCGTCTATTAAGGAGACAATTGTGATTCCAAGGACTGACAATATTACAACGATTAGTTTGCGGAGCAATTTTCCTTGGAAAGTATTCTTTATGAATGTCTTTGCGGTGGCGATAATCACCGTCGGTGTATTGTCTTCACTTTATGCAGGATACTTAAATCCTGAATTTCGGACGACAGCAAGCAGTTTATCTGCAGTGATTAATGGAGTGTCGACAATTTTGATGTTCATGTTCATCGATCCATTTCTTTCGATAATGACAGATGATGTGGTGCTAGGTAAAGTGAAGGAGAGTGTATTCAGACAATATATTGTTTATATGGTGATTGCACGGGTGATAGGAACAATCCTGGCACAGGTGATTTTCATACCTTCGTCACAGCTGATTGCCTGGATTGCCGGAATAATTTAAAACAAACAAAAGCTGCCACTAACACCAGCTAAGCCACAGGCTGCCACTCAGGCCCTAGCTACCCATTATGGGTTATTAAAAGACGAATACAGCTTTGTAGAATAATTTGCTATCATATGATTAATTGTATTAACAAAATACTTAAACAAAATGAAAACACTAACTTCAGTATTAATTGTGTTGATTTCACTAATCGTTTCTACTAAAGTTTTTTCTTCTACAATAAAGGTAACAACTGGAAGCGACAATGTAGCTGGTTGTCTTAGGGATGCAATCAGTAATTCACAAAACGGAGATTCAATTACATTTGAAACTAGCTTGACTGAAATTGTATTAACCTCACAAATTACAATTGACAAATCAATCACGATTATTGGTAATCCAAGATTAGAAATCTATTCTTCTTTAAACATGCCACGTGTTTTTGTTATAACTCAAACATCAAATACAATTACTGTTAATATTTCGAATCTTCTTTTTAGAGTGCTTAGTTTTGATGTTGTTACAACAAAAATGGATGGTGGAGCAATATTAGTTGATAATTCAAATTCAAATGTAAATATTAATTATTGTTTCTTTACTTATAATCCTGGCGGTGGTTACGGAGATTACCAGCAAAAACATGGTGGCGGTATTGCTTTATACAATGGAAATTTAAAAATTTCAAATTGCACATTTTCTTCTTTGTGTACATCAAGTGTTTCAGGTTCTGCAGGTGGTGCTATATTTCAAATATCAGGCACACTAGCATTAACGAATTGTACATTTTGTGGAAATACGGCTGCATTAGGATCAGCGATTTATACAAGGAATAGTATTTTAAATATTATCAATTGTACATTTGCAGATAATCATCATTATGATTATCTATCTACTACAGCAACAAATTCTACTATTTATAACTATTTATCTCAGGTAAGTGTTAAAAATTCTGTGTTTAAAAATAATGATTATGAAATAGTTGGAGCAATCACATCCGGTGGTTATAATGTTTTCCCGGAATATACAACTGCATTAATTCAATGTACTATTAATGGTGATAATACAACCAATATATTAAATACCTATAATTTTAATTATACTACAAATGGTTCTGTTGTTTTTGCCGAAAATGACTTTTGGATAAAGACTTGCGCATTAAAAAGTACAAGTGTTTGTATAAATGCTCTTTCTGGTGATGGAAACGGTGCCCCAGTTTTAGACCAACGGGGATTTATTCGATTAAATAATTCTGACATTGGAGCGTTTGAATATGGCGGTAGTGTTCCAATTTTAAACGTTTCAACCAATACTCTAACAATTGCGGCGTTAGCCAACAGCACCAAAACATTCAACATCACCTCCAATACCCCTTGGACAGCAACAAGTAGTCAGACTTGGTTGACATTAAGCAGTGCTAGCGGTTCAAATAATGCAACAATGACATTAACAGCCGCATCAAACCCAACAATAGCAACAAGAACGGCAACTGTAACCGTTTCTGGAACTGGCGTTTCAGTGCAAACAGTTGCAATAACGCAAGACGGTAGTACAACAGGAGTTGATGAAATTGAAAATTCAAAAATTTCCATCTTCCCAAATCCTGCAAATACAACATTATTTGTAAATGGATTAACTCAAAACTCAATAATTTTAATATTTGACTTAAGCGGAGTAATGAGAATTAAGCAACAAACTTCAAATAATATAATTGATATAAGTAATTTGACGGATGGTATTTATATCGTTGAAATTATAGAAAAATTTGGAATTACGACAAGAAAACTTATAAAACAATAATATGATGAAGAATAAATAACAACCGCTAACAATGTATAAAAATAATAGCCGAGAATGCAGTAAATTCATGGGTTGTAGCCCGCTTCAACTTTCGTGTATTTTGACAGGAAAATGCCACGCAGTCGGCTACTATTCTTATACTTAACATTAGCAGCAAGATGAGAAGCGGTATCTATAAATGAGCAAGATCAAACAATTAATCCAGATGCATGAGCAGGGCGAAACCAATCGCAAGATAGCCGCTTGTCTTTTAGTGTCGGTTTCTGCGAATGGCTTCCGATATCCGTGGCAGTTTGCTAAAAAAGATAAGGCCACCGACGATACAGCAAAGGCCTTCTATCAGAAAGGTATACGGCACGCCCACCACTTTGGCAAGACTACCGGCCAATAGGCTGCCAAAGGGAGCAGTCCCCATAAAAGCCATGGTGTACAAACTCATCACACGCCCACGTTTGCCGTCATCAGAGATCGTCTGCAACAAAGTGTTGCAGGATGCAGTCAAAAAGACCATGCTAAAGCCGACTACTGCCATTAATACTGTTGAAAGAAAAAAGGTACGTGAAAATGAAAATAAAATGAGTGCCGTACCAAAAACCCCTGATGCGAACCCAATATACTTTTCCAACCCGTTGAATGTGTTTTTAGCAGCCAGAAAAAGAGCACTGAAAAGAGCACCCAAACCTGCGGCTCCCATCAGGAAGCCAAAAGTATGAGCACCGCCATGAAGAATTTCCCTACTGAAAACCGGCATCAAAACAGTATAGGGCATCCCCGTCAGACCAACGATGGTGAGTAGTAAAAGTGTGAATTTAATGGGCGCAAAACCAAGAGAATATGCCAATCCATCCTTGAAATCTTTCGATACGGACATTTTCTCATGCCTCACTTCTTTTGAAGGAACTTTCATTAACAATAGGGAGCCCAACACAAAACAATAACTTAGTGCATTGATCAGAAAGCAGATGCCTTCACCAGCTGTTGCAATCAGAATCCCTGCAATAGAAGGTCCAATCAGTCTTGCCCCGTTGAACATGGAGGAATTTAGCGCGATGGCATTGCCCAAATCTTCTTTGTCTTCGACCATATCAATTAGAAAGGATTGTCGGGCTGGTATGTCAAACGCATTGATACACCCCAAAACTGCACTCAACAACACAATACTCCATACATTGATTGTATTCGTCAAAACCAATGCAGCCAACAAGCCTGCCTGTATCATGGACAAGACCTGTGTAACCAATAGAATATGGTATTTATTCCATCTGTCTGCAACGACTCCGGCATAGGGTGCCAACAGAAACGTCGGAATCTGTCCGACAAAACCCACTATACCTAAAAGAAGCACCGATTTGGATAGGTCATAAACCAACCAAGGCAGTGCAATGCGTTGAATCCACGTGCCAATCAAGGAAAAACTCTGTCCACCGAAAAAAAGACGGTAATTAGGATGTTTAAGTGATCGGAAGGTGTTTTTTAAAGCTATGGAAATGAGCATTGGTCGTTTTTATTACAAAATTAATAAAAACCCCTCATTATTGAAAATTCCCTTTAATGATCAGTTTTGCAGGAAATTATTCATATCCCCAACCCTGCCAGGTTAAACTTCGTGGAAGTGAAGGTATCCATATTGAATGTAAATCGAATTCGGTCCTTGAACGAGCCGGTCATTGATTGGATGTTTCTGGAGACTAGCAGTGGAATACTGATTTCGAATAGATTCCAGATGCCAGTCTTAAGGCCTGCTTCAAAAAAGAAGGGCGAACGGTTGCCCGCATCCATGCCATGATCGTTCAATATTACATTTACAAAGGGTTTGATCTCCACAAAGCCGATTTTTCCTGGAAGGTCGCTGGTCATGGACAGGGAAACAAGCCAGCGGCTGTAACCGAGTCGTTCATTGACAGGAGAAACCAACGCACCTTCAGAAAGTGTCATTTGTCTTGTCAAAAAACTACCTGATGCACTGCTAAAACGATCCGGGTACGAACCCTCATACAAATAGAGTTCACGCCCACTTCGTCCACTGGCGGCAAGTGAATAGAATGGAGATGAAGCGTCGGTTTTAAGCATTCCGCCTGCAAACAATCGGATGTCCAAGCCGTTGTTTTGTCCATAATAGCTGTATCTGTAATTGAATTCTGAGGTTGCTTTCTGAAACGTCGAATGACCCTCAAACGAAGTGGTCAGCCTGAAAGGATTAACAACCGATGTTTTTTCGAGTTGGTAACCGAACTGCAAAAACGAATTCATTCCTGCCTTTTGAGATAGATTGATCAGAGCAAGGTCGGACGCCGTAATATAATATACAAATGCCTTGTGCTTAGGAACATCCTTTTTTAGATCGGATCTGAAATAAACGTTCAATCCAGCTTTTGCCTGTAGATAGTGCTGATTGCCAGGCGCGCCAAACTGAGCGCCTTCCACAGAGAAAGTGGCTTTCCGTATTACATTTTCATAGGGCGTCATGTTGTACGAAATCTTTCCGTATCCGGTTAAGCCACGATTGTGAAACGAATAGAAAGGCGTAAAAATATAGTCCAGTATTTTGGGTAAAAAGAAACCATTGTGCAAAACTGCTCCAGCCATGATGCCGTCTTCTTTGCTCCAGTTCAGCGCCGGAATAAACATTAAAGTCCGCTTGTCGGGATCTTCGATGGAAAACAGGAATTGTGGATACAACGGATCTGCTTTCGGAGAGATGCCCAATCTTCGAATGTTGTTGTTTAGCCTGGCTATTTCAGGCATTTGATGCAAGGGATCAATCTTTATTAGGGAGAAATTCATGGTTGGAAGATCAATCCATTTCTCACCCTTAAAGCCTTCCTCCCACTGCACAAAAGTGATTGAATCACGCCTTAATCCGGAAATGACTACTGGAGAAACAAGTTCTCCGCTATTCTTGACCAACAACTGCTGTCCCTTTCTGCGAACAACTCGATAATCAAGACGTTTGGTCGTACCTATAAAATCCACGAAAAACCAGTCCAGGTTTTTTCCTGTCTGTGATTCAAACAATTGATGAAGATCATCCGGTTGGGGATGCTTGAATCGCCATACCCGATAATATTCGTGCATCACGGTATCAAAAAGATGATCACCCAGATACGCTCGCAAGTAATTGAAACCCATTCCTGCCTTATCATAAATCATTGTGCCATAGTTCGTAAAACTATAGTCGGTTGCCGGCAAATCAAGTGGCTGTTCCAAGTTGTTTCGGGCAGCGACTAGCCATTGGAGTTCGTGTATTCGCTCAGCAGGCATGGTTTTGGAGAAAAGATTTCCCAGTTTTGGATTGGAGAAAAAGATCTCCCACAGCTTTTTGTTGGGATACCTTTCTGTCATGTAACGCGTTTCGTAAGCGCTGGTAATGCCTTCATCCATAAACGGATACCTTCGCTCATCGGAGCCTAGCGCACCATAAAACCACGTATGACCTGCCTCGTGGGCAATGACTTTATCCAACGAAGTGCTGTCGTCCACCCAACCAATGACCGTAATACCAGGGTATTCCATCCCTATCCCCGCATTCAATGTACTTTGTATGGCGGTATAATTGTTGTAGGAATAATCTCCGATCCATTTTGAAAAACGGAGGATCGCATTATTGACATAAGGGATGGCATCTTTCCACAGTTTTGCCTGCTTGTTGGTACACATCACCCAAGTCGTTATTTCTTTGCCTGAATCCGGGATCTTCACCAAACCTTTCATCACATGAAAACGTTTGTCCGCAAACCAAGCAAAATCATGGATTTGCTTTTCGGTATACCTCAACGTTTTCATTTGTATGGCTGAAGGCGGGAATTCATATCCTGCCGTGTCGATAGTTTTTTTCCAAGTAGAATCTGCAGCCAACGCATTCAGTCGCTCCATTTCCTGCTCATTTTGAAGATTGCCTGTGGCACCAACGGTGTAATTGTCAGGCAATGTAATGCTCACATCATACGTTCCGAATTCAGAATAGTATTCACCTTGATCGAGATAAGGTATTGGATGCCAGCCGTTCCGATCGTATACGGCAGGCTTGGGATACCATTGTGAAATCTGGTAAGAGGTTTCGAGATGGCCCAACCTGGAAGTTACCGCTTTGGGAATTTTCACATGAAACGGTGTCGTTAAATAGACTGTATCGCCGGGATGAAGAGGTTCATTCAGCATAATCTTGCAGATATCGGGTTGCCCATCCAAAAAATGCCACTGAACAATCTTCTTGTCGATCCTAAAGTCTAAAGAATCAATAGAACCTTTCAGTTCCAAATCATTGAACAGCTTCGCTTTCCCTTTTTGTTCCATCAACTGTTTGGCCAATGCGGTTTTGTTGCTGGAATAGCCGTTTGGCCACAAATGAAAAAGCAGGAAGTCAAGGGTATCTGGTGAACGATTGATGTATTCAACCGTCTCGAACGCATTCAATTCATGGCTTTTGTCATTGAGCGTCACTCGAATCTCATAATTGACCTCTTGTTGAAAATAGTCCTGAGCAAATGTTTTTTGAAAAAGCAAAAAAAACAGAAAAGGCAAAATAAATTTAGGGCAGATAATGAACATCTGCCCTATAAATTTTTTTCGGAAAAACACGTTTAATCTGTTCATTCCGTTTGCCTGATTAAAAAATTAACGCTTAAAGCAGGATGATCAACAAAATAATCAGAAGGAGCGTGCCTCCACCAATATAAATGTAACCGTCTCTTCTACTGATGTTTTCTTTTGTTTCCTTCAACTCTTTTTTCAGTTCGCGTTTTTCTTTTACAGTCATGTTCGATTTATCCATGTCACGAATTTCTTCCACGCGAGTTTTCATTGCGCTCAATTCTTCCGCAGATAATTTGTTTTCAACTTTAGGTGCAGTCGCTTCAGACTTCGCATTTGAACTAAATGCAACTGGTGCACTCATCATCAAAACCATTAACAGGACAAAGAGATTTTTTGTTTTCATTTTTTCAAGAATTAATTTATAATGCAGTTTTGCTGCAAACTCAAAAATTTATTTAATCTTATCAGTTGGACGGCCTGCTATCAGGTCGCTTTTAACAGCGATGCAAAGTAGGAACTATTGCATTTTTTTATATTACACAATTCTGAATAGTTGTTACATTATTCACATATTATTGACCTATGAAAGCAGTTATGTCTGATGAACCAGTGAGAACTTGCAGGGTAGCCCAAAAAATGCGATATTTGCAGGCTCTAAATGTATCGACTCATGGGATTGGAACAAGGCATTTTTAACCGGACGGAACTGTTGTATGGTTCGGAAAAAATGAAACAAATAACGGCGGCAAAAGTCATCATTTTCGGCATCGGCGGAGTAGGAAGCTGGGCGGCGGAAAGCCTCATTCGCAGCGGCATCAAACAGCTCACCATCGTGGATTCCGACCGGATCTGCGTCACCAATGTCAACCGGCAGTTGCATGCCACGACCCTCACCATCGGTGAAGTCAAAACGGAAGCCTTGAAAAAACGTCTGCTGGAAATAAATCCGAATGCTGAAATCACTGCACTGCAGAAGATTTACAACGCCGAAAGCCGTGAGTCTTTTCATTTAGCTGACTACGACTACATCATAGACGCCATTGACAGCCTGAGCAACAAGGCTGACCTCATCCGCACGGCTTGCAAAACCAACGCAGTACTTTTTTCTTCCATGGGGGCCGCTTTAAAAGTGGATCCCACCCGCATTCGCGTCGATGAATTCTGGAAAATCAAGGGAGACCCTCTTGCAGCAGCTATGCGTCGCAACATCCGCAAAGGTGAAATGCCTGCCAAGAAGTTCCTTTGCGTATACAGCGATGAAGTACTTCCCAATCTGGGAGCCAACCAATCCTGCGGCACTGAAAAATGCCTTTGTCCTAAAAACATGGAAGTGGAAGGCGACCCTAACTTGGCCAATCACGAATGGTGCAGTCTGAAAGCCGCCATCAATGGTACATTGGCGCATATCACCGCCATTTTCGGATTTACACTGGCTGGTTTGGTGATGCAAGATATTTACCAAAAAACAGACCCAGCATAGAAAGGTGCTTTTTTGTTTAAGAATTATTGATAAATTTGGGGGACTTAACCAATAAGATCCCAAATGAGTAACGTTCGAATCACCATCGTTCTCTTGTTTATAAGCCTTTTACTTCCACAGATATCCTTTTCAAAAACGGATTTTCTTCCAGGATACATCCTAAATTTACAAAACGATACCATTCGCGGACTCATTGAGTACGAAGCATGGGATACCAATCCCGAAGACATTGGCTTTAAGCAAAGTGAAATGCGGTCAACCCAATATTATGCCCCAAAGGACATTGCCGGATTTGGTGTGATGAACCAACTTTATGTGAGTGCAATCGTACAGAAGGAAATGAGTCCTTTCAAAGACAGCGAGTTAGAAAAGAACCCAGCATTGCAACTGGTATCGGATACGGTCTTTCTGCAAACCCTGTTCGGTGGAGAAAAACCCCTATACTATTTAAAAGAATGGGACGAAAGGGAGCAGTTTTATATCAAAGTGGATACTGCGTACAGTTTGCTGTTGCATAAAATCTATGTCGAATATGTGAACAACGTTCGGAAGGATTTCCACAACATGAGGTTTCTAAGGCAGTTGTCACAGTACTTTTGGGATGAACCAACCCTGCTGAAAGAAATTGCAGACACCTATTATTCCAGATCCAGTCTGGAAAACCTGTTCAACCGCTATCTGAAACTGCCCAATAAAAAGCCGGTCTATCAGAATCAAGATTCAAAAGTCGGTGTAGTTTATGGTGTCTTGGCTGGAGTATCCGTAACCATGGTCAATGTTGAAACAGATTATGTCAAAGCCGGTTTCGGACCATCCACCAATTTTACTGGTGGCTTTTCGGTTGACTTGGCGATGGCAGGCAAGTTGAAGAATTGGTCCTTTTACAATGAACTCATATATTCGTCCTATAAATCAACTAATTACGCAGGGGATTATTTTTTGGACAACTGGGCATCATTCGATTTTAAGTACCTAAGAATGAACAACATGATACGGATTCGCCCTTCTTGGTTCTTCCTAAACGTTGGTATGTCGAGCGGCTACGCCATTCACGCCAAAAGTTCCATTTTTGTGGATACTCGAAAAATGGAGATTGGTGTCGTCGTAGGTGCAGGAATCAAGTATAAGAATTATTCTCTGGAAGTTCGTGAGGATATTGGCGACGGCATGTCACCCTACATCAACATCAGTTCCGTGACCAACAGGTTTCAAATATTGTTGGGCTATAGTTTTTAGAATTCAGCAGGGATGTAAATCAAAATCTTTTGGATTCATTACATTTGTTCGTTCCAAGACATGAAACACGATCTGAATACAGCATCGTTCTAAATTCCGAGAGCATAACCCCGCTGCAAGTGGCGAGGAGCTTCAAATAATTTCATTACGATGAAAAAAACGCTTTTCTTACTGTTTGCATTGATTTGCGTAAATCCTTCCAATGCTCAGTCCAAAAATCTTGAACAATTCCTTCAGGTAGGCTTGAAAAACAGTCCTTTATTGATGGCGGCAAAGAACAATAGCGAAAGAAACCGGTTGGATAGCCTGTTGTTGAAGGCTACATCGGGGCTAAAGGTCGGATTGGTCAGTTCCAATACATTTGCTCCGGTAATAAACGGAATAGGCTACGATGCCGTAAAGACTGATATTTACAATATAAGCGCACAAATAGCAGTAAGTAAGGAGCTTACCGGTCAAAAAAGCCGGAAAAACCAGTATGCTTCGCTGGCACTTCAAAAACGAACCACCGGAAATGCGGTCAAGATTTCCGAACAGGAGTTGAAGAAAACCATCACCAACCAATATATTGCCACGTATGGCATTCAGCAGGAATGCAACTTTAATGAAGAATTGCTTCGTCAGCTTGAGAAAGAGAATGTGGTGTTGAAAGTGCTGACTCAGGCCGGCACCTACAAGCAAACCGATTTCCTCTCCTTTTTGGTCGGACAAAAACAACAAAACATACAAACGGAAACGCTTCGGAATCAGTTCATTGCGAGTTTTAGCACCCTGTGCTGGCTTTGTGGAATCACGGACACAGCGGTTTTTCAGCTTGATGATCCTGAGCTGAAGGTCAGCCTGCTTCCAGAATATACCAATTCCGTGTTTTATCATCAATATGAATTGGACAGTCTGAAATTGGACAATGCCAAGAAACAGGTCGATTTGGAATACAAGCCCAAAGTCAATCTGTATGCCGATGCCGGTTACCTTTCCTCCTTATCGGTTTCACCAGAAAAGAATTTTGGAGCAAGCGCCGGTTTTTCAGTGAGTTTGCCCCTATACGATGGCGGTCAGAAAAAGCTACAACAATCCAAACTGTACGTGGATGAACAGGACAGGCGCAATTTTGCCTATTATTACCAATCGCAATACCGTCAGCAAATCAGCAACTTATGGCAACAACTCAGGGCCAATCGGACTATTTCTTCCAAGATCAACGAGCAAATCGACTTGGCAAAGAGCTTGATGGAAGCCAATCATCGTTTGCTGGAAACCGGCGACCTTCGCATGGCCGATTACCTCTTTTCCATCCGTGAATACTTAGCCGCCAAAAACCAGATTCTGCAGAACACCATCGAAAAATATCAGATCATCAATGAACTCAATTACTGGAACCGAACCAAATAAACTGCCATGTTCAAAATCAAATTCATACCCGCGCTGCTATTTATAGTGTTGATTTCCTGCAAGGGAGGCACTACCAAAGAAGCAGAACCCGATAATTCCACACCGGTTACGTTGACGCATATTCAGAGAGGTTCCATGCAGGAAGTGACGGAACTCAATGCCACTTCGACCTTCCGGATTAAAACCTATTTGAAATCACCTGTCAACGGGTATTTACAGACCGTCAGCGTTGAAGCGGGTGATTGTGTACGAAAAGGTCAAACCCTATTTACCTTGAGCACCAAAGAAGCTTCAAGTCTAGGCAATGTTCTAAGCGAGAAAGACAGTTCCTTCCGATTCAATGGCAGTTCCCGACTCACTGCGCCTTGCAACGGGTACATTACCGCGCTCAATTTCAGATCGGGTGATTATGTGCAAGACGGTGAAACATTGGCAGCCATCAGCGACCTGAGCAGTCTTGAGTTTATTCTGGACCTGCCATACGCGCTCAAGTCCAGCCTTTCACTAAACAAAAAGCTGACACTGATCCTACCCGGCGAACAAATAATTACAGGCACCGTAGTTGGAGCAATGCCTTCCGTCGATGTGGTTTCACAAACCCAGCGCTATCGAATCCGGGTTTCCGGCAACAAGAACATTCCTGAAAACCTGATTGCCAAAGTCCTTTACGTTCAAAAATCCGTTGCTTCTGCCGTCTCACTACCCAAAGATGCCATTCTGACCAACGAAGTGCAAAGCGAATTCTGGATCATGAAAATGATCAATGAAAACACCGCTGTTAAAATACCGATTGTGAAAGGCATTGAAAAAGGCGACCGTGTGGAAATCCGTTCCCCAAAACTGTTGTCCACCGACCAAATTCTGCTTACCGGAAACTACGGACTGCCAGACACTGCCAAGGTCATCGTTTCAACCATCGGTCAATGAAAAAGCTCTTTTTTTCAACCTATAAAAGTCCGCTTTCGCTGGTCATCGTCCTGATCATTTTAGGCGGTATGTATTCTTACAGTAAGTTGCATACCTCGCTGTTTCCAGAAATCACTTTTCCAAAAATCAAGATCATCGCTGACGCGGGTGAACTACCTGTGAACCAGATGATGCTCACTGTAACCCGCCCGATGGAACTGGCCATCAAGAAAGTGCCCGATCTGAAAACGCTTCGAAGTACCACCAGCAGAGGTAGTTGCGAGATTTCAGCCCTGATGGACTGGAGTTCAGACATTGATCTTGATTTGCAACGAATCGAATCCAAAATCGCAGAGATTCGCCAAACCCTGCCGGCCAATACGGAAATTCAGGTGGAACGGATGAACCCGTCCATTCTGCCAGTGATCGGGTATACGCTCGAAAGCAAGACCCTCTCTCCCATCGATTTGAAACATCTGGCCACCTACACCATCAAACCCTTTCTCTCTCAGGTGGAAGGCGTTTCCGAAATTCGGGTCATCGGCGGCAAGGAAAAGGAATACCGTGTCCTGCTCAGTCAATCCAGGATGTCAGCCCTCGGCATCACCCCTGAAATGGTACAGGCTGCCATTGCTGAAACAGGTTTCATCCGATCAAACGGCTACCTGGCCGATTACCGCAAACTGTACCTGAGCATTACCGATGCCAGCATCAACAATCGTGAAAAACTCCTGAACATAGTGGTCTCTGGCAACGACAAGCGTACTGTTTGCCTCAAGGACATCGCCGAAATCGGAATAGCCGAAGCCAAGGAATACATCAAAATCAATGCCAATGGCAAAGAAGGCCTCTTGATTGCTGTTATCAAACAACCGGATGCCAATCTGATTGACCTTTCGGCGGAAATGATCACGCAGCTCACCGAATTGCGCAAGATTCTGCCCTCGGATGTAACCATTCAACCCTATTATTCACAGGCGGATTTCGTAAAAGACACGGTTAAAGGCGTCAGCGACAGCCTCTGGATCGGGCTTCTGCTGGCCATGCTCGTGGCGGTTCTTTTCCTGCGTTCGGCCAAGGCCAGCGCCACCATACTAATCACGATTCCGATTACCTTGTTGCTTACACTAATTGTTTTGCAACTTACCGGGCAGACACTCAACATCATGACCTTAGGCGCATTGGCTGCTGCCATCGGACTCATCATCGACGATGCCATTGTCGTGGTGGAGCAAATCCACCGAACACACGAGGAACATCCCAACGAGACCTCCATCAACCTGATTCACAAGTCCATCAATTATTTATTGCCAGCCATGGTCGGCTCATCCCTGAGCACCATTGTCATATTCCTACCCTTCAGCCTGATGACAGGCGTTGCCGGAGCGTATTTCCAGGTCATGACCAACACCATGATCATCACGCTCTGTTGTTCCTTTTTTGTCACTTGGATAGCCTTGCCCGTTATCTATCTCCTGCTTACCAACCATCAGAAAAAGACGGTGATCGTTCATGAGGTTCCACAACAGGCCTGGATCACGTTTTTCATCAAAAGGCCGGTCATAAGCCTGGCTTATGTTCTGCTTCTCATTGCTTCCGTTATCTTCATTTTCCCCAGACTGGAAACCGGATTCCTTCCTGAAATGGACGAAGGCAGCATCGTTTTGGATTACAAATCTCCTCCCGGCACTTCTCTGGAAGAAACCGACCTTATTCTGAAACAGGTTGAAAAGATTATCCTGCAAATACCTGAAGTAGCGACCTATTCCAGGCGCACAGGCACCCAAATGGGTTTCTTCATAACTGAACCCAACGATGGCGATTATTTAATTCAGCTGAAAAAGAATCGCAAACGCACAACGGAAGAAGTCATTGACGACATTCGCAAACGGGTGGAAGCCTCCCAACCAGCCTTGCAAATTGACTTTGGCCAGGTGATCGGCGACATGTTGGGCGACTTGATGGAATCCGTTCAACCCATCGAAGTGAAAATTTTCGGGTCCGACCGCAAAGAGTTGGAAATCTTGTCCGAAAAAGTGGCCGGCATTGTTGAAAGTATTCCTGGTACAGCCGACGTTTTTGACGGGAAAACCATCGCAGGTCCTTATATGAAAGTGGAACCCAACGCACAACGGCTGGCTCAGTACGGTATCACCCCCGGTAATTTCCAGAGTCAAGTACAATTGCTGCTGGAAGGCACTGTACCTGGTGTAGTTACAGACAAAGATCGTATGACGGATATTCGAATGCTTTACCCGGGAATCAATCAAATCAGCGTTTCAGGTGTTGGCAACATGCAACTTTTCTTGCCCAATGGGCAATTAGTACCGATCAATAACCTGGCTAGCATTCAGCTTGTACCTGGCGATGCGGAAATTCAGCGGGAAAACCTGCAGAACATCGGACTTGTGACGGCTCGCCTGAACGGGCGTGATTTGGGCAGTGTCATGACAGACCTCAAAAGTAAAATAAAGCATCAAATCGCTCTGAAACAAGGCTATAGCATCACCTTTGGCGGCGCCTACCAGGAACAGCAAAAGTCGTTCAGCGAATTGCTGATGATACTGGTTTCAGCCATACTCCTCGTTTTTTGCGTCATCATGGCGCTATTCAGAGAATATCGCATCGCATTTATCATCCTGTTCGTGGCCATTCTTGGTATAGCAGGAAGTTACATCGCCCTGTTCATTACCGGAACACCCTTGAATGTAGGCAGTTACACCGGGCTCATCATGATCGTAGGCATTATTGGCGAAAATGCCATCTTTACCTTCCTTCAATTCAGGGAACAATTGGAGAAATCCGACCTGGACGAAGCCATCGTCTATGCCATTTCCACACGACTAAGACCCAAACTGATGACAGCGCTCGGAGCGATTATCGCGTTGATGCCCATGGCGCTGGCACTGGGCACGGGTACCGAAATGCACCAACCCTTGGCCATCGCCATTGTAGGAGGCTTTCTGGTGGCATTGCCCTTGCTACTAGTGGTTTTGCCCACCCTCATTCGCCTGACGTATCGGAAACGGAGTGCTTAATTGGAATTTATTCCAGGAAATTGATCGTTCAGAAATGAATTTTATTTTATACGTCGATCGAACTGATCTCCACCAGCAGCTCGTCTTTCATGACCGATTGTCCCGGTTGAACCTTGATTTTACGGATGACGCCGTTGCAGGTCGCTGCAATTTCATTCTGCATCTTCATGGCTTCCAAGCTCAGAATCGATTCACCCTTGTTGACCAAATCCCCTTCGGCCAAGAAAATGTCCGTGATTTTACCAGGTATCGGGGCAATGATGTTGTTCTCATTCAATTTGTTAGTATCGGAGTTGATCATACCCCGACGAATGTATGAAAACAAGGAATCGATGCTGAAACGATACTCCACACCGTTTACTTTCACCACCACCTTGTTTTGGTCGTGCGATACCAGTTCGCAGTGAAAGCGTTTACCCTTCCAATCGAAGGCATAATGAAAATCCTCCTGTTCCACAAAGTCAATGTCTTGTTCCTGACTGTCGATAACAGGCTTGGTTTCCTTTGGAATATAGATCTTATAGCGTTTGCCGTTATCACGTAAGGCAATGAACAGGCGTGAAGCGTCGCGATTGTATTTGTAGGTGGTTCCCATTTTAGTTGATTTTCAGGTCAGTAATTCAATCGTTTGTTCAATACCCAAACATTCAGCGAATCGTTTTTGTAGGAGGGCAGATCCGACGACAATTGAAGGTATTCAGAGGCATACAAAATAGTTGCCGCCAACGCCCCGATCAGTTCATCATCCTTGTTTTCCAGCATCTCCGGTTTGTACACCTGATCCACCCAACGGGTCGTGTAACTGGCATCGACAAAGGCCGGATGTTCCAAAACAATACGGCAAAACGGCACGGTGGTCTTCAGACCAATCAGGCTGAATTCGTACAACGCTTTCAATGTTTTTTCGATGACAGCTTCCCGACTTTCGGCATGCACAATGATTTTGGCAATCATCGAGTCGAAATAGGGCGTCACTATTGAACCGTCTTGTATACCCGTTTCGATGCGAATGGACGGATCCTGCGGGAAATGAATGCGGTCGATAAAGCCTGTCTGCGGGCTGAAGCGATTTTGCGGATCTTCCGCGTTCACACGGCATTCTATTGCCCAGCCATTGATTTGAATGTCCTCCTGTTTCAGGGTAAGTTCTTCGCCCAATGCCACCCGAATCTGCCAGTCGACTAAGTCCACACCGGTTACCATTTCCGTTACCGGGTGTTCCACCTGAATTCGAGTGTTCATTTCCATGAAAAAATAGGATCCGTCCTCGTCCAGAATAAATTCGATGGTCCCAGCCGAGTAGTACCCGATTGATTTTGCGAAGCGTACCGCCATTTCACCCATTTCGGCTCGATCTTTTGCGCTGATGCTGGCTGAGGGCGCTTCCTCCACGATTTTCTGGTGTTTGCGTTGCAAGGAGCACTCCCGTTCACCCAGATGGACCACATGACCGTGCTTGTCGCCCATGATCTGAAACTCGAGGTGTTTCGGATTTTGCAGGTATTTTTCAATAAATAGGTCACCATTCCCGAAAGCTGCCAATGCTTCCTGAGAGGCCGATTTGAAGTTGCGTTCCATGGTCTCCGGTTTTGCAACGATTCGCATCCCACGTCCGCCACCTCCGGCAGAAGCCTTTAGAATGACCGGATAGCCAATGCGATCTGCAAATTCTCTAGCCACAACAGCATCGCGAACAGCACCGTCACTACCTGGAACGAGCGGTAAACCTGCTTTTATAGCCATGCTTTTTGCGATGGTCTTCAAACCCATGTCTCGGATCAGTTGAGGTGACGGCCCTATGAAGTTGATGCCATTGTCAACGCACAATTGAGCAAAATCAGGGTTTTCAGATAAGAAGCCATATCCGGGGTGAATCAAATCGATCTTGTTTTCGAGCGCCAACGTTACTATGCGTTCCTGATCCAGGAAAATAGGTTTCTCGTTTTTTGCATCACGAGCCGGAATGATTTCATCGGCAAATTTTAGATAAAACGCATCCGGTTCCCGGTCACTTTGAAAAACCACAGCCCACATTCCCAGCTTATGCGCTGAACGGATAAGGCGGATGGCGATTTCGCTCCGGTTAGCTATTAAAATTCGTTTCTTCATTTTATAAGGGGATATTTCCATGCTTACGTGCCGGTTTTGAATATTGTTTGGTGGAAAGTATGTCGAACGTCGTGATGAGTAGTTGACGAGTAGAAGATGGTTGGATCACTTCATCGATGAGTGCGAATTCTTCGGCTTTATACGGATTTGCCACCTCGTCCTTGTACTTTTCAGTCAGGACTTTCTCGAGTTCGGCTCTATTTTCAGCTTTCGCCAGTTCATGTTTGTTTACAATCTTGATCGCGCCTGCAGGCCCCATCACGGCGATTTCGGCCGTAGGCCATGCAAAATTAAAGTCACCGCCGGTATTTAAACTGCTCATCACAATGTATGCTCCACCATACGCTTTTCGGGTGATGATGGTGATTTTCGGGACCGTCGCTTCACAGAATGCGTACAGCAACTTGGCACCGTTTCGAATGATACCGTTGTGTTCCTGCTCCACACCCGGAAGAAAACCTGGTACGTCTTCCAGAATAAGCAACGGAATGTTGAACGCATCGCAGAACCGTACAAAGCGAGCGCCTTTCACACTGGCGTTGATATCCAGCGTACCAGCCATCACTTTGGGTTGATTGGCCACTATACCGATGGTCTTTCCGTCGAGACGAGCAAATCCGACCAGCATGTTTTGAGCAAATTTTTCATGAACTTCTAAGAAGGAATCCTTATCCACCAGAATGTGGATGATGTCTTTCATATCATACGGGCGGTTCGGATCGTCCGGGATGATTTGGTCGAGAAACTCCTGACGGGACTCGTAACTGCTTACCAGGTTCGAAACCGGATGGGGTTCGTAGTTGTTGGAAGGAATATAGGATAACAATTTGCGAATCAACATGATGGTATGTTCCTCATCGTCCGAAACAAAATGAGCCACGCCACTTTTGCTGGCATGAATGGTACCACCACCCAGGCCTTCCATATCCACATCTTCGTTCAACACTTCTTTAACCACATCGGGCCCAGTAACGAACATGTAGGACGTTTGACTGGTCATGAAAATGAAGTCGGTAAGGGCTGGTGAGTACACTGCCCCACCTGCTGCCGGACCAAGAATGGCTGAAATTTGGGGGATGATACCCGATGAACGAACGTTGTTGCGGAAGATGGATGCATACGCAGACAGACTCTTGACGCCTTCTTGAATGCGGGCTCCACCGGAATCCATCAGCCCAACGATGGGTGCCCCCAGTTTGAGTGCCATTTCCTGCACCTTGGCAATTTTCATTCCGTGCGCATAACCCAACGATCCACCCAGAACGGTGAAATCTTGTGCGTATGCAAAAACGCTGCGTCCCTGTACCAGTCCGCGACCAACCACCACACCATCACCAAAATTCGTCTGTTTGCTGCTCATTGGGGTTTGTGCAGGTATCACAAACGCATCAAATTCAAAAAAGCTGCCTTCGTCGAACAATACGTTCAATCGTTCACGAGCGGTCAGTTTTCCTTTAATATGTTGTCGAGTGGCTGCATTGTCCTCCATTTCCTGCAACGCTTTCAAGCGCTGCTCAAATACCTCGTTTTTGTTCATTCGGTATATTGGTTGAAATTCTCTTTCATTTAGATTAATTGCACAAAAGTAGCAAAAATGTGCAACTATTTTGTTAAAATATATAAAATCGTGCATCGAGGGCATGCCAAGACATAAAACAAAAATGCCCCCAGAATGTACTAGAGGGGGCAATTATTGTTCAGAAATGTAGAAATAAACGTCTTATCAAATCCATTTATTGTTTCCATACGTTCTTGAAATACAGCTCAAAAACTGCTTTTACCTCCAGTATTCGTTCAGGTGAATCTTCCTTCACGTCTTTCAACAGGTATGTTTGTCCAATCGCTTCATATTTGTGAACACCAAAGGAATGGTATGGAAGGATTTCTACCCGATCTATGTTTTCGTAGTCCTTAAAATACCGACCGAAGGCATGCAAATCCTCTTCAAAATCCGAATAACCAGGCACCAGCACATAGCGCAAGCGCATCGGTTTGCCAATTTCACGCAGCCAAGCGGCTGTTTGCAAGGTTTGAGTATTTGGGTGACCCGTCAGGAATTGATGCCGTTCCGAATTGATTTCTTTCACATCCAGCAAAGCCAAATCGATGTGTTGGTACAATTCCCTGGTTCGCTCATTGAAATTATTCCCGTTGGTGTCGAGGCAAATATGTATTCCCTCCTCTTTCAGGCGTATACACAGCGGAATCAACTCCTGAGCCTGTATGGTCGGTTCGCCACCGCTCAGAGTAACCCCGCCTTTTTTTCCGAAAAAGGTTTTCTGACTCACCGCCATCCGAACAATTTCCTCAGGATCCGTCAAGATTCCACCCACACTGGGTATGGTATCCGGATTGGCACAGTACAAACAACGAAACCGGCAACCTTGCAGGAATACGACGAGCCGGATGCCAGGTCCGTCAAATATTCCCAAGGATTCGTACGAGTGAACCCGAATCATCTTAATTCATTCGATCGTGGAAACTCCTCGAAATCACTTCCATCTGATGCTCGCGGCTGAGCTGCACAAAGTTAACGGCATAACCGGAAACACGGATGGTCAGCTGCGGATAGTTTTCGGGATGTTCCATGGCATCTTCCAACATTTCACGGTTCAACACGTTCACATTCAAGTGGTGAGCACCTTTGGAAAAATAGCCGTCCATCATGCAGACCAAATTTTCCACCTGTTCCAGCATGTCTGAACCCAATGATTTCGGGATAATGGAGAAGGTGTTGCTCACACCATCCTGGGCATCTTCGTATTGAATTTTAGCGACGGAAGTCAGTGAAGCGATGGCTCCCTTCACGTCACGTCCGTGCATCGGGTTAGCACCCGGCGCAAAAGCAATGCCCTTTTCACGTCCATCAGGTGTAGCACCCGTCTTTTTTCCGTACATCACATTGGACGTGATGGTCAAGATGGAAAGCGTTGGCTGTGCGTTTTTATAAACCGGATAGGTAGCCAGCAAATCGCTGAAATAGCGGGTAACTTCCTTGGCCAGCAAGTCCACACGGTCGTCGTCATTACCATAACAAGGGAAAATACCGTCGATGTTGAATCCTTCGGTCAGACCGATATCATTGCGTTTTGGAGTAACACGGGCATGTTTGATGGCGGAAAGCGAGTCAGCCACGATGGACAGACCAGCAGCACCATACGCCAGGTTAATGGCAGGATTCGTATCGATCAAGGCCATCTGCGCCTTTTCGTAATAGTATTTGTCGTGCATGAAGTGGATGATGTTCATCGCTTCGTTGTAAACGCGCGTGATTTCCTTCAGTACTAATTTGAAATTGGTCATGACTTCATCGTAATCCAGTACCGCGTTTTTGATGGCCGGAATCCCTTTCACCACTTGCTTTCCGGTGAATTCGCAACGCCCTTCGTTCAATGCCAGCAACAAAGCCTTGGCAATATTGGTTCGGGCGCCGAAGAATTGAATCTGTTTGCCGATTTCCTGATAGGAAACACAGCAGGCAATCCCGTAGTCGTCGCTGCAACGAACCGAACGCATCAAATCGTCGTTTTCGTACTGAATGGAGGATGTATCGATGGAAACCTGGGCGCAGAAGTCCTTGAATCCCTGTGGCAAGGTCGGTGACCAAAGTACGGTCATGTTGGGTTCAGGTGATGGGCCGAGGTTGTAAAGGGTCTGTAAGAAGCGGAAAGAGGTCTTGGTTACCTTGCTGCGGCCGTCAAACATCGTTCCACCAATGGATTCAGTCACCCAGGTCGGATCACCGGCAAAGATTTCGTTGTAGGAAGCCATGCGCAAATGGCGAACCATGCGGAGTTTGATGACAAATTGGTCGATCAGTTCTTGTGCGTAGGTTTCGTCAATAAGGCCCAACTGCATATCGTGTTGGATGTAGCAATCCAGGAAGGATGAAACGTTGCCCAAACGCCCTGCAGCAAAGTGCCACCAAAATTCTTTTTCTCGGAAGTGGCGAATTGTGCAAGGAAATGGTGATCGAAGCCCAGCGCCTTGGTGTGGAAACCATTGCCGTTGATTCGTACGAAAACGCTCCCGCCATGCAAGTTGCCCACCGCAGTCACGTCATCGATATGAAAAACGGTAAAGCGCTCCGAGCCGTCATAGAGCGGGAGAAACCCGACCTGGTGGTGCCCGAAATTGAAGCCATCAACACTGCCACCTTGGTAGAAATGGAACTTGAAGGCCTCCATGTCATTCCCACCGCCAAAGCTGCCCAGCTCACCATGGATCGCGAAGGCATTCGCCGCCTGGCTGCCGAAACCCTTAATTTGCCCACTGCCAAGTACTTATTTGCAGAAAACCTGGAAGAGTTCCAAGCTGCCGTACGCGAAATTGGCATTCCCTGTGTGACCAAACCCATAATGTCCTCTTCTGGAAAAGGTCAAAGCACTATCAAAACCGAAGCAGACATCGAAAAAGCATTCCATTACGCCAAAGATTCTGCCCGTGGCATCGGTTCCCGCATCATTATTGAAGAGTTCATCCGTTTTGATTACGAAATAACCCTGCTGACTGTGCGTTCAGCCTTTGGAACCTTCTGTTGCGAACCTATCGGTCATATCCAGATCAGCGGGGATTACCATGAAAGTTGGCAGCCTTGTGCCATGTCGCAAGATGCCCTTCAAAAAGCGCAGGAAATGGCTGTTAAAGTGACCGATGCCCTTGGTGGTTTTGGCATTTTCGGTGTAGAGCAATTCATTCGCGACGGTGAAGTCATTTTTTCCGAAGTTTCTCCCCGCCCCCACGATACCGGAATGGTCACCATGGCTACCCAAGCGATGTCGGAGTTCGAACTGCACATCCGAGCCATCCTCGGCTTACCAGTCAATACGAAATTACTTCAAACGGGTGCCACCCACGTCATTAAAGCCACAGAAGAAAGCTGGAATCCGGTTTTCGACCTCACCGAAGCCGTCCAGGTTCCAAACACCAAAATTCGCTTGTTTGGCAAACCCCTTTGCAAACCAGGTCGGCGCATGGGCGTTGTTCTGGCTACCGCTTCAACCATGGACGAAGCCCGCGCATTGGCCGAAAAAGCAGCACATGCTGTGAAAATTAACGCAAAAACTCTGGAGAATGCTTGTGGAACGGAACAGTAAATTTGAAAACAGATCCATTACCCTCTTCGCTTTCCACCCAGATCGTACCATCCAGAATTTCTACATAGGCTTTGGCTATCGTTAATCCGATTCCATTACCTTCGTAATTTCTGGTCAGCGAGTCATTTCCTTGTCGGAAATATTCAAATATGAATGTTTTCTGAGATTCTGCCACGCCAACACCAGTATCCTTAACATAGAATTCAATCCATTGCCCTTTCAATTGGTATCCAACTTCAACATAGCCTTTGGAAGTGAATTTGAATGCATTCCACAACAATTTCCGAAAAACAATATTCAATAATTCAGCATCTGTATACAAAAACAGATCCTTATCTTCTTGAGTAATCAGGCAACGGTATTCCAAGCCCTTCTCTTTTGCGGTAAAGGAAAAGACCTCTTGCAGCCTATACAAAAGCTCTGCCATATTAGTTCTTGCAATCGTGGCTAAAACCTGACCCGACTGAACTCTGGATAAATCGATGATGTCGTTGATGGTATCCAGCATTCGCTGACCGCTGTTGGTCATGTTCAGTAAATACATTTCTTTGTATTCAGCTGATATATCCTGTTCTTTGAGCAAATCGGCAAATCCCAGAATGGAATTCATCGGTGTTCGGATTTCATGACTGATATTTTTCAGGAACGACGTTTTCAAGTGGTCACTTTCTTCTGCTTTCTCTTTTGCGATCAGCAAATCCGATTCCGTTTTTTTTAGCAGCATGTAATCTTTTTTCAATTGTTGGCTGTTGGATTCTATGATGGCTATGAAAACGATAGCAACCAAGGATAACAAAACAATCAGGATAGCCGAGGCTAAATCATTCCAACGAATAGATCTCCAGACATTTGCATCGAAATCCATGCCAAAGACAGCAATGGTTTTGTTCGTGACAGGATGTTTCAGAGGTATCATAATGCTGGCCCATTTTCCCCAACGGTCTTCCGAAAACTCAATAGTTTGTTTGCTCCCATCTTCCATCAGTTTCTTATCCAATGCTGTTGCTTCTGAAAATTCTTGTCCGGATGGTGAGCAATCCGGACTGTTCTTGGGTTCTGAATCCACCATGAACAGCACTTTTCCATTTCGAATCGTATAGATATAGGTGAACCTTGCTGATTTATTCAGATTTCTAATCTGCATAAGCATCAGCTTCAATTTTACATATTCAACTTTTAGGGTATCTTCGGTCAACGCATTCAATTTCAACAAATCATCGTAATGCATCATTGTGACAGCCGTTTGTGCTACCCGTGTAATTTCTCCATATTCCTCATTCCCCGATTGAATGACTCTTTGAATATGGTATATACCAAAAGCCAGCATCACGATGAATGCCAGTATGGAAAGGTACCGGTAACCACCTTTAATCGTTGGAAGTTTGGTCTGTCGCATGGAACCTGCTTGTTTTCTTGTTGATGATTAAGGTCGAAGGTATGTTTTCCAGCGCATTTTCCTGCGAGGTAGAATAATGGTTCCAAGCCGAATAGCTGATGAGCAGAAAACTGTAATTGGAAACGTAGGTGGAAGAAACATGCATGTTTTTGCTCACTTTCACTGCAGTCGGGAACTCTTCTTTTAATGCTGCAATGCTCTCTGAGATTGTCCGATTGCTTTCAACCAACTTATGCACATCCATGATCCGGATGGTCACTTCACCATTATTCCGAAGCAAACGCCTGGCATAGCGCAGCAGAAATTCATCTTCGGGTTTGTCTATGAATACCAGCGTTTTGGTTATTCTGGAAAAATTACGGTTCACGAAGACGCCGACGCTACAATTGCTGTTTTCAATGAAAAAACGGGTTTTATCTTTGATAAGTGATCCAGGATAGAAAAAATCTTTTCTCAGGATCGATTTGCTAGGCAAGGAGACCCCTGCTCCCACCAACAGAAAGTCAAAACCTTCATGATTTACCGTATGAACGATTTCATGACCAATATTGTCGGTTACCTTGTAGCGCGTTTCGATGGGAAGTTCCAGAATTGCAGCTTCCTCATGGATGGGTTTGAAACTTTCCACGGAATATTCTTCCCCATGAATCGGGTTCACATCCGTCCCCACCGTAATGTGCAACACCGTTACGGACAAACTGTTCTTGGCACCGTCCAACACCGTTTTGGCCACATTCAGCAGATTCTTGCCGTTTTCAGGATTTCCACAAGCCACCAATGCCTTGAAAATACCCAACGCTTGCTGACGATTCCGTTCTTCCGCAATGTTCCGCAAGGGATAAATGCGTTCGATCAGACTCATGGCAGGGGTCGTCATAAAAGTGGTGAACAAGGCCATGATTACCAGCATCACAAAGATGGCAGGCGGCAAAATACCCATTTCATAACCAATATTCAATACGATCAGCTCCATCAAACCACGGGTGTTCATCAAGATGCCGAGTGCTAGACTATCCCGCTTGCTTTCACCCATCAATCTGGCAGCAATGGAACTTCCGCCGAACTTGCCGAGAATGGCTATTAGTATGATGATGAAACAAATCAGCAAAAGGTGCGGAGAGTTCAACAAACCAATTTCCGTTCTCAAACCTGTAAACACGAAAAAGAGAGGCAACAAAAGTGTCACGGAAATATCCTCCACTTTATCAATCATCATTTTACGGAAATTGGGCAAGGGAGGCATGATGACTCCTGCTAAAAAGGCGCCGAAAAGTGCATGGATTCCGATGATCTGTGTCGTTAATGCTGAGCATACCAACACCAGCAGGAAGAATGCCACGATGCTTTTGTTCAGTACTTCTGAACTTTTGTAAATCTCACCGATGCGTTTCAAAAAGGGCCGAATCACCAAGATCATGACACATATGTATCCAATAGCTGCAGCGATGGTATAAACGGAACTAATCAAGCTACCCGTTTTGGCGATGGCAATGACTGCAGCCAGCAAACACCAGGCCGTTACATCATCAATGGCAGCACTGGCCAGTGCCAAGGATCCCAAATGAGTTCGTGTCAGTCCCTTCTCTTGCACAATTCTCGCAAGAACGGGAAAAGCAGTGATACTCATGGAAATACCCATGAACAAAGCGAAAGAAATGTAACTTGTTTTTCCGTCGACGAATTCCCCGTAGAGGTTATATGCCAATAGCATTCCTAGAAAAAACGGAATCATAATACTGGCATGGCTGATCAACCAGGTTTCACCAATCTTGTTCCGAAGCATTTTCAAATTAAGTTCCATCCCTATGGTAAACATAAAGAGGATAAGTCCCAATTGACTCAGAATGTACAAATTACCCAATGAATCCTTGGCAAAAAGAAAATGGAAGGCATCCGGATAGAGGTGACCAAGTAAAGAAGGTCCCAACATGATACCTGCCAAAATTTCACCAATGACAGTCGGTTGGCCCATTTTTGCAAAAAGCCAGCCCAATATTCGGGAAACAATCAGGATGGAAATGATTTGAAGCAAGAGCATGGCTGCGGGTTCCCCCAAATTCACCAGCATCGATTTTGTAAAGGTCAGCCAAAAGGAATCCGAACCTGTTGAAAGAGCAGCATCAGCCAAGGATTTTTCACCGACGGACCAACGAACGATTCCTTTTGTCAACAAGATATAGGTCAATCCTCCGAACACCGTGATCAGAGCAGCATAAAGCAATCCAATTTTCCATTTTGTATTTCGCATAAAATGTCGAATGGGTATCGTTTAAGGTTTATGAAATCCTGTCAAATGCAAATGTACATAATTTCCTGTTTTTTGAAAGGATTTTTGCTTTACCTTTGCTTTACAAATCCCGATTATTCGGCAAAACCCAATCATTATGTCCGTACATCAAGAAGATTCCCGAAAAGTAACGACCCATCGACTCATTGAAATGAAAAAACGGGGCGAAAAAATTGCCATGTTGACTGCCTATGACTACTCCATGGGCAAGCTCATCGACCAAGCAGGTATGGATATCATATTGGTGGGCGATTCAGCTTCCAATGTCATGGCCGGCAACATCACCACCCTTCCCATCACACTCGATCAGATGATTTATCACGGCAAATCCGTTGTTCGCGCCGTCAATCGGGCACTCGTTGTAGTGGACATGCCTTTCGGAACCTGTTCAGGCAATCCTGTGGAATCCCTGAATGCAGCCATCCGTATTATGAAGGAAACCGGAGCGGATGCCCTTAAGATTGAAGGTGGAAAGGAAATCATCGCCGACATCAAGAAAATCATCGATGCAGGCCTTCCTGTGATGGGCCATCTGGGACTTATGCCACAGTCCATCAACAAATACGGCACGTATACGGTTCGTGCACGTGATGAAGCTGAAGCTAAAAAATTGCTGGAAGATGCCCATTTGTTGCAGGAAGTCGGTTGTTTTGCCATCGTCCTTGAAAAAATTCCGGCAAACGTCGGAGCCAAAATTGCCAAAGAAATTGAGATTCCCATCATCGGCATCGGTGCCGGCAACGGTGTGGACGGTCAGGTTCTGGTCATGCACGACATGCTGGGCATCACACAGGAGTTCTCCCCACGCTTTCTGCGTCGGTATGCAAACCTGCAAGAAACCATCATTCATTCCGTGAACGACTACATCAAGGACGTTAAAGCCCGCGATTTTCCCAACGATCAGGAACAATACTGATTTAAAGGATTCAGCCCTTAAAGACAAGGGTTTTTTATTTTGCACGATATTCTTCCAATTTTCTTGCATCTATTTGAAATCAAATATTTATATTTGCCACTGGAAACTATTTACGTAAAAAAATATATGAGACGGGGAACTCTTCTTTCATTATTGCTGCTATTAAGTCTTGGAATTCAGGCTCAAATTCTTGAACCCATTCATTGGGACATTCGACTGAAACCCATCAATAATACAGAATATCAGGTTGTTTATCATGCTACCATCGACGAAGGTTGGCACCTTTACAATATGGACTTGCCCGAAGGCGGCCCTGTCTCCACTTCGTTCGAATACGAAATCAAGGAAGGTGTTTCGTTGAACGGAAAGGTAAAAGCCACCAGCAAACCTGTTACCAAAAAGGATGAAATCTTTGGCATGGTCTTGAGTTGGTTTGTTAACGATGCCATTTTCATTCAAAATATCAAGGTTGCCGACGGCAAAACATTTCATTTGAAGGGACATGTCCAATTCATGGCCTGCAACGACGAAAGCTGCCTTCCACCCTCGCCCTTCGATTTTGAATTCAGCACCAACGATTTGGTAAAAAAGGTTGAAACCGCCGGAAAATCAGCTGAAAGCACCACCAAACCTGCTGAAAATACTTCCAAACCTGCTGAAACCAATATCACTGCAGCAACCGTTCAACCCCTTACAGCGATTTCCACCGATACTTTGAAATCCACTGCTGAACTGACTGGGAATCCCCTCTGGAAGCCGTTGATAGGCGAATTGAACGTATTGAACAGCGACAAAACTTCCCAAAAACACGGTACCTCTTGGTGGTTTTTGCTACTGTCCGGATTTCTCGGCGGTTTGCTGGCATTGCTGACCCCTTGCGTCTGGCCCATCATCCCCATGACCGTCAGCTTTTTCCTGAAACGCAACAAAGACCGTAAAAAAGCCGTCCGTGAGGCCTTGCTCTACGGACTTTCCATCATCGTCATTTATCTGATCCTGGGTATAGGCATCACCCTGCTGTTCGGTGCCAGCGCCCTGAACAGCCTGTCCACCAACGCTTTCTTCAACCTCCTGTTCTTTGCCCTGCTAGTCGTATTTGCCATCTCCTTTTTCGGTGCCTTCGAAATCATATTGCCTTCCTCCTGGACCAATAAAATAGATCAAAAGGCCGATTCAACCTCAGGCTTGCTCAGCATTTTCTTCATGGCCTTCACATTGGCGCTGGTATCCTTTTCCTGTACCGGTCCCATCATCGGAACTTTGCTGGTGCAAGCTGCAACCACAGGATCCGTTGCTGGTCCAGCATTGGGCATGTTTGGCTTCGCCACTGCCCTCGCCATTCCGTTTGCACTCTTCGCACTCTTCCCCAACTGGCTTCAGCGCATGCCGAAATCAGGCGGCTGGTTGCAGACCGTCAAAGTCGTCCTCGGATTTCTGGAACTAGCCTTCGCCCTCAAATTTCTTTCCGTGGCCGACCTCGCTTATGGTTGGGGCATTCTAAGCCGTCAGACCTTCCTGATTCTTTGGATCGCCATTTTCGGCATCATGGGCTTGTGGCTCATCTTTAAAGTAAAGAAATTCAGTATCGTGCGCCTTGTTTTTGGCTTGGTTTCACTAGCTTTCGCTGGCTGGATGGTGACTGGGCTCATGGGTGCCCCACTCCGATCCATCAGCGCGTTCGCACCACCTGCAACTTCGAAAGACAGTAAACTCTATAGTCAACAGGTACATGCCGCATTCATGGATTTCGAAGCAGGCATGGCCTTTGCGTCCGCCCAGCATAAACCCGTCATGATCGACTTTTCCGGTTACGGCTGTGTGAATTGCCGAAAAATGGAAAACTCTGTCTGGCAGGATCCGGAGGTCAAAAGCATCCTGATTAACGAATATGTCCTCATCACTCTGATGGTTGATGACAAAACTTCCCTTCCAAAACCTCTTAAGATTGTTGAAAATGGAAAAACACGCATTTTGCGCACCATCGGCGACAAATGGAGTTACCTGCAGCGCTACAAGTTTGGCGCCAATGCCCAGCCTTTTTATGTGCTGCTGGACAATGACGCCAATCTGCTAGGTCCGAGCCGTGCGTACGACGAAGACACCAAAGCGTATATTCAATTCCTAAACGCCGGCTTGAAAACTTACATTAGAAAATAGGATTTACTTCTCCTGAAAAATCAGCACGAAGCCCCCATTCCCCTTCACTCTCAAGTTCAACACGCCTGTCATGTCAGGTCGAATCAAATCGCCGCATAAAACACTGTTGTTTGAATCAGGCTTATCTTCAATCAAGATACCTTTCTGATCCTTTATCAAAAAAGAGTTGGTATCGAACGAAAGCGTTTTTGAAACATTTTCTCCATTAATACCAGCAATGTACCAAGTCTTGCCGGAACGTCTGGCCACCACGCAATCTTTGCCCGGATAACCGGCCAAAAAGCGCGTTTCATCCCAAACCGTGGGTACATCCTTCAGATAATTGAACACTTCAGCAGGCATTTTGTTTACGTTTTCAGGTACCAAACCAAAATGTTGCACACCTGAAAAGAAAACCACTGGCAATGCTAGTTCAAAGCCCATTGTAGTTCTGCGAATAGGGCCACTTTCTCTGTTCGAACCCAGTCGTTCGTTCAAAATAACCGGTGTAAAATCCATCGGACCCACCACATTGCGAAGGAAAGGCAATGTGGCACAATGTTGTGGTTGTTTGTCGGCATCGCCTTGTCCAAACGTAATGAATTCCATGCCTTTGACCGATTCATCCGTCACAAAATTGGGATAAATCCGCTCCCAACCTCTAGGTAGGGTCGTTCCATGGAAATTCACCGTCAGACCAAAATCGTTGGCATCCCGAAGGATGTCTTCGTAATATTGCATGTAGAACTGCTTGTCACCACCGAAGAAATCCACCTTTATACCAATAATACCAATGCTCTGCATCCATTTCATTTCCGCCCTGCGAGCTACCTGATTGTCCATGCAATTCTTGGGCGTTTGGGGCGCATCATTCCATTTGCCGTTGGAATTGTACCACAGCAGCAAGCCAACGCCCTTGGTCCTGGCGTAAGCAGCCAGTTTGGCAACATTTTCCCTGCCAATCTGCACATCCCAAGGAGCATCAATCAGACATAAACTAAATTTCAGGGTATCGGCCATATCGATGAACCGACGGGTCACGTCAAAAGTCACACTGTCGTCTTTCAGCACCAGCCAGCTCCAGGTTGCTTTCCCTGGTTTGTAAATGTTTTTAGCCTTATACAAGGGTTTGACCAAATCCGTAGCCATCGTGGACTGAGCCACCGAAGCCGGATCTTTGCCAACAATCATCATGCGCCAGGGAGTTTCAAACGGCAGTGACATCATGGCCTTGGCATGCTGACTGGGCAAGCCTTCAGCAGGATTGGGAAATTCGATGCAGTACAAACTGTCGGTCGATAAATGCGCCAGATGCGTGCCACAATAGGTACCGGTCGTACCGGTTTCACTAACCATCACCCATCCTGCACCAGGGATTTTGAACAAGGCAGGATACGTCCATCCGACACCCAGCGTAGAAGGCGTTCCAACAGGAATATCCAGCTGGTAATGTTCTTCGTAACTCGGATTCGTACGCGCCCAACCTGAATGAGCAACAGAAAGGGGTGTCATGAATGCCGTCGCACTGTATGGAAAGCGAAAGCCGCCAAGCTCCCGGTTGACCGTACATGGACCAGAGCCATACAATTTATAACGGTACGCCACCCCATCGTTGGAAACCCTGAAAATCACATCCAGGGCTGTCGATTGGTCATTTTTAAGTGAAAGACGCACTTCACGATACGAAACCGAAATACGGCTTTTCTTGCCGATAAGCTGCGTATAACTTTCATTCTTAACTTGATCCGATATTTTCCGGGCCTGTTTAAGTTCCTGACTGAATGCACCAAGCGACGTTTCCAGCCCAAGTGGTGATTTTTCAACAACCACCCTGTCCTCATATAAAACCTTGAAATAAAACTGACCTTTTTGGTTCATCAATCGAAGCGAAACTTTCTTGTCGGGACTCTTGTACAACCCGCCCGTTTTTTCAGCAGCGGATAGAGTACTGCCAACAGACAGGAATAAGGCAAGGATTAGTAGGTAAATGCGATTCATAAGGCTTAGGATTTAAGGAAAGTTGAAGCAAAAATAGTAAAAAAATCCCATGCCCTGATGGTGGTAAATTCAAAATATTTTATGTTTCTTTGCATTAGTCGAGAATGGCCTATAATCGGCTTTCAGCCAAACATTATCCTTAATCAAAGCACCGATCAAATGGAAACTAAAAAATTTCTGCTCAGCGAAAAAGACATCCCCACGCAATGGTACAACATCTGTGCCGACATGAAGAACAAGCCGGCATTGCCTTTGCATCCCGGAACCCGTCAGCCGCTGACCGTGCCCGACCTTGCTCCCATTTTCGCTGAAGAGCTCTGCAAGCAGGAACTGAACATGACGGACACCTATATAGATATCCCAGAAGAAGTTCGCGACGTTTATAAGAACTACCGTCCCACCCCGCTGGTTCGCGCCTACGGTCTGGAAAAAGCACTGGATACGCCTGCTCATATTTATTTCAAGAATGAAAGCGTCAGCCCGGTTGGTTCACACAAACTGAATTCAGCCATTCCGCAGGCCTATTACAATAAAAAACAAGG